>ENA-OOXE01001137-OOXE01001137.1-human-gut-metagenome-genome-assembly--contig:-NODE-1137-length-16137-cov-2.548377_pt1 | contig 16137 bp, 16 predicted proteins | sample MGYA00241585_ERZ501339 | MGnify/ENA primary metagenome ERZ501339 (study PRJEB25962, sample SAMEA1972463) | human gut metagenome | biome: human gut; feature: human-associated habitat; material: faeces...
CAGCTGGTGCCGGGTGTACCACTCCACCGCCTCTCGGATGGGGCGAATGTGATAACGCAGGTTGCCGTTTTTCTTCAGGCCGTTCCGCATGATGACCGACGTCGGCTCTACGGTGATGAGCCCTTTTTCTACCAGCCCAGCCACATAACGCTTGACGGAGCTCTTGCTTTTGCCGATGGCTTTACCGATGGTTTCGTAGCTGGGCCAGCACTCGTAGGTGCGCGGGTCTTCCAGCCGCATCAGTACAGCGTAGGTCGCCAGCTCGCCGGTGCTTAAGTGCAGAGAGAATATCTCGTTAGGCAGTGGTGTGAAGTTTTTCGATTTGTTGTTTTGTAAGTTCAATAGATACCTCCGATTTTTGTTGACATGGCTGTGCGGATGATGTAGACTGATTGTAATATTAATTAGACATCTTGCTCGAGCCTATCATAACAAAGGCGGCAAAGTCTGTCAATGCTGTCGAGCAATATTTACAATTAGTCCACAATTGGAGGGCACTATGTGGTACTGCAAAATGTATTTCCCTGGAAGGCATGAGGTCATCGAGAGCGATGCCTTTGGCACGCAGGGAGCGCCGTCGCGGCGAAAGACCTTCCCGTTTTTAGAGTCGCTGTTGTCCTTTACTGAACTGGATATGGAGAAGGTCTCCATCGTGCTTCGGTGTATCTCCGATGACTTGGAGAGCCTTGACCGCGAACGTGTGACCAACGCCATGGCCAAGCTGGGAGCGCTGGCGGATACACACAGCTTCTTCCGTGTGCTGTATACCAAGTGGTTCTATCTCCATTCCGTAGGTTTTGAGAACGCCACGACTGCGGTATCAGAGGCATTAAATGAGCTGCGGACGCTGCCGGAGGAGCTGCCGCTGTATCAGAAGCAGATCCAGCGTTTCTTCGCGCTGATACTGGATATAGACAAGGCCGGGCGCGAGCCCAGCCGGCAAGTCATGCGGTACTATCACTTCGACCAGCCTGACCAACCCAGTGATCCGGAGTTGTTTCCGTTCTGCCTGCTGACCACGCGCTTTGAGCCGGTGGATGGCGATACTTGCGCGCCGGTGCTGTACGCGAATACGGTGGCGGATATAATCAGTTTTTCTTTGCAGACCTGCGTAGAGCGCAATATCACTGTGCGCCGCTGCAAGAACTGCGGACGGTACTTTGCGCAGACAGGCCGTGTCAGCGCAGAGTACTGCGACCGTTCTCCGCTGGATGGTCAGTCCAGCTGCCGGCTGATGGGGGCTTTCCAGCAATGGACGCTAAAGCAGGCGGGCGACCCGGTGTTCAAGGTCTACCGCCGGGAGTACAAGCGCCGTTTCGCGTGGATCAAGGCCGGGCGTATCAGCGACAGCCAGTTCTACGCTTGGAGCGAACAGGCCAGAGAGCAGAAAAAGAAATGTGATGAGGGTATCATCACCGCAGAGGAGTTCCAGCGGTGGCTGAAGGAGTCGTAAATACAAGGAGGGTGCGGTTCAGTGGAACCGCACCCTCCTTATGTTTTGTCAGCAAAGAAATTTTGGCCCTATTGTGCGCCAATGCGCGGCGGGCTTGTCCTCCACGGCGCGCTCCTGAAGCATCAGGAACATCGCCGTCGCTCCGCCTCCTCCAGCTTGCGCATGATCTTCTGGCGCATCGCCTCCTCCGGATCCTCCGGCGGGGAATTCTCGATCTCCGCCGCGTCATACCTTGAAGCCGCCTCGCAGGTCACCGCAGGGTTTCTCTTTACAGCGGTGCCGCGGATAGCCTGAATATCGGAATAGAGCAGGGTCTTCTTCATGACCAGCGCCTCTGTGATCTCTTTCAGAAACGCCTCGTTTTGAGCAAGGAGCGCCCTTGCCTTGCCGTAGTACCGCTCCAGCTCCGCCTGTACCGCCGCCTCGCTGCGGGCATTCAGGCTTTCGGACATGTTGCTGGAGGAATCGCTTTCGACATTCAGCAGGGAGAATCCCAGCGCACCCTCCTTGGCTGCCGCCTCGCGGATACAGTTGACCGCACGGGCGATATCGTCGCTGCATCCCTCCGCAACCTGCCCCGCATACCGCATCTCCACGGCGGCCTTTCCGCCCAGGGCGATGATGGCGCTTTGTGAACCGGAGATGTATTTGCAGCAGTGGATAAAGCCGCCGCACCGGTTTTCATCGGAGGGAAGCAGGGAGGCAAAGCCGACGCTGCCGGGACACAGCGCTTCGCATACCACCAGATGCCCCGCCTCGTGAAGCGCCACCTTTTCGATGACTTCATCCGAAACGCGAGGCATATCCTCTTGTGCGCCATATTGCTGCTTCAGCACCACACTCACCATGTCCTCCATGTCGATGCCGGTCTTGCGGGCAAAGGCCGCACGAACCGCCGCTTCATTCAAAATAGTCTCCAGCTCGGCGCAGGAATTATAGCGCATCATCCTCGTCAGGTCTTCCATGTTGACACTGTCCGAAACCCGTTTCGTTTTCAGATAGTGGGTGATGATCTCCTCCGCGTCGGACGCCGTGGGCGCTCGAAGTCCGATTTTTCGGTCAAACCGTCCGGAACGGCGCAGGGAGCTCGGCAGCTTGCGGATATCGTTTGCCGTGGCGATCACAAACACACCAGTGTCCTTCACATCGTCGATCCCCGCTTGCACGGCGGCGTATTCCGGTGCGTCGCAGTGGGTATCATCCTCGTTGGCAAATTTGTCCATGTCGTCCAAAAGGACAATGGACGGTGCTTTTGTCTTCGCGCTGGCAAAGGCCTGTGTAATTCCATCGATAAAGGTGTCGCCGCCCTTGTCGCGGCGTACCGTGATGGTGTGCAGCCCGCTCTCCTCCACAAAGCACCTCGCCAAAAGCGTCTTGCCCAAACCCGGGTCGCCATACAGCAGCAGTCCATGGGGCAGGCGGGCGCCCATCTCCTCATAGATCTCCCGGTTGCGGAGCATATCGCACAGCTGCAGCAGCTCGCGCTTGGTGGCCTTGTATCCGATGACCTTGTCAAATGCGTTCATGGTAAAATCTCCTTTTCGAATTTTACCGCCAGTATAGCACCCATATAATTAAGACCTAATTTATATAAGCATATATAGGCCAAAAGGAGGTTTTCTGCAAAATTTCGTATAGGCGCACAATTTGACGCATTCAAAGCCCCCACATTTGCAGCGTTATACCCATGAAACGCGGCGGTTTTTGCTGCCTGCACACGAAAAAATGGGCGGTGGAGGCCGATTTCTACCCCCAAACCGCCGAAAATAATATAAATATTTAGGTCTTATTAAAAAAGGTGCTACACTGACCGCAAATCACATTGCAGGAGGAAATGACCATGGATGTTACTTTTTCACCCGCCCTCCGTGTGTACGCGGAGATGTGGGAGATCGCCGGACGGCGACGGGCGGCGGACGCACAGTTCTCGCAGGCGTTGACACATATCCGCAGCGGCACGCCCGACGCTATGGCAAAGGCATTCGATCTATTCAAGCGCTCAGGAGCCCACAACTTTACCGAAGCGCAGTTCGCTGCCGGATGGTGCTGTGAACACGGCTGCGGTACAAAGCGCAACTACCCGCAGGCTATCCGCTGGTATAAGCGGGCGGAGAACAACGTGACTTCCGATGTAATGAGCGCTTTTGACCCTGTGGGTGAGGCGGAGAATGCCCGGCTTCGGCTGTACTTCGAGTGCGAGTCCTACGCGGCGGCGGTGGACGCGCTGCTGGACGCACAGGAGCGGGAGGATAGCTTTATGGCCGATTACGAGGCGGCGGTGGGCGGCGACGCCATCGGGATGCTGCATCTGGGGCATCGATACTATTACGGGCAGGATGTGGCGTGTGACCGGGCAGAGGGCGTCCGCTGGTATCACCGGGCCGCCGAGGCTGGTAGCGATGCCGCCATGTCGCGGCTGGCGGGGATCTACGAGGCGGATAAGCATTATAAGGAGGCGGCGAGGTGGTATCGCCGCTACGCGGCGGAGCGCATCCGCTGGCGCAACCAGCGGCTGAATTGGTGAAAAAGTTCCAAGAAATTGGTGAACTTGCGTTTTTCGGCAACGGCTCTTATAATGGATGTACAGGCAATGGCACGCAAAATAATATGATGAGAAGGAGAATGAACGATGGGTACCACTATAACATTGAATGAGAAGTTTTTTGAGCGTGACGCGGCAGCAGTTGCAAAGGATTTGCTTGGCGGTACTATCCTCTATCGCGGCAAAGATGGCGCACACCGTTATTGGATCACCGAAACCGAGGCATACTACCACGATGAACAGGACAAGAGGGGGAAGCTAATTTGTTACGGGGCAGGCAAATCCAAATCCGCGGCACAATCGGATGTTTCTGCCCCACTTTTCTCCAAACCCGGAACATGGTGCGTATACGGAGGACAGTTATTGCTTTCCGTTAACGACAGTGTGCATTCTGATAATGTCCTCATCAAGGGCATTAAAGATGAAAATGGCGTAACCTTTAAGCCAGATGGAATAGCAAAAGAACTCCATCTGTATAAAACAAAGCCAGATTATAGCGACTGCCACGGGAAGTTTTCACTTTGCGGCTGCGATGTGACTTTGGTTGAAATATCAGTATCGTCCAAATATACATGCAAAAGCAGGATTGGGATTGAGGAAGAAAGCAAGCTGAACTTTGAACTCGTTGAAGCCGAGTAAAAATAGAAGGATAGTAGAGGGTTACATATGATCTACATCTCCACTCTTCTTCCGCGGCAGTATCCGTCTGACGCAGAGACGCTGTTCACGGCGCTGACGGCGCACGATGTCCCCTATGCGCTGCTGGAGGGCACACGGGACGTTTGGGTGCGGGACTTCATGCCGGTGCGGACAGGCTCCGGAAAGCTGGTATCCTTCCGCTATGAGCCGTCCTATCTGAAAAACGATCCTGATCTGAGGACCGATTTTCGTAAAGATCTTGCTCCGCAGCTCGGTCTGCCGGTTACATACAGCAATATCAACCTCGACGGCGGGAACGTAGTGTTCTCGCCGTCCGGGGCGCGCGTCCTGATCAGCGACCGCGTCTTTTCCGAAAACCCGGAGTATCCGTCTGCCGCGCTGGTGCATGAGCTTTCGGAGCTGCTGGAGGCGGAGGTTTTGATCATTCCCTCTCTGAAAAGCGACATGACCGGCCACGCCGACGGCATGGCGCGATTTCTCGACGACCGCACCGTGCTGTGCAATCGGCCGCTGTCATCCTGCGATTTTGAGCAGAAGGTGAAGCGAGCGGTGCAGGACTGCGGCCTGGACGCGGTGGATTTTCCCTTTGTCCCGTCCGGTGGGGTCAGCGCCGTTGGCTGCTACCTGAACTATTTGAAGACGGAACGGGTGGTTTTCCTGCCGGTGTTTGGCATTGAGCAGGATGCCGAGGCTGAGACTTTCGCACGGCAGCTTTTCAGCAAAGAGATCGTGCCCGTCAACATCCGGGAGATCGCCCAACAGGGCGGCTGTCTGAACTGCATCAGTTGGGAGGGACCTCATGCATAATGAACAGGATTTGAAGAACACGCCGGAGTACCGCTCCGGTATGTTCCGCATCGTCACCTGCCCCGTCTGCGGCTATCCCACGCTGGATATGTACTGGATCTGTGAGCATTGCGCCTGGGAGTATGACATCGAGCTGCAGACGGAGGATGAGGAGTCTCCCTGCAACGGTATGTCCCTGCGGGCATACCGCGAACTATACAAAACTGGAGGTATATCTATGAACGTGACCATCTGTTCCCGCAAAGCCGCCGAGGAACTGCTGCGTACCGACACGCTCTCCCGCACGGCGGTGATCTCCTTCTGCGACCCGCCCTCCGTCGGCAAGCCTGCCCCGGTGCCCCCGCTGGACTACGCCGGCAAAGCGGCGCGGGTGTTCACTGTGGTCGTTCACGATCTGGATCTGACAGCTCTGCCGGATGTGGGGCTGGACTACGACACCTATATGCCGGAGGCGGACGCGCTGGCGGCGTTTATCTGTCAGGCAAGGGCGGACGGGCTGGATATCCTTTGCCAGTGCGAGTACGGGCAGAGCCGCAGCGCCGCCTGGATTTTGGAGTATTTCAACGGCACCGGCATCTCCGTCTTTGCCGACTACCGCTATTACCCTAACCAAGTGGTGTATCACAAGGTCATGGACGCGCTGACCCGGTACGGGCCGGAGACGCAGTCATCCACTTGACTTTCCCGTCAAAGCGCTTTACCATATAAGCATAACCGAAGATCAGCCCCATGCAGTAGTGTACAGCTTAGAGTTTCGTACTTTGAGGAGGGCGGCGAGTCGCCGCTCTGTTTACCAAGAGGACGCACGCTTCGCAAGCGAAGCGACCGCCTGATACCGCTCCGTCGAATCGCGAATCACCATATGATTATCAATTCGACTCCGCTTACATCAGGTCACTTTGTACTGCACGGGGCTGATTCTATGTCAAGGAGGCCTCTATGAAAATCGAGAAAGATGCGGTCACCTTTGAAATGCCGGACGCAGACTTCGTGGCCAAATTCGGTATGCAGGCCGCCGCGGACATGGTGCTGGATTTTCACTGCTTCCACCCGCAGCTTCCCTTCCTGTACGACGCACGGCAGCTGGCGGCGTTTCTCTCTACCAGCAGGCAGAAGCTCCTTTACTATGCGCGGCACACGGCGGCAGCGTACTACCCCGTCACCATCCCCAAGCGTAACGGCGATGTGCGCATACTGTCCGTGCCGGACGACACGCTGCGTCGCTGGCAGCGGAAGATCTGCCGGGATCTCCTCGCCTATCTGCCTGTCGCACCGCAGGCCACCGCTTATCGAAAGGGCGGCACTCTCAGCGGCAACGCCGCGCCCCATGTGGGCAAGCGGTATCTCCTGAAGCTGGATATCTCCGACTTTTTCGGCAGTATCCGCTTTGACCAGGTCCACTCTGCCGCCTTTCACACCCGGTACTTCTCCCGGCAGGTGGGCTTTCTGCTGACCGCTTTGTGCTGCAAGGACGGTGTCTTGCCGCAGGGCGCGCCCACCTCTCCCGCGCTTTCCAATCTGGTCATGCGGAATTTTGATACGAACATGGCACGCTGGTGCCAGCAGCGCGGCATCGCATACACGCGGTACTGCGATGACCTGACCTTTTCTGCCGATCATCCGCTGTTCGCCGTCTATTCGAAGGCGAAAAATATGCTGGCGGAGATGGGCTTTGATCTAAATGAAACCAAGACCCATTTTATCACCAATGCCGGACGGCAGAGCGTGACCGGTCTGACCGTCAACGAGAAGGTATCCGTGCCGGCTGGCTATAAGCGCTTACTTCGGCAGGAGATCTATTACGCCCTGCGCTTTGGTCTGGCGGACAGTATTCTGCGGGGCGGCCGCGCAGTGCTTCGCACAGACGGCGTTCCTGATACGGAGCGCTACCGGCAGCAGCTATTGGGCAGGATTCAGTATGTGCTGCAGATCGAGCCAGAAAACCACTGGTTCCGCGAAGCAAAGCAAAAGCTGCTGTCCTGCGATGACCTCCCGAAGGTCTGACGCCTATTCTTTAATTACAGCGTGGGCATTTCTGCGCCAATGCGCGGCGGGATATCCCGTGGGATTTCGGCAGGGCGATTGGTACGACATTGGAAACGCCGGAGAATCGACATTTCTGTAATTTTTCAGATATGCCGACATATTGCTTGATGCTGCCGCAAATCTTGTTTTCCTATTTTGTGAATGCTATACTCAAGACAGGGTTTCCAGACAAATTACCCAGAGAGGGGAATCGGCATGGTCAACCTTTCCAAGTCCAAATACTGTGCGCTGTGGCAATGTCCAAAAATGTTATGGCTCCGCAAATATAAGCCGGAGCTTGCCGAGGTGGACAGCCATACGCTGTCCATTATGGAGACTGGCAACGCCGTGGGCGATCTTGCCATGGGACTGTTCGGGGACTTTACCGAGGTCACGGTCTACACGGATGGGGAGATCGACCTGCCGGCTATGATGCGCCGCACGCAGGAAGAAATTGCAAAGGACACCCCCGTGATCTGCGAGGCGTCCTTTGAATGGAACGGCTTATACTGCGCCGTGGATATTCTGCGGCGCGAAGGTGACGGGTGGTCAATCTACGAGGTAAAAAGCTCCACATCAGATGACAAGGCAGTCTATATCGCGGATGTCGCCTACCAGAAGTTTGTACTTGAGCATTGCGGCGTCAAGGTCACGGGCACCTACCTTGTGGTGCTGAATCGCGACTACATCTTCGACGGGACACTTGACCTGCAAAAGCTGTTCAAGGTCACCGATGTTGGCTTGGCGGTAGCTTTCGAGCAGGACAATGTAGCCATCAACACGCGGATCGCAGAGGAGGTGCTGAAATCCCCCGACGAGCCGGGCGACGACCTGTCTATACACTGCAATAAGCCCTACCCGTGCGCGTTCTGGAAATACTGTTCCCGCCATGTGCCGTCGCCGTCAGTGTTTGATCTCTACCGCCTGCCGTTCAAGAAAAAGATCGCCTACTACCAGCAAGGAATGGCCGGCTTTGACAAGCTGCTGCACTGTCCCGACATCACGGGGGACAAGCAGCTGCGACAGATCGAATACGCGCTGGCGGACAAGGGGACGTACCTCGACAAGCCCGCCATCCGTGATTTCCTGCGGCTGCTGCGCTACCCGCTGTATTTTCTGGACTTCGAGACGATACAGCCCGCTGTGCCGCAGTATGTAGGTACGCGCCCGTACACGCAGATACCGTTTCAATATTCGCTGCACTACATAGAGTCCGAGGGCGGTGCCTTGCAGCACAAGGAGTTTCTGGCACAGCCCGGCACAGATCCCCGCCGCGCGCTGGCGGAGCAGTTGTGCGCGGACATTCCTTTCGGCGTCTGCACCACCGCTTATAACAAGCAATTTGAATGTGGGCGTATCCGGGAGCTGGCGGCACTGTACCCCGATCTTGCGCCGCACCTGCTGAATATCGAAAGCAACATCGTTGATCTGCTGATACCGTTTCAGTCCGGTTACTACTACAATCGCGCTATGGGCGGGTCGTTTTCCATCAAGAGCGTACTTCCGGCGATATTTCCCGATGACCCCGCGCTGGATTACCACAATCTGGAAGGCGTACACAATGGCAGTGAGGCCATGAGTATTTTCCCCAAAATGAAGGATATGCCGCCGGAGGAGCAAGCCAAGGCGCGGCACGACCTGCTGAAATACTGCGAGCTGGACACCTTTGCGATGGTAAAGGTGTGGCAGGCGCTGTGCGAGGCAGCGGAATAAAATATTTAAGAAGGAAAATTGTGATGTGCTGTACTTCTGAAGATGTTAAGCGGTCGGTAGAGGGTTTCAAGAAGGATATTGGTGACAAAAAAACGAAGTATCTCGACTCTGTGAAATCTGAAGATGCCATTAAGTACGCATTTGACAACGCATATGGTGACGCCAAGCGCACATTGACCGGCATCAGAGATTTCCAAAAGGAAAAAGAAACTGCCAAAGGTCGCATTGTAGAAAAAATGCTCGACTACTTTAACGGTCCTGCTCCAAGTGGGCAGGAAGCGTTTGATGTGCTGCACGAGGAGATGTGTATGCTTTGGTGTATCCAGTTCACGGAAAGCAGGAAAGACCTTGGCACATACGGAAAGGCGCAAAAAATCATCAACATGTCGTTCAAATATCTCTTTTGCTGCGAAGATGCGAAGGAGCACTATGCCCACTTCCAATACTGCCATATGCCGTTGGACTCTTTTACTCTCGAGTGGATTAAGCGTTTTGTTAAGGATGAAAAAAAGAATGCACTGCGTGTAGGAAAGATCGACTCTTGGAGCAAAATGCAGAACGCCGATACGGAATACTATATCGACACAAATGACAAGGAGTTCTACCCTTATGACCGTTATGTGAAGTGGATTCGCGACTACATCCACGACAGGAAGTGGAGCATCTCCCCGCTGGAGCTGGAATTTATCATATGGCCCATCATGCAGAAGAAATTGGCAGCAGAAGGTTTTTTGATTGGGTTGCAGGAGAATCCCGACCGTAAGGCAAAACAGGAAATTCAGGAAAAATCTCTCGAGGATAATTATAGGGAGATATGTGCCGCCTTGAAAAAGATTGATCGTTGCGATTTCGATATTAGCAGCATCATATTGCAGGCTACTACCGAATAAAATCATTGTTATCCGTTCCAGAAAGTTAATCATAAGACAGCAAGATAGGGGCATTTGCGGTTTTTCACTGCAAATGTCCCTATCTTCGCTGCCTATTTACCTGTCAATCTCCCCTACCCTTCACCCCCCAGCCATCATCCAGATGGCACCTGTAATGGCGGCTGTTGTCGTATCGGAGCAGCGGCTGGGACGTGATGGCAAACACCGCCTGTATCTCCGACAGCAGGGCTGGCGATACGTGGGGGCTCATGTAGATCACCGGCTGACCCCTGTTGTCCGCGTCCACTCTGCCGCGGGGATAGTAATTGTACGACTTGCCACGGGAACCGCGAACCAGCTCCCACAGCTTCTGGTGGTTATATGTGGCGCCGGAGCGGGCGGTGGCCCCGGCGTATACGCCCTCTATAAACGGGTACGCCAGCAGGGCGCCGTCGATCACCCAGAACACGCCGCGATAAAAAGATGCTGTCTCGATGGGTCATCCCTCCTTTCTGTCGGCGGAAGAAGCATCAGAGATTTCGCTTCCACTCGCTCTCCCAGTAATCCTTCGACTGCTGGTTTTTGGCCAGCTTGATCTGATTGGCCGCATACTCACGCCGACGGCGGCGCGCGTCCTCCGTCTGCCGGGCCTTATCGGCTTCTATCCGCTGCCGGGTCTGCTCCTGCTCCAGCCGTCTGTCAGCTGCCCGCGCCTGCTCCCGCTGTGCGGCCAGCAGCCGCTCGTTGGCGGCGCGCTCATTCTCTATGCGCTGCCGCTCCAGCTCCTGCATCTGCTTCTGGTGCAGTTCCTCGCTCCGTGCCTGCTCCCGCAGGATGGCGTTCCGCGCCGCCATCGCATCCATCTGGGATTCACGGTATGCCTCCTCCTTTTCCTCGCGGATCGCCAGATTCAGGGCATCTGTCAGGCTGTGAGCCCGCCGTCCCCGCACGATGGCGGCGATGTTTCCGGCCAGATAACGGTAGTTTTCCGGCAGAAGGTCAACGGACTCCATCTCCGTCTCCGCCGCAGTACGCCACGCCTGTTCGTCTGCTTCGAACCGGGCGATCTCCTCCTGAACAGGGCGCACCTCTGCGTCGTACTGCTCCTTTGCCGTTTGGCGGAGCATCCGCACGTCCGCTGCGTTCTCCCTGTACTTTGCATCGAAATTCTCGCATTCCTCCAGGAATGCGGTATCGGTCTCCGCGCTGCTGTCGAAATTAAACTGCCGATCCCAGCGGGTCTGCGCCCGCTTCAGCTTCAGCGATGCCTTGCCGTCGCCGCGCATGGTCAACGCGCCGATGGCCAGGCAGCTGCACCCCACGATCATGCCGAACCGCGGCGCATCCGGTATGGCGATGGTCATAGCCACGGCGATGACTGTCAGGACACAGCAGGCCAGCCACAGCACGCAGCTCACAGGCTCCCACGCCGTCGGGACGTGCTCCTCCGCCATGACCTCACCGGGCAACTCTCCGGGCGAATCGGCAGCAAGCACCTTCTCCATCGCTCTGCCGCGTGCCTGCACGTCCCCTACATACTTCTTCTCCACGCTGCGCCGCCGCTCCAGCAGTTGCCGGTAGGCGGGGTTATCCTCGATCTCCTTACGCTCCTCGTACTCCTCGTTCAGTTGGGAAATGCGTTCCAGCATCTCCGCCACCTTCTCGCGGGGCAGGCTGCGCTGGGGCGTTATCGCAAAAGCGTCACCGTAAGTACTCATAGTTCCTCCTTGACTTCCGTATGTGTTGGTTGGGCGGCGTTACTCGCTCCACAGCATGGTGCTGGACACGTTGGGCTGGATCTCCCACACCTGACGCGGTGCGTCTCTTGTCACGCAGTAATAGTAGAAGGGACTTCGTGCGCTTTTCCAGATATCGCACGGCGCGCCGTCCAATGTGCCCTCTCCTTGATAAGTAAAACGCTCCGACACCTTCTCCCTTGGGTTCTCAGAGGCGTCCAGCATGGCGCGCAGGCAGTCCCAGCCGTTGCCCATATCCGGCTCCGGCGCACTGTTGACTGCGTAGATCGACAGCGCCTTTCCGATGGCGAAGCAGGCAAGAAGTACCAGCAGCAGCGTCACGATCACCCTTCCCGCAGACATTTGCTGCTTATCCGGCGTGTCTCTGCGCGTTTTTGCGGTGATGTCGCCGTTCTTCTCCGCCGCAAACTGCAGGTTTCCCCGCAGAAAGTCGTCATGGAGGTATCCGAGATCCGCCTGCTGTTCGCGGAACGGCTCGCAGAAAAGCGCCCGCAGGGAGTAGGGGCTCATGAGCGCGTCACCGCCGAACAGCCAGATGATCTGCCGCTCGATACGGTACAGATAGAGGTCACAGTCCTCCGCGCTGCTGTCCTGCAGTTCCTCGTAGGCCACCCGCCGGACGGGCGATATGCCGTGGAGGGCGCAGAGAAGCTGGTCTGTGATCCACCAGCGGCAGCCGTCCTCCTCCTGCTTGGTGACGCCGCGGGAAAATCCCCAGCCCGTGGACAGAGAGCGCACCATCTCCTCCGCCGGCTGAAGTGTTCCGTCCACCACCAGCTTGATAAATGGGTTAACACTGCCTTGCAGGATCGCCGGCCAGCCGGCAAACCTGCCGCCGTCTGCGTCCATACCGTCCGCCATGATGTAAGCCAGTGCGTAGAGCACTCTGTCGGGCGTTTTCTGGCCGAGCCCGCGCAGGTATTCAAAGAAGTATCTGGTTTTCTCACCGGTGGTCCCGGCGGCGGCATAGGCGCGGTGTCCATCTTCGGAAAAGAACCACTCCGCTCTGTTCCTTTGTGCAGTCTGTTCCATCTGAGTATCCTCACTTCTCTCACAACAGTTGATAGCTTTTTGGAAGGAGGCCTAAAACCGAACTTCGGCCTCCGGGGAAAGTTTTCTTGCTTTGTCCGCAGCGAATACATTTTCTTCCAACCTTATACCATGGGCTCATAACGGATAACAAAGGAAATAACCGGCCTCCGCTCACCACACTGCACACGATGGGAGACCCCTGTCGGAAGTTTTGAAAAAATTGCTGCGGTCAAAACAACGGAACGGACTTACACGGGCAGCTCAAAGGTGTCCTGCTGGTTGGCTGCGTCCAGCGCCATCTGGGCGCGGGCCAGCTCGTCCGCCGCCTGCTCATAGTCGGCCTCCACCGCCGCGATGTCGTAATTGGCGTAGGAGTAGTCGATCAGGTCCGTGCGGCGACCGTACTGCTCCTCCGCACGCTCCATAGGCAGGCGGTTCTTCATCGCCGCCAGCTTATTCTTGCGGCGGGTAAGCTGGGGAATGTACACCAGCATCTCGTCAATGGTCATGTCGAAGCCGGGTACGGTATGGGTGACGTTGAACAGGTTGATGGCGTGCTTGATGCGGCAGATACACCGCTCCAGCTCCGCCAGACGGCGCTGGGTGTCCGCGTAATCATAGGCGGGGCGCACGGATTCCACGTTCTCGCCGGCGGCGGCGCGGAACTCCCTGCTGCGGCTCTCCTTCTCCCGCAGAGACACATATTCATCGGTCAGCTTCTTCAGCCGCTTATTGGCCTGTGCAGAGGTATACTTCATAGTCATTCGTCCTCTCCCTTCCATTCCTCTTTGCTTGTGTTCTTCTGGTTCACGCCGCGGTCATACCGCCGCCCTCCGCCTGCGGCACAGCGCGGCGGGTACGATCCCGACCACGGTCCGCGTCCCCGGCGTGAAAGCGCTCCCGCGCAAGAAGATGCTCCACCTCCGCAATGGCGGCACAGATGTCCCGCTCACTGGGCGCCGCCGCCCACGGCACCTCATAATAGCGATAACGCCCCTTGACGCCCGCGTACCTGGCGGCGTCACAGTGGGGGGATAGCATCGCCTGCAGATCCTCCAGATAGTACGTCAGCGTTTCCTCTCGGCTTGGATAGCCGCAGCATGACCGCTCCTGATATGACCGCTCCAAGGCGGCGTTTGCATAGTATCCCATGTCACACCTCACTCCACATAAAATTCCTCCAGCGTATCCAGACACAGACAGCCCAGTACGCCGCTGTAGACCGCACCGCAGTCGATGGCAATGTGTCCGTTGCCGCGCCAGATACGCCCCCTCGATGCCTTGTCGATAAGGCTGGTAACGGTATGGCCGGTGACGATGATGCGCTTGGGGTCATAGCATATCTCATACTCCGGCTCCCCCATGAGGAAATCGCAGACGCGGCAGCTCTCCGGATGGCGCATTTTGCGTTTCCCCGGCACGGTATGCGCCAGAAAGAAGCTGCGGCCTCCCGCCTGCACCTCCGCATAGACCGGCAGACTGCCGAGAATACGCAGCACCCGGGCGCGCACCGCGTCAGACCGGTTCCAGAAGGCGCGGTATGTCCTGTCGCCGCCGTCCTCCATCCACTCGTACCATCGCCCAAAGAGCCTTACGGGCATGACCTCGTTGTCCGGGTCGCGGGGCAGGAACTCCAGCGCCGCCTGCTCGTGGTTGCCCCGCAGGAGGATCACATTCTGCCGCGACGCCGCATCCAGCAGGACACGCAGACCGCCGCTGCCGCGGTCCGTCACGTCACCCAGAATGTACAGCGTATCAGTGTCACTGAAACGCAGCGTTTCCAACAGGCGAAAATACAGCTTGTCACAGCCGTGGATGTCGCTGACAACGTAAGTCATGGTATTCCTCCTCTCAGGCGGCAGGTACATCCCGGTACCTGCCGCAGATGGCCTGGATCTCAGAGTGGAGCAGCGTCTGCTTCTCCAGCAGGGCCTCCGCCAGCTCCTGCACCATCTGACGATGGGATGCCAGCATCTCCTTGGCCTCGAACAGATAGCGCTCCAGCTCCGCACGGACGATGGTCTCGCGCTCCAACAGACCTGCTTCACTGTCGCCGTATCGCCCCGACACATTCACGCCCAGCATGCCGCTGCTGCCCAACTCCTCCGCCTTCTCGCGTATCAGCTTGGCCGCCCGCGTGATATCATCCTTGCAGCCGGGGCTCATTCTGCCGAACTACAGCTCATAGGCCGCCTTGCCCGACAGAAAGGTCAGAATATTCGCCCGCCGGCCCAACGGACGGTTTCGGTAGGCAAAGCCGTAGCAGGAGCCGGAGGTGGGGCTGTACAGCAGCGTTACGAAGGCCGTCGAGCCCGGCGCCACCAGCTCCAGCATGGCCGCGTGGCCGGCCTCGTGGAACGCCGCCTTTTTGCGCTGCTCCTCGCTGACGGGATACACCTCCGGCGGCACATGGTGGATCGTTTTCAGCACGGCGCGGATCAGGTGCGCCCGGGTGATGCTGTCGCTTCGCTCATAGGCGGCGTAGATGGCCGCCTCGTTCAGGGCGCTTTCCACCTGAGCACAGGAGCTGTGGCTCAGCAGCTGCGTCAGGTCGGACAGGGAGATGTCCGGCACCGGCGCCTTGCCGGAAAGATAGCGGCGGATGATCTGCTCCCCGTCCGTACAGTTGGGGCGCTGTACCTTGATCTGCCGGTCAAACCGCCCGCACCGCAGCAGAGAATCGGGGATTTCCTTCACATTGTTGACGGTGGCGATCACGAACACCCGCTTCTCCTGCACCTTGTCGATGCAGCTCTGCGCCGCTGTAAACGCGGCGGTACTGAACTCGTCACTGGAGAATTTGTCCATGTCGTCCAGTAGGAGCATGGACGGCGCAGCCTCCGCCGCCTCGTCAAACGTGTGCGCCAGCTGTTTCAGAAATTCGTCCTCCGACTGGCTGCGCCGCACGGTGAAGCAGGGCAGGCCGCTGTCCTCCATCAGCGCCGTGGCCATCAGCGTCTTGCCGAGACCGGGTGCACCGGACAGCAGCAGACCTTGCGGCAGCTTCGCGTCCAGCGCCGCGTAAACCTCCGGGTGGTGGATCATATCGCTGATCTGCATCAGCTCCGCCTTAATGTGGTCGTAGCCGATGATCTTGTCAAATGCGCTCATATAAGTACCTCCTTATATAAATTCATAGGGAATCTGGTTCTGCACGGCAAAGTGGTGGGCATAGCTGCCGCGTACCACGCGAAACACCGATAGATCCCTTGTGTCTTCGCCGTCGTCGCGGGTACGGCGGGGAAATTCCACCGCTGTGGGCATCTTTGTGGAATCGTC
>ENA-OOXE01001141-OOXE01001141.1-human-gut-metagenome-genome-assembly--contig:-NODE-1141-length-16107-cov-3.976701_pt1 | contig 16107 bp, 14 predicted proteins | sample MGYA00241585_ERZ501339 | MGnify/ENA primary metagenome ERZ501339 (study PRJEB25962, sample SAMEA1972463) | human gut metagenome | biome: human gut; feature: human-associated habitat; material: faeces...
CGATTGCCTTGGACAGAGGGTATTCATATACCACATTTTTGAACGGCACCTGCTTGTTCCCCTTGGTCACCAATGGTGTCGCTGTCAATTCCAATCCCAGCAGCGGATGCAGTTCGTTGAGTGCCTGTATACCACGCTCTGCCCGGTAATGGTGAGATTCATCCATAATCAGCACCAAGTCCGGCAGGTCGGAGAGTGCCTGATAGAACGAGTCACCGATGAGCTCGTTCACCTTCTTCATGTTTGCGCCCTCTTTGTTGAACTTATCGATGTTATATACGAAGATATGTACATCGGATTCAAACAACGAGAGGTTCTTTTCCCGGTAATCGTCATCCATGATAATTTGCGGCTGTACGGTAAAGCAGCCCAGCCCCCGGAACACATACTTCGGACTGCCGTTATCACTCAAATCCTTCTTGAGCTTCTCATAGATCGTGGTATTGGGCGCAACCACGAAAAAGTTTCGGATGTTGTGCTGCGTATACAGATAGGCGATGAAAGCGCCCATCAGCCGGGTTTTACCCACGCCGGTGGCCAGAGCAAAAGTCAAAGACATGAAATCCCGCTCAAAATCCGTGCAAATCGGATACATGGCGTGAACTGCACCCAGTGCTGCTTTCAGATTCATGCCCTTGCGCAGGGGCACTGCATTCGTGATTTCTTCCAGAATTTTCAGAGATTTTGTCTGCGGCTTCCGCAGGGACATCACACCGCTGATATAGTCCGTGGTATAAAGCGGAAAATCATTAAACATCCTGTTCCTCCTCGTCATCATACACTGGCGGATGGACGATGTTCAGATTGTAGTCGGTCTTGCCAAACTCACAGCGTTCCAACAACATTTGCGGAATTTTCTTGACGGCAATGTTGTCGTAAGCCTTGTCCAGCTCACTGTCAAAGGAGCGGCAGGCGATAATGAGATATTCACCGTCCTCCATGGTATCCTTGATGGAATCCAGGTAGGTGCTGTTCAGGTGACGGGTCGTCACAAATAGGTAGCTGTTTTCGTTGCCCACAGACTGCTTCCAAAATAATTCTCCGTCCGGCTGATAATGGAATCCCTCGTGCAGGGCAACGGCAGCCGCCAGCATATTGGCATCGTAGTCTTCGTTGATGACATATTCGTCAAAGGCGTCTTTGTTGATAAGGGTAGGTGCGACCTCATAGAAGCGATACCCGCCGCCGCCCTGCCAATTCTGCGCTTTTGTGATGCCGCCGGGGTCTTGACCCGCAATCACCTTGTCCGCACGCACCTTGCAGTGGGTGTAGGCGTGGTTGCCCATTTCCACACCGATCCAGCGCCGACCCATTTTCTGTGCTACGGCAGCAGTCGTGCCGGAACCGAGGAAAGAATCGAGAACAAGGTCGCCGGGGTTGGTTGCAATGTGGATGATGCGTTCAATCAGTCGTTCAGGCTTGGGCGTGTCAAAAGAAATATCACTGCCAAATAAAGCATTTACTTCGTCTTTGGACTCACCGGTGTGCCCAACTTCGTCCTGTGGCCACCATGTCCACGGCACAATTCCCTTTGCTTCTGATAAAAATTGTTTCCTACGTGGCACACCATTTCCGTCATTGCCAAAGGTTACTCTGCCGTCCGCAAGTGCTTTCTTAAACTCTGATTCTATCACTTTCCAGCAATTTCCCGGTGGCGGTGTGTGTATTTTTCCGTTTGGTGCGACAATCTCATACATTTGATTAGGCCGGTATCCTTGCGCAAGTAGAGAAACAGATTGCCAAGAGCCACGAGGATCATTATCCGGATTTTTATATGCCTTAAGCTGTTTTTCTGTAAGCGGAAGGTAATTCCGAGTTTTTTTAAATGCATCCTTGTCTTTTACATAAACAAGGATATACTCATGTGAATCTCCGATGGCCTCTCGGTTTTCGCGTGAATATCGCTTTTGCCATACAATAGAGGCAAGGAAACATGAACGGCCAAATAATTCATCACACAAAACCTTCAGATAGTCACGTTCGTTATCGTCGATACTTATCCATATCGACCCCGTATCATCCAAAAGGCTCCACATGATTTGTAGCCGAGGGCGGATCAAATTAAGCCAAAGACTATGTTCAATATTGTCATCATATATATTTGCAGCATTGGCATTATACGGCGGATCGATATAGATGCACTTTACCTGTCCGGCGAATTTGCTCTCCAGTGCCTTCAGTGCCAGCAGATTATCTCCGTGGATTAGCATATTCTGCGTATCCGGGTCGGCTGCGGTGTTGGACAGTGCCGTGTTTTCAATCAGCAGGCGCGGTTCTACCCGAATCGGTTCGTCCTTGCCGTACCATGTCAGTTCCAGTTTATTGGCCATATTTCTGCCACCCTTCCTTTGCCGCAAGTGCTGCAAGCTGTTTCTCTAAATTATAACGAATATCGGAATCTGTTGCCTGTTCAAAGGGACGAGTCTCCGTTGCTGGCAGCGCTGTGATTGCAACAAAAATCTCCGGGTGCTTTGCGTTGTTCTGAATGACCTGTTTCTGCGCCGCAGAACGGTCAAACGGATTCTTCTGCAATTCATTCCATGTATCCAGAATGTCCTTTTCCAAATCCGTAATATATTGTTTCTGCCGCAAATAGGCAATCAATAAACTGTAATCCATCCGTTATCCTCCTCTGTGTCCGTTGCTTGCGAAATCCGTATCAGCAACCAATTGAACTTTTTCAACTGCCGCTATGTTGCTGTTTTCCTCTCGCTCCAAAGCCTCATCCAGCTTGTACATCAGCATACTGGCAAATATTAACTGCCGTGCTGCATTCTCTGCTGTAATGGAATCATTTCCGTGGGCCTTTGGGTTTCGCAAGGCAGCCGCTGCTCCGGCAAACATATCCATAAATCCTCGTTGAACATTTTCACCTGTATCCGTTGAGGTATCTGCAATCACTATCTTAGGAGATTTGGCCGAAAAAACTGTTTGCATAAGAGGGTAACCATCCAACTGCTTTCCGTCCTTTCCTCTAAGCTCCGGGAAAAGCTTTTTGACTCTGGCATTTATTTCGATAAAGGCACTGCGCGCAGATTCAAAATAATGGCCATCTTGATACAGTGACCGTGCCACCCGAATAATATCCGGGTGAACCAGCTTCCAGTCAACCGCAAAACGGAGTCCCAGTTCCCTGCGCTTCAAGGCATCTAATTGAATCAAAATTGTGTTGCCTTCTCCCACTGCCATTCTCTGCGTTGAGGTGTAAACAAGATTACGGGAAATGATTTTCCACTCGTCACTCTCTTCAAAGTGATTTTCGTAAATGTACTGAATTAGGTCACTATGAAATTGAATATACTCCGGCGTATCGAAGCGAACTGGTGTTTTAATGGCAAAAAGGTTTTTCATCTGCCCAATTAAAGAATCAATTGTAATCATTGCGTGACTCCTTTCCGCGCCATGTTAGTTCCAAATGTTGGATATTGTATTCCCTTCGGTTTCTGTACACAGCACGCAACCGCCTCGAAAGGCTTTGTTTGTAATAAATATCACTCACACAGTCTCTGATACGCCTTGCGAACAGTTTCCGCCATCAAGATTCTACGCTGACTCAGAAACTCCATGTATTCCATACCTTCGAAGTTTTTTGGCAAAGCATGTTCCTCACATGCTTTGCGGTAACCATCTTCGCCCAGCTTTTGGCGGTAATGAGAGACATAGTCTTGAGGCGCCTTATCTGAAATCTCGATGTTGGTGGCGTAGTCGAGATAAGTAAAGTTTGCGATCTGGTTCCGATCACGGTCACTGGTAAAACCAATGCCGGTCAGGTAGTTCTTCGGGAAAATGTGATGCTTGTCAATAGCAGTTTTCGTTCCGCTGGAGCCCAAGATGAAATACCTGGACACTGGGGTGATGCTGAACAGCATAGGGGTATTCAGCACGATCTGCGCTGCCACATATCCATACCATGCAGGAGAAATAGCCGCAGCACTGTTCAGTTCATTGGGCAGGGTCAAACTGAAATAATCGTCTGTGAAGTGCGTTTCGATTACGCGGTCAATATAGGCAATAAACTCTGCCGCCGTATGAACATCACGCAAATCTGCAAACTGCTTTTCCACTTCGGACTCCGTGGAGCCAGTGTAGAAATATGTGATGGTGCTCATAAAGAACCACTTGCTGATGCATTTCTTGAGCTGCGCAGCGTCCAGCTTATAGTCATACTTGGCAATCAGGTAGAGGACATAACTGAAAACGATAGCGTTGGACGATGCAATCAGCTTGTCGCTGATATATCCGGCCTCTGCCACGATGTTAATGAAGCTGTGCCAGTTGTTAAGGTTCATGACCTTGTCCAAAGCGTCCTTAAAAATCTGGAGATTTTCATGCCGGACTTCATCAGAGAACTTTCCGGTCTCAAGATTTTTACCTCTCAAAAGCATGTAAGCGTATCTCAACCGGGCGCGCTTGAAACCAACGCCAACAGCCATGCGAATCAGATGAGAAGGTTCAATTGCCAAAAGTGTGTTGTAAGAGGTAGTGGCGGCTGGCACTCTGGAGGCTGCTGCAAACGCATTGATCTTATCGCTGGTTTCATTCTCGTAAACGGAGATAAGAGTCTGAATGAAGTTGTTCTCCGTCAGACTCTGTCCGCCAGAATTGACTCTGACGAAAATATCTGCGACATCTTCTTCGTCTGCCGTGTAACTGATTTCCAGTGTGGGAAGAGAATAGTCGGAAAGATTCAGAAGCGCATTGATGTTATCTTCGATTCTATCTTCTTCCTCGTCTGTCAGCAAGGGGAGTTCTTTCTTGCTGCGGCCTTCGTTGGCTTCCTTGATAAAACGCCGCCGCAGAGAGCTGATAGAATTATCCTCTTTTGCAAGAAATACATCACTGATACGACTGATCCACTCGGTGTCCTTTTCGTATGCCTGAGACCACACGGCAAATTCGCGAGTCAGCGGATTATAGGAGATTTTTATTTCACGATCTGCGAAATTCTTGTCCTTCACCTTGACCGCAAACATAGCCGCAACAAGGGCAGTCAAACGCTGCTGACCGTCAATGACGAGTTCCTTAGGTTCTTCATAGGTTTTTGAGTTATCTCCAATCGTGCTCTTTTTGCTCTCATAATCAACTGGAGACTCCCACAGCATGATATAGCCAATGGGATAGCCCTTGAGCATAGAGTCAAACAACTCACGAACTTTATTGTCCCTCCAAACAAAAGGACGCTGAAGATCAGGCAGACCGATGCGGCCATTGCGTACATCCTTGACCAAATCCCCCACTTTACTGGGGATATTCTTAAACAGTTCTTTTCCCATCTGGAGCCTCCGAAAAGCAACGCTATGGTTGCTGCATTTTCTCTATATAAGCCTATCACGAATAGCGTCCGTTATATCGGACACTTTTAAGATTTCAATTTGTAAGTTCTATTCCGGTTACTGCCTTCGGTAACAACGATTTCTTCTTTTACCATTTTTGTCAGTACCGCCCTTGCACGAGGCCTACTGATTCCGAGTAACTCCGCAATCGTCTTACAATCTGCTTTAATCTCACGGGTCAAGTATTCGATGACGGATTGTTTTTGCCTGCTGTAAATTGTGGAATTGCTTGCTTTTATCGCTTGCTTTTTATCGCTTGCCTTTTCAAAGGCGAGCGATAAAATTGTCCGCTCTGGCTCCAGTTGCTCTGTAATCTCCGGAGTTGTCCAATTTTGCTCGCGCCAGACGCGGAAGATATTCGGAATGCCGCTACCAGCACGCTCACCAATATCAATCAGGTTGAACATCTTCAGCATCGTTCCGTTCCGCGGATCAGAAACACCACCGCTTTTTGCGGCATCAATTTCGATGCGGAAGCTGCCCGGATTAGACATCGTAATGCTGTTACGCTTTTTGACGATGACCAACCCCTGTCTGCCGTAGTAATCGGCATTCACCAAACAGTTGGCCAGTGCTTCACGCAGAGCCTGATGCACTGGGGTATCATCTATACGAGTACCACCGTCCATCTTGAAGGGCACCTTGATATCCTGGATCAGCTTGTTGTAGACCCGGAAATAGAAGTCGTACACATTGCCGCTCCAGTCTCCGGAGGAGGAGATGATACGGTCAGTCCAACGGGTATCAGCGTCATACTGTTCCTGATAGTCCAGAAAGTAAGCGTTGAATTCCCGCACAATATCGTATTCGTTGCCGAACATGAGAAGTCCGGCAGAAGTGGGATGCTTTTTCCCATCAGAGCCGATGCCCACGGCACCCAGCTTCAGGAGGAAATCTTCATCCTCCAAGGCTTCCCACACATGGCCGGGACGGGAGAGGCGCATCCTCTGGCGATAGCTGCGGACGCTCTCCTGATTGAACACTGTCAAGTCCATCTCGTTCAGAACCAGCATATCCTGCGTCTTTACCGATGCATCGCGCACCATGGCCTGATATTCTTCCTTGGTGCAGCGGTAGTCACCCTCTCCGTTGCGGCGATAGGTGCAGAGAGGGTTACCATCTACATAAACCGGCTTATAAGAGCGCTCTGCACGGGGAACATTGATGACCACAATATGGTTGCCATCCACCTCCTGGACAAATACGTCCTTGGAGGACAGCACATTAACGCTGGTCTTATTGGGGTTATTGACGATGTCCCAGAACTCCTTAATGAGTCTGTCAGGGTCGGGCAGATCTACCGTGTGCAGGGATTTATCCGCCCATTCTTCCACTCCCAGCAGGATAATACCGCCGTGGGTATTGGCAAAGGCGGAATAGGTTTCCCAAATGCTTTTGGGCAGACCGCCAAGGGCCTTCTTCGCCTCAATGCGGTTGTTCTCCCGATATTGCTCGATTTTGGAAAAGTCAATCATGCTGCTCCTCCTTCACCAATTCGATGATGTCGCAGAAGTCGCAATCCAGCACAGTGCAGATCTTCGTCAGAATCTCTGTGCTGACATGCTGGTTCTTGCCCAGCTTGGCAAGGGCGGTGGTGGACATACCGGTAGCCAGACGCAGATCCTTCTTTTTCATGTTTTTATCGATTAGGAGCTTCCAGAGCTTATTATAACAAATCGTCATCGTAACACCTCGTGTCAGAGTATATACTAATACAGGTTAATTCTAACACAACAGCTTCAATTTGTCTATTGAAAATCCAGTTTTCAGATCTGATCTCCCATTTTCGAAGTGCAGATTTCAAATCAAGTCAATATGCAAAAGGCCGCAGAAGCGTCCGGGTTCGCTCCTGCGGTTATTTCATTGTTTATGCGGCGCAATTTTTGAGGACAGCCCATGGTACCAATTTTGTTGCCGTTCTCGTACATATCCTCGGCATACTCGACATGATTGGGGCCTTCGCTTTGTATCCAGCCAAAGCCGGGGACATAGACCATATCCGCCAGTTCATTATCGTTAGCTATTGGCTCCGGTGCCGATTTAGGTTCAGGTTGCGCGGGCTGTACCGGGGTGGGATCTGTCTGCGTAGGAGGTGCAGATTTCTGTTCTGTCATGGGTTCATCTTCTATTTCCGGTGCAGGGACGGGTAGCTCCTCAGTGGTTGTTTCCTGGGCTGATTCAGCTTCCGGCATTCCCGACTCTTGCTTTTCTGTGATTGCTGGCAATATTAGTTCTTCCGGCTCCGGAAGTGTCGGCCGTGGAGTGGTCACGTTGGCCGTTTCGCTCGGCGTGGGTGGTTTCTCGACCTTTTCGGTCTGTGGCCACACGGCGGCACACAGGGCGAGACAGACGGTGATTGCAGCGGCAATGATGATTCTATTTTTCATTTTGGTTCCTCCTCCTTGGATGTAAAATGATTGAGTTCTGTGGACAACTCACCTTTTGCGGAATAGCTATCAGAACTTCAGAAGATTATCCAGAGCATTTGCCGCCTGCTGAAGCTCACGCTGAGTAGCTTCCTTTGGAATATCCGCCTCCTTTTTTGCCTTGTGCTGCAGATAGGGTTCATAGTTCTGCCGGGTGATCGTGGGGCGGTAGTGTCCAAGCATCCGCGCCAGTTCCTTGGTTTCCATACCGTTCCGCAGAGATAGGACGGCACAGGTGTGCCGAAGATCTGTGAATCGGATGTGGTCAAGCCCCGCTTCCTTGATGATCTCGTTATGCATCCGGCGCACCATCTGTGGCGAGTAGGGTCTCTGCGTGGCCGGATGCATGAACATCAGCGGGCTGTTTGGATGCTTAGCGTGTTCCATGATCAGGAGGTCGACCATCTCCGATGCCAAGGTTATTTTTCTCGTTTCCGAGCCATATTCGATCAGTTCCCGCCGTTCTACAGAGCGCTGCTCCGATATGGTCAGCGTCCTATCTTTTACATTGAGGTCGCTCCATTTCAGGGCGATTAGCTCGCCTTGGCGTAGGCCTATCGTCAGCGCCAGCATGAACATCGGGAGGTACCCCAGCCGTTCTGCCGCGTCCAGATAATCCTCCATCTCCAGCGGCGTCAGCACATCGGCATTGACCTTCTTTGGCTTGGAGTAGTGGAACGCTCTGGCGGGATTATCGCCAATCAGGCCATCCCGCATGGCTTGGTCCAGGCATTGCTGAAGCAGGCGGTGGATGTGTCGCATGGTTTCTTCCCCCAAGCCAGAGCTGCTGGGTCGATGATTGCCGAAGCGCCGCCGTTCCTCCAGAAATTCTCCGACCATCTCCGATGTCAATTCAGAGAGCGGTATATCTCCCAAGCTGGGGAGAATATGGTTCTTGAATACATAATTGTGTGCCGCATAGGTAGTCGGCCTGCTCTGATGCTTGTCATAGGTTTCCTGCCAGAAGCTGATGTATTCCTGAAGTGTCATATTCCCACCTCCATGCACTGGCGCTGCAGATCCCGGAATGCCACCCACGGGAGCCTGGCCTGTTTCAGGATCTTCTTGTGTAAGTAGTAGAACTCGTGGAGCTTGTAGGGTACTCCGGTCTTAGGGTTCTGGAACACATATGATGAACTGGTTTCTGATATCCGCGTCAGGAGATACGCCGCTTTCTCATTGAGCGTCAGCAACCGCTGGCCTTTGAGGATGTACCTGTAGCGGATATGAAAATCGGCCCACGACAAGGTGATCAGTTCACATTGCCGCAGGCCGCTTGATAGTCCTGTGTAGATGAGAGGGAGCACGCCGAGCTGTTCCGCTGCGTTCAGGTAACGCTGGAGTTGTCCCAGGCGCAGAGGGGCTGCTTTGTATCCCTCTGCCTTTGATTCCTGGCAGAGCCGCACTGGGTTGTATGGAATAAACTGTTCCCGTGCTGCTTCGTCCATGCACCGCCGCAGGAGCAAATGGACGCACCAGACACTTCTGGCTCCGAGTCCCTGGTTTCGCAGGGTGTCGTAGAAATCGGTGACCGTCTGCTCCATCAGGTCAGAGAGCACTACGTTTCCGATGCCGGGGATGATGTGGCTGTAAATCAGATTGCGGTACCCGCCCTCGGTGTTGCTATTCCATCTGCACCGGTTGGCAGTGAACCACTGGCCGCACCATTGCCCAACTGTCATGTTATCTTTCTGCATGTTATCGCCTCCTTTTGGCAAACGAACAATATCACAGAAAGCAGGAAATAGCTACTGAAAAGAACGGCATATCTTCGGGAAAATAACTGTTCCGAATAACGCCTCTATTGTTCGGAATAATATAGTTGATTTTATTCGGAGCAGCGGTTATAATATTCTTGACGAACTGCAATGGAGGTGTTCCAATATGACGATCAAAGAAGCGGCTGCCGCTTGGGGGATTACCGAACGGCGGGTCAATGCGCTTTGCAAAGCCGGACGCATTTCCGGCGCGTATAAGGAGGGCAGACGGTGGTTTATCCCGGACAGCACGCAAAAACCGATGGATAAGCGTGGTCACCGAAGTGAGGTGAATCCCGCAGTATCAGCTGCGCGCAAGCCTTTGCCCATTGGCGTATCTGATTACCGGGACGCCTGCAAAAACTACTACTATGTAGACAAGACTTTAATGATCAAAGAGTTTCTGGACGAGCGCCCCAAAGTATCCCTATTTACCCGCCCCAGACGCTTTGGCAAAACGTTGAACATGGATATGCTCCGCACTTTCTTCGAAAAGACGACCGAGGACACTTCCGTTTACTTCAGAGATAAGAAAATCTGGTCCTGCGGAGAATCCTATCTTGCCCACCATAGAAAGTATCCTGTGATTTTTCTGTCCTTTAAAGATGTTAAATACACCTCTTGGGAAGAAACCTATCAGACGCTCCAAAAGCTGATCGCGCAGGAATTCCGCCGCCACGACGAGTTGGCAGCCAGCTCTGCGCTTAGTGATTACGAAAAAGAGGAGTATTCCCTTCTTGCAACAGAAGCCGCTGACGAAGTGGAATATCAAATGTCCCTGCGGACACTGACGCTGCTCCTCCATAAGCACCACAATGTCGCACCTATCGTCATCATTGACGAATATGATACTCCCATTCAGCAGGGGCATGTGAGCGGCTTCTACGACACGATTATCGGGTTCATGCGAAACCTGTTCTCCGGTGGTCTGAAGGACAATCCGCATCTGAGCTATGGTTTCCTGACCGGCATCCTGCGTGTTGCCAAGGAAAGTATCTTCAGCGGCCTGAACAACTTGAAGATCAACTCGATTTTAGACGAACGCTACAGTGAATATTTCGGCTTCACTTCAAGCGAAGTACATGAGATGGCGGACTACTATCATGCTTCTGATAAATATCAGGAGCTTTGCGAGTGGTATGATGGTTACCTTTTCGGCAATACCGAGATTTTTAATCCCTGGTCTGTCATTGGATACTTCAATAATAACTGCCGTCCCAAAGCGTTCTGGCAGTCTACCGGAAGCAATGACATCATCCGCGAGGTGCTGGCTTCTGCAACGCCGGATATTATGGAGCGTCTGGAGCTGTTGATGAAGGGCGAATCCTTTGTTACGCACATTGACACCGGCGTCATTTATCCGCAGATCCAGAATGATCCGTCCTCTGTTTACAGCTTCCTGCTGGTGGCAGGTTATTTGAAGGCTGTGAGCTGCGACCAGTCTTATGGCGAGGATTATATGTGCGAAGTGGCTCTGCCCAACAAAGAGATTTCTTTCGTCTACAGCAAGGAGATCCTCTCTCAGCTTGAGAATATTATTCCTCGTTCCGTTGCTATTGCTATTCAGGAAGCTATCTACAAGGTAGATAGCGACTCACTGCAAAAAACCTTGGAGAAGTTTCTGCTCCAAACAATAAGTTTCCACGATGCTGCCGACGAAACATTTTACCATGGTCTGATATTGGGTATGTGCGCTGTGATGGACAACAGCTATCGCATTACCTCCAATCGCGAAGCTGGTGATGGACGATTTGATATTCAGATGCTTCCTTTGAATAAGCGGCTGCCTGGTATTCTGATTGAATTAAAGGCCGGGAAAGACCGCTCTGAAACACAGCTTGAAGACCTTGCCAATGTTGCCTTGCAACAGATTAACGACCGTGCATACAGCGTTGATTTGCAGGCAATGAATGTTACGTCAATTATAAAAATCGGCATTGCATTCTCTGGTAAAAGAACACGCATTGCTGCTGAAAGACAAAACATCGAATAAACATCTTCGCTCAGCGGGCTGGCTATCATCCAAGTCAGCCTGCTGCCTTTTTGTCATCGCGCTTTTTTCTTTGTTTATGCGACGCAATTTCTGAGCTGCTCGCTGCGGTAAAAAGCACCCGCCGCCGGGGACAATCCCGGTCGGAAGCACTTTTTATATACAGAATTCCATCCCACACAAATCCCAAAAGACGAAAGTGGTGTCTGAAATGAACAGGGCAAAAGAGTTTCAAAGAGGAACCGCAGGAGTGCCGGAAAGTGCCAAAGAGTGCGACACAGTTCTGCCTGAAGGTTCAGACATAAGTTTGGGACCAGGAGACCGTGCGTTCGAGCCGCACTACTCGGGCCAAAAGCCCTCTGAAATCGTTGATTTCAGAGGGCTTTTCTTATTCTTTGTCTATTGCGGCGCAGGTGGTGAGGTAACGCACGCTCCTCCGAGACGCTCAACCAGTTAGCTCACGCTTACATTCCTGCTCACAAATACCCATTCGCAGCACAAACCCAGCGTAATCCGCAGCATCTACAGGAATTTTTAAGCCGTGCTTGGTGAGGCTGATGTCGTCACGCGGCATAACATGCCCGAGTATAAAGACTCGAGAATATTGTTTCAGAAAGTAATGCAGCTGCCGGCGAAAACAGATTCCATACCTTTTCTGCGCAAGCCGCCACTGTTTACGCATATCGGATAAACAAGCTTCGCTTCCATCTTTCACAGTACAGAGAAGGGCAGCCTCCGGTCGGGTTCGACCGGAGGCTGCGCGAGTTCCTATATATCGTTATGGAGAAGGGCACGCGGCAGTCCTCTGTCACAGTCCTTGTGCGGCGGGCTTCTGCTGCGTCCTTCAGAGAAAGAGCAGGACGATATCCGGATCGTAGTCCCCATTCTCTGCGCAGGAGAACTCTTGAGCTTCCAGCAATCGCCGCCGAGCCATCGGGGTCAGATCAGGAAAGTAAGCATCAATCGATATATTGTCTCTTTTTGTGTATACAGGCTTACTGCTTTGTCCAGGACAGATCGGGGGATACGCCCAGCTCCGTCTCCAGATCGGCCAGAGCGCCCTGATCGTCGGTCCACTGCATGGTACTGCCGCTGACGGTACAGCCAATGGAATCGGCCTGGGTGAAGCTGCCGTCGGTCTCCGCCAGATACAGGCGACCGTCCTCCAGCTTGTACTTGCCGGAATCCAGCTCGGACTCTACGTCGCTGAGCAGGGCGCTGACATCAAAGAGCGCCAGAACGCTGTCCACCTGAGATTCCACGGTGAGGCCGCTGTCGGCCAGAGCGCTGTCGAACTCGTCGCGGGTCATGCCGCGGTCCTCGGCTTCCTTGTACAGCAGCTCCACCAGAGCGGGCTTCAGCGCCTGAATGTAGGCGTTCAGGGACTCGGTGGTGGCGTCCAGATCGGGGGACATGCTGAAGGTGCCGTCCTCATTGAACACGGTGGTCAGGTACAGGGACACGGGGACCTCGGAGGTGTACTCAGTGCCCAGATTGGCGGCCATCTCCTCATCCATCTTCTCGGTGAGATCCAGAGCGCACTGCCAGGTGCCCACCAGCTGCTTGCTGTCATCCTTGCTGCCGCAGGCGGCCAGGCTCAGGGCCATGACCAGCGCCAGCAGGAGCGCGGTGATCTTTTTCATATTGAAAAACCTTCTTTCTCGTTAGAACATAGCTTTTCGCGGCCTCCGCCGCGCGGGACTTATACCTGCCTGCCGCAGGCTGCTCCGGTTTTCGCCGGTGTGCTGCGGTCATTGCAGACTTACGTACTTCTTGAATACAAACGCTGTCCTTCCATCCTCCGTCCGGATGCAGACCCAGTTGGGATATTCACCGGAATAGGCAAAGGTATCGTCCTTTTTGGCGGCGAACAGAACGGCGGACCGTGTGCTGGGCAGGGGGCGGACGTTGACGCCGTCGTACAGCAGGCGGGCGGTGCGGACACCGCTCCGTTTTTCGGGGGACAAACCGCGCAGCAGTTCGGGATGATGCGCGGCGGCGCAGACAAAAGCTTCGTCAAGATAGGTAGCCTCATCATTCGATTTTTCCTTGTCGGTCATGATGCTGCCAAACCATTTGGCGCGGCTTTCCCGGCGATAGTGCTGTATGTCAAAGGAATTGCCGAAGCGGTCCAGCACCTCGTCGCCCAGCGCATCCAGCTCCATCAGCGTCCGCTTGCATTTCATGCAGAGACCGCAGTTGCCTGACTGCGTAAGGCAGACCTGCAGGTAGTCATAGCACGGCGCAAAGCTGCCGATCTTTTCCACCTTATTCATGCGGGTCCAGTCCTGATTGGACTGGTAGAATTCGATACTCCCCGTGTCAAGCAGCGGGATGAGCCATCTCTCATAGTGGGCCATGTCACAGTTGAGGGACAGCCTGAAGCCGCCCAGTAGATAGGTGGAGGAATAGTAGTAACGGGAAATGCGCTTTTGCAGCAGCATGGCGATGGACAGATTGCGGAACGTGTGCGTCCGGTCAAAGGACCACTCCCTGAACAGCCGCCGGTCCTGAAGGATATCGTCGATGTTGGAATCCACCACGATCAGTGGATAGCCGTACTTCCGGCAGAACTCCCGGGTACGTTCCATCTGGTGGACATAGAGCTCCTGCTTGGACTCGGCCCCGCGGCCCACAGTGGCGTCCCAGCCGTGGTGGGCGCCTGCCTGAAAATAGGTAAACGCATTGATGCGGTAGTCCAGCAGCTCAAAATCCGGACCGTACTCATACATGGTGGCGAAGGAGTCGACGCCTCTGGACATGCCGGTGGCTACCATATCTCCGTGAAAGACCGTGTCCGTCAGTGGGGCAGCGATACGGATGCGGGACAGGGAGTTGCCGCCGTGGTATAGCTGCGGGATCACATGATAGGTCAGGTTGTAATACAGCTTTCTGGAAATGGGATAACAGCAGCGAAGCTCCTCGTATCCGAATTTCATGGCGGCCAGCAGAAGCGTAGTAACGACGGCGTCGCAGCGGTCATCGCAGACGGCATCGTCAAACTCGCGGTCAAAGCTGTACCAGAGGTCTGCACGGATGCCCGCCGAGCTGCATAGGGAGGCAGTCAGCGTGACCTTGCCGCCGGTGTTTTCCTTTGAGATGCTTTCGATGGATAAGTACTTGGTATCTCCCACTCGAGTATTCCTCCCTGTTATGTGTACTTACTTGACGCAGATGGTCTCGATCTCCACCAGTGCGCCGCGGGGCAGAGCGCCTACCTCCACCGCGGAGCGGGCGGGATACTGGCCCTCGGTGAAAAACTCGGCATACACCGCGTTCATGGCGGCAAAGTCGCTCATATTCTGCAGGAACACAGTGGTCTTGACCACATTGTCCATGGTGAGACCGGCGGCCTCCAGAATAGCCTTCACGTTGGTCAGCACCTGACGGGTCTGCTCGGTGATGCCGCCGGGCACAAACTCACCGGTAGCGGGGTCAAAGGGCACCTGGCCGGAGGTGACCAGAAAGCTGCCGCAGTCGATAGCCTGAGAATAGGGGCCGATGGCAGCCGGAGCATTATTGGTAGCGATGATCTTCTTCATGATGTGAGCCTCCTGTAAAATTTGATGTACGCTGCCGTCCGGCGTGGACCGGACGCGCCTGCGGATATTACTTATACCACACTTTCAGGCAAATAGCAACTCCCAACGGCAAACCGCCGCCCTCAGCAGTGAACCTCTGTATTTGCAGGATCTCCGTTCCATGGAACATTTCAAGCAGGAACTCGTTGACTATCCGGATCACTGCAACAGCCGCAGGAGCAAGGTAAAGTTAAAGGGCTTGCCGCCTGCATTACACAGACAACAAGCCCTTTCGGCTGCTTGAACAATTTCTATTAGGAATATTTGTCCAACTTTTTTGGGATCACTTCCATCGGACAGGGCTGTTTTTTTGTATTTTACGCCTCTTACTCGCCCATGGGAGCGCCGCAGTGGGGGCAGAACTTGTCCTCGCTGGCCGCGCCGCACACGGGGCAAACCTTCACGCTGACGGCGTTCTCTTCCTCCTTCGTCTGCTCGTTCGCGGGAGCGGCAGACTTGGAAGCCTTCTCGGCCTCCATCTCGGCGATGCGGGCCTTGGAGGCGTTGACGGCGGCCACCACATCCTTCACGGCGTCGGGGATCTCGCCGGTGTACTCGGAGATGAACCACTCGCCGATGGCGCGGTAATTCTTCTCCAGCTCACGCTGCTCGGTGAGGATGGCCATATTCAGCTTGGCGGTATCGGTGGCGTTCTTCGCCTTGTCGGCGGCGACCTCCGCCAGATCCCTGGCCTTATCCACGGCAACGCCGGCATACTCCTGCGCCTTCTTGCCCAGGTTGTTCAGATTATCCAAAATGCTCATGTGATCGGTCTCCTTTCAATTTATGATCTTCTTGGTGCATAGTATAGCGCGTTTTGTCCGCCGTTGCAAGCAAACAATCGCGAAATTTACACACTGTTCATCTCACTGCCTCGCTCAATGCTCGATCCAGTCCGCCGCGCGGGATACCGCCCGCTTCCACAGGCGGTAGTTGCGGTCGCAGTCGGCCTGAGTGCCCTGGGGCAGGAACACCCGCTGGCTGCGGCGCAGGGTCCTCAGCTCCTCCATGTCCCGCCAG
>ENA-OOXE01001171-OOXE01001171.1-human-gut-metagenome-genome-assembly--contig:-NODE-1171-length-15677-cov-2.172577_pt1 | contig 15677 bp, 7 predicted proteins | sample MGYA00241585_ERZ501339 | MGnify/ENA primary metagenome ERZ501339 (study PRJEB25962, sample SAMEA1972463) | human gut metagenome | biome: human gut; feature: human-associated habitat; material: faeces...
ACACCGCTCACCACGCAACTTTCTGCAAACGGGTTAGGATAAATTCTCACCCGGTCGGCCTGTTCTTCTTCCACGCCCGAAACATAATTGGTCTTTACGGAGATCGTCACATCTTGACGCATGGTATGGAAATACACGCCTTCCTCGAACAAAGCGGTTATATCCTCTTCGTTCAACATGACGGAAACCAATTCGTAGCCGTCTTCGAGTACCGGTTCGGAAATCATCAGCATGGTTCCGTTCTTGATGTTCCCATCGGCCGGGACATCGGCCAAATCTCCACCGACATACACTTGTACATCTATGCTGCCACCCTCGATTTCATCGATAGTCAGTTTGAACATTTTATCGATTTCTTTGGCTTTTACAACAAGCATCACATCTTCTTTCATCGTCAGCGAATAGATACCATCTTTAAACTGATCCTTAATATCCGATCCGTTCAGCGACACATAAACCAATTCGTATCCTTCATCAAGTACCGGTTCATAAATTTTCAAGGTCGCATTTTCCGGTACTCTGCCACCGGCCGACACATCGGTCACTACCCCCTCATCTTCGAATTCCGCTTTTATCGTACCTCCCACGAAATCCTTAACCGTCAATCCATACGTTTTTTTTCGGATCGTCACGGTAACGTTCACATCGCCCTTCACCACATGGTTATACATTCCTGAGAAAAACTGCTCCGTTATATCTGTCCCGTTCATCAATACGGAACCTACTTCATACCCTTCTTCGACTGTCGGCCACCACAAGATAAGCGTTTGCCCATCCAAAATCTTACCGTCCGACGGTACATCGCTCAAATCTCCTTTATCAGAAATAGCCACCCGCATACTACCGTGCTCGAACGGTTCCACCGTCAGACGATAGGCTTTCTGGAAGGACGCCGTAATCGAAGTGTTTTTCTTCAATACGAACTTATACTCATTGTTCGCGAGTTGGCCGGTTACATTTTCATCGTTCACGACGAGAGAAAGCAAATCGCATCCGCTGTCCGGAATAACTTTCACCGTTATCTCCACATTCCCGTTCACACGAGTTCCCAACGGCTCTTCCGAACCCGCCGCATAAAGTTCTATGCGCCCGTTCAAGGAATAAGAGAAATCTACTTGGTAAAGAAGACCGAATTCCGCAGAAATCACAATATCCCCTTCGCCTTCGGGTATAACATACGTATATCCCGATCCCGATTTTTCGATTTCTTCCCCGTTCACCCGTACGGCAACCAACGGCAATTTGGTCGGATTATCAGAATAAGCATCGATGATAAGCGTAGTACCCACGTCTACTTGCTGCCCCGACTGCACATAACTCGGGAAAAAAGAACCCGCAGGCCTATAAGCCACCTCCAAATGAGTACCGGGCTCTGCCGGAGCCTCGATAATCACTTTACGACTCGCCGCATTCAACTGCGCATCCTGTGCGCTCAAACTACAAAACAAAAAACAAAACAGTATAGATAAAAAAATCGAATAACTCTTTTTCATGATATATTAATATTAAAAATAATCGCAAAAAAATAAATTTTCTACCGATTAAAAATTTGTTAAAAGGACCGAACCCTAAATGATAGGGCTCGGTCCGCTATTGAGATCACCCTCTTAAAAAGAAAGTGAGAGATTACATCATCGATTCAACACTTTGACCGTACGAACCACCTTGCCCTCTTTCATCACCTTCACCACATAAACGCCTTTGGCTCCGAGAGAGATGCTCATGTTTTGACCGGCTACGACAGCGGCATCTTTCTGTGCGACAAGCATTCCCGAGGCATTGTACACGCCCACTTGGTAGTCTCCGTCCTCGGCAAATTCTACAAAGAGAATACCCTCTACGGTATACGTGCGCAACTCACCGGCCATGCTCTCTTCTACACCGTCTACATCGCCTACTTTGAATACAGGATAGCTCTTGGTATCGGCCCCGAGCGTATTTTCAAGAGTCAGAGTAACCGTATAATCGCCCGGTTTGCTATAAGTCAGTTTCGTGGAACCTTCGAGGTCGGTACCGGTCGATTCGCTGAGGACACCGCGTTTGGCTGTCCAAGTCGGACGAGTCTCTACCTTGAAAGTGGATCCCGGCACAAACGGACAACCTGAGATATACAGAGGATTCTGAGCGACTTGACGACCGGCGCCTTCACTACCAAGAGCTTCCGTCTTGAACGAACAGGCTTTAGCCCCTGCAACCGAACCTTTGGCTGCAAAGTAGTGGTCTTCATCGGCATCGGTTTCGAAATCCCAGTAAGCCATCACTTCTTGGGGAAGGCTGTTGGCATCCAGACCGTTCTTCACGTTTTGCACTTGCTCGGGAGTCATGGCTCCGTTCCAAACCAACAGATCGTCGATAATACCATTATTGAAAACAGGTTCCGATCCACGGCCTCCGGCAAAACAGAACCAATCTGAAGTCGTGATAGAATAATTCACATTAGCCCATGTTTCGGTCGTACCCGAAGCTCCATCTAAAACCCACGTTGACTCTTGGAGCACACCGTTCAGATAAAATTTGGAGCGGAATTGCGACTGGTCGTTATACTCGAATGTCAATACCACGTGATTCCATGCATTGGGTGTTACGACTGCATTGGGGAACGTATATTTCAACTCGGGAGCGCCATTGTACGTAGCGGTCCGGAAGGTATAACTGTTAAGTTTACCCGTAGATGACAAGTCAGACCACATCCAGCCCCAGTTATTCACCGGCCATGCACTCGATGCGCGATTTTCCACACTGAAGAAACAAGACCCTTCGGGTATCGAAGTGAAACGAACCCAAGCCGACACGGAGAACGTTTGACCGTCACCGATAGACAAATCGGACATTCTTCCGCCTACCCAGCCTTCATTGATCTCGATACCGCGCGAAGAAGCTCCATTGGCTTTCCTTCCGGTATAGCCCAACGTCAGCGCCTCGTCCACGTCGATCTTCACTTCATCTTCTGCCACAGCTTCCCCGCCGATAGTCAGCGATTGAATCTCGGGCAACGCACCCACGGCTTCGCTGGTAATCTGCACATAGTAACCATAAGTGGTCGTTTCGCCGTCGCAAATGACTTGCAGATCATAACCGCCTATTTCTTCAATACCTTCCGATACGGTAAATACAGTCGTATTACTTGCCTCTTTTACGACCTCACCGGTACTGTTGAGCAATTTCCAGTCGGCAGCGGCGTGACGGGGATCGACATACGAAATTTCGAAGCTCTCGCCCGGCTTGATGGTAGTTTTATTTATCTGTATATCGTCGGTAACCGTATACTCACCCATACTCATATAATCGCTCCATGCGATCTCGGAATCGGACTTCATATCGACCGAAACGGCTGCGACACCGAAACGAATCTCCTGTTCGCCCTGCAAATCGGTAGGAACAGAGAAATACATACCGGCCCAAGAAGTAGTGATACCCATGAATTGAGGCTCACCGCCTTTTTGTTGAGCGTACAGTTTGAACATCGAAGCATTCACGTCGAGGTTATAAACCGGCTCGCCCGGCAATTTGTCGTTATCCATGTTAAATATCACCTTACCATCTACACCTTTGTAGTGAGATGCAAGAACTTTGGCAATCTTAATCTCGGGAGCCGCCGGTGTAGGCATAGCACAGCGGGTGATAGAAAATTCACCGAGGTATAAGTCGAGGTTCTCGGCATTTTCGAAATGGAGGGCAACCATAGCGATTTCCTTACCGGCCAACATAGCCAAAGATCCACTCACTTTAAACGTCTTTTCCACCCACACTTCATCGTCGGCCTCATCGGCGACAGTCAATACCTTGAAACCGCTCTCGCGCAAAATCGTTTGCTCGTCGCCTTTGGCAGAAAGTGCCAAATTAACATCGGCCTGACCGCCTACCAATTTGTAACGAACCGTAATCACATCGGCTGCGGACAAAGCGAACTCGGTCTTGAACAAATGCAAATACTCATTGTCCACAGAACCGAAGAGGCGCAGACACGAACCGCCTACATAGGCATCGTCGTAAGTAAACTTGGCCTCCAAGCCATTTTCCACTACCTTGTCGGCCGTTTTACCCATGAAATCGGATGCAAACCACCAACGCCAAGTAGGCAAATAGTCCTGTACACCGATATTGTACCATTCGTTATCGTTCTGACGTTCGCCCATCCAGTTCAAGAAACGACCGTTACCCAAATTGAAATAAGAAATAAACGGTTCCTCGGAAAGATCCCATTTGAGCGAACTGCGTGCCGTCATGAAAGCCGACATACCGAACCACTTGTCATCGGGGTGATGGTTACCGCGATTGTAAACCTCGATTTTATCGATGGGATTGCGGTTACCGTTGGTAAAGAACTGCTCGATCAGATGTTGATAATATGTTTGCTTGGCTACATCTGTACTACCGTTATTGGCACGGTCGGCCCACAACATATTATAATCGTGAGCGCCCCACAGACCGATAGAGAGATTATAGTCTTTGAGAGTTCTCCACGTAGAAGGATCACCGCCCTGCATGTTGAAGCCGGCATAAAGATCGAGCGAACTGCGACCGGGGGCATAGGTATCTACAGTAGATTGGGTCAACCCTCCCAATACTCCATGCCAATTGTAATTGAGAAAAAGCGAGGTGCGGATATGCTCGCCATCGCCGAAGGTATCGTTGTTATGATTACCGAGACCACTATCGAAAGTAATCTGCCCATTATCGTTGGTTCCATCGTACCAGAAGTTCTCGACCACCGGGTTACCTTTTTCCGTAAGGTATTTGTGAACTGTCTCGTGCAATGCACGCAATCCCGACAAAATAAAAGAAGAACCTGTACTGAACTCCGAGTTATAGCCTAAACCGTCCACACCATGATAATGGAGGAATTTAGCCACTTTCTCTGCCTCTATGCCCACCAACGTGGAAAAACCAGAGGACCACTCTGAACTTATACCTCCCCAAGGAACGGAAGCCACACCCGAAACACCTACACCATTTTTATGGGCGACATCGGCGAATCCACCGGGGACCCACCCGTGTGGAGCCGTCCAGTCTCCGTAATGAGTAACGTATGACCAAGTACTGAAAGCCTCGGAATCGAACTTACCGTTAGGACGCGCATTGGTGTTACCATTGCTGGCATTTCCTACCGGAACCCAGAAAACGAGTTTTCTGTCGTTGGCCTCGGTGAGCGTCTCGTCGATCTGCGTGGCCGCATTGCGAAAACGTTCTTTGGGTTTCACACGGGAAACATAAAAATTCTCGTCCTCGAACAAATCTTCGCCGGGAACCCAACTACTAACATACTGACCGAGTTTCGGACTCTCCGGCCACGTCATGTAATCTTCTTTCAATTCTTGTGCTTGCGAAGAAAATGAAAGAACTAAAATTCCAGATAATAAAAATAGATTTTTTTTCATGGAAAATTTTTTTTGGTTAATAAAAATTTGAATTATTCTCAAAAAGTTTTTTCTATCTTCAAGTTCCGCGGACAGGAGGCGTTTTAGCGGCCTCCTATCCCGAAACGACTCTTTTTTTACAACACCACGGGAACACTATCGGCTTCGATAGAGAGAGTGCGACTTCCCACATTACCCGTAATCGAGAACGAAACGGTTGTCTCGTCGCCGCTGCCCGAGATATCCATGCTGCCCGTCACCTCGGCCCGAGCTCCGTCTATATCGACTACCGTACCGACAGGAATATCGTAATGTCCTGCATAACCGCCACCCTTATAGGCATCGGTCAACGTAAGCATGATTTGCCCATAACCCGATGTGGGCGAAATGAACACTACCAAATCGCCGCCCTCGTCATAAACCACCGAGTTTTCTTTCACGGTGTTGGAGGCGTTCAATTCCAAATCGACAGGTAGAGCGATCACTTTCACCTCGGCCTTCTCGGACGATACGCCAGCCACCTCGGCAGTAACGTCTGCCTTACCGGCCTTAATACCCGTAATCGTCCCCTGTGTGTTATCGTCGCCGGTTTGCTCGGCAGTGAGCACATCGGTAGCAGATGAAGCCCAAGTCACGTCATAAGGATTCTCTCCTCCCGACAAAGTTTTGGCATCGATACCCCATTGCACAGTCTGTCCCTCGAAAAGAGTACGCGCATTACCCGATTTCCACAAAACAGACAAGATACCCTCGGTGACACTCACCGGAACCCTTTTTTCCTTGCCGTTGGCCGTAAGAACCAGCTCGGTCTCGCCCAATGCGAGTCCCCTCAGCTCTATGACATTACCGTTATATTCACCCACTTGAACTTTGGAAGGATCGACTGCCTTGACTACCGGCTTGTGATAAGCATAAGACGAAGCGGGAATCACTCCCGTCGTAAGTCTCAACACACTTCCCACAGGCATGGAAATCGGATCGTGGTCGACCGTAATTTCCTCCACCGGATAACGAGTCTTAAAGTCCTGCACACGGAACGTCGCTACGAACACCGTGTCGGGAGTAATACAATGGAATTCGGCTTCGCCTTCCTCCGAACCCGAGCGCAACGCAAGCACGGCATCGAATCCCTCGCCTTTCACATATTCCTCGGTCTTGCCCGTAATCAATACCCCATTACTCGAAACGACTTCCCAACGATAGGCATCGTAGCCCGCCTCGATATCCTCTTTGGCGCCCGACTGCACGTTCATGGCGATACGCACGGTATCTTCCGAATTGATGTCCATTTCGGCCTCGTACGTATAGGCAAAGTACATCGACAATACCTCCTTACTGGGACGGGTATTTATATAGGGCATATTTTCGAAACCTTTGCCATAGAAAGTAGCCAACAACTGGGGAGCCAACATGATATCGCAAGATGCCGACTTGGCCGTGGAAGCATCACCAATGGAAAGGGTGACTTTTCCCTTCCCCGAGGCACGGGGAGCTGCATAGTGCACGGCTACGAGACCTCTCACGGTGTCGACCGTCATCACCGGATCGAAAGCGGTTAGCCCTTCGAGAGTAGGAACCGGATCATAATCATAAAGAAGTTCTTTGGGAGAAACAGAGAACAGCACCGAATCGTGGGCCGTATTGTAACTACGTTTCGAAGTCATTTCGGTGAAAGTGCTGTCGTTGGGAATACACATCACACCGTCGGGCAAATTGCGCGACACGGTAACGGTAGTAAGGGCATATTTGCCGTTCTCCAACATGGCTTTGAGCCGGGTCTCTTTTTCCTGACCGCCATCCAAAGCCACCACAGCGGTATCACCCAGCAAGGCAGCAACCGTCTGGTCTTCTATCGACCAAGAGACAGGAGTCTCGATCACTTTCCCACTCACATTGGTAACCGTCGCCGAAATCCTCACCGTATCGCCCAATTTCAAATTAATGTCCATGGGATCGATGGTAATATACACCTCGGTCGCACCGTCGAGCGTAGCTTCCTCTTCACATGCGGTGAACGAAGTCACACCGAGAAAGCTCGCCAAAAAGAATATAAAGCTATATCGTTTCATGTTTCAAATGTTTTATAGATTAAAAGTTTACCGGAATTACCAATGTAAATTCGTTATCGGGGCTTTGCTCGCCTCGGGTTTCGGTCTGTTTATCCCAGAAAACACGCGAAGCGCCGGTGTTGGGTTGCCCGAGAGCCTGTACGAGCGAAGCGATCTCCAACGTATTGTTGGCTGTCTCCTCGATGGGAATACGACGTAATTGCAACTCGGTGTCGACGCCTTGGTCTTTCATGTTGTTCACATCGACCGGGAAGATACGGGGATATCCCGTGCGGCGAAACGTGGTCCATGCCTCGGCGCTCATGGGGAAGTTGGCGATATATTTCTGAGTGATGATTTTTTCCAGCATCACCTCCTTCGAGTCGCTCGCATCCCATTTCACACCCACTTTCACACGACCGGCTATGTTGTTCTCGTTGTTATACGGATCGACATAATCGATATCCTTCGCCGCAGTCTGGGCAAGATATTCGTCGATGACGGTTCCGTCGGTGATCCCATTCTCTTGGAAACAAAGACGGATACCGGCCTCATACCAACTCTGAGCGTCACGGCCAAGCGCATTCCAGCCTCTCAAAGCAGCCTCGGCCAACAAGAAGATACTCTCGGTGCGTTTGAAGAAAGACTGATGCATATATTTGAATTCGCCCGACAAAGTCGAGAATGGGCCATAACCGCCTTTGTCCTTGCCTGTGGTATTGCTGTTACGCATGCTGATACCCGTACGTACTCCGTAAACATCGATGGGAGCCTGTATACCCGTAGACTTCTCTTTAATAGGATATGCATTGGTATCGAACCAGCGGGTAAGCAGCGGGTGATTGTAACGTTTGAGAATATTTTCAAACGAAGCACCCAAACGAATATCGTGCCACTCGTTACCGATACGCCACAAAGCACAAGCGTTTTGCTCCTGATAATAGGCTATATCCTTCGCATCAGTGTCGGTGAGGACACCGATTTCGTCGGTGACAGCTTGTTCAAATTTGGACTGAGCCGTACCCGGATTGATTTTCACCATGTTCATGGCCATACGCATTTTAATACAGTTGGCAAACTTCACCCACATGCGCCAATCTCCATTAGAGAGCGTCTTGATAGTCAAATCCTCGATCTTGGCGAACTCCTCGCGGGACGGCTGACGCTCTTTCAATATGCGTATAGCCTCGTCGAGATCGTCGAAAATCAAATTGTAAATATCCTCGCCCTTTTCATAGGTCAACGGCGGAGTACGTTTCAAATTACGCCAGTCGCTAAAAGGAGCCGCGCCATAGAAGTCGACGATTTCGTGGCCTTGATAGGCTTGGATAATCAACGCCACAGCACGCCATTCGGGTTTACCCAATTCGGTAGCGTGGTGAATGGCATTGTAAGACTGTGTGAAAATCTGGTTATCCATAGGGCCCCCCAAATAATCGTTGGGGAAAGTATAAAGCGTAGGCAACGGACCACCGAAAGCAAAAGTACTCTTGGTAGTCGTCCAGTATCCTGCATAGTTGTCAATACTGTTCGCCCTGTAATATTGATATTTGTGAGGCGCCCACGATCCGTTAGGTTCGTGCGAATAGTTGATCATGAACGGAATAGCTCCTTTCAGCTCCTTCTCGAGAACAGTAATATCGGTAGCTCCCGCCCCCTCTTCGTTATTGTTGTCCATCTCCTCCTGCTTACCGATCAACCACGGATACTCCTCCTGAAACTGGTCGCCGCAAGAAGTGAACAAACCTACTGAAAACACGGATTCGATAACGAGGAATCCGATCGAATATATTGTTTTTCTCATATTGATGACTATTTATATTAAATCGTTCTTCATTAGAAATTGAATTTCAATGTTAACGCAAAACTACGCGTCGTAGGCAAAGAATAACAGTCGATACCGGAGTAACCGTTGGCGGCCGATACCGAGATGTCGGGATCCACGGGAGAATCTTTATAGATAAAGAACGCATTCTTCACCGAGAACTGAGCGGTCATACCTTGATTCTTACCGAACAAATTGGGCATGTCGTAGCTCAACGAGATGTCACGCATGCGCAAACTGGTGGCATTATATACATGGTCTTCCATGGGAAGTGCACCGATGGTCGTATAGTAGTTCTCGACCGAAACTTTGTTCCCCGATCCGTCGGGTAGAGGTTTGAGAATATATTCCTTTCCGTTTTGCATAACCCGTTCTCCGTTCAAGCGGTCTTGTGCAGAACGTTCGGAAAGGCCGTACAGGTCGAGATCAGCCTCGGTCAATGACATCACCTTACCGCCGATACGGCCGTCTATCAAGAAATAGAGCGTGAAGTTTTTCCAAGTAAATGTATTGTTCCAACCGAGAGTGACAGGCGAAGTCATATTGCCCACTTTGGTCTCGTATTTACCGGAAGCCATCACGGGAACGGCATTCTCGTAATTACCGGCATCATTGATTTTGATATGGCCGTTTTCATCGCGGGCGAAAGAGTTGACATAAATATCGCCATAGCGTCCGCCTTCTACGTATTTAATCTTGAAAGCGTTGGGACCCATTTGCACTTCGTAGGGAGCACCGCTCTCGGTTTTGTAAGTTTCGAGGATACGGTTGTCATTCCATGCGATATTGAATCCAGTCTGCCATCTCCAATCCTTATTGATGTTCCAGCGATAAGATGCTTGGAATTCCAAACCATAGTTGCGTATCTTACCTGTGTTGACCGGCTTCGATTCGCCATTGGCAGTGGTGACATACAAAAACTGGTTACGTAACGTCGAATTGTAATAAGTAAGGTCGAAGTTGAATTTGTTTTCGAACATCCAAACGTCCAAACCGGTCTCGAACGAAGTGGTCGTCTCCGGTTGAGGATCATCGAACAAAGGAGGACGAGTACTGATCGTACCGTTGGAGAAATCGTAGCTCTGACGGGCGAACAAGGTGTTGGGAATGGGGTTACCTACCACCGACCAACTACCGCGCCATTTCAACTGATTGAGCCAATCCCGGCGAGGCAAAAACTTGTCGATGAGCACATTCACACCGGCCGAATAGTAATCGAACGATTTATATCCGCTCCCTTGCGTGAACTGTTGGAACGACTGTGCCCACTCCAAACGATAACTACCGTCGAGGTAAACTTTATCGAATAATCCGACTGAAGCCGTAGCGAAGAGTGCCGTGCTCCAATCCTTGTTATTCCAACTGTCCGAAGCCGATGTTGCACTTCCGTTAGGGTTGTTGGGACGGCTGTGTTTATTATTCTGAGGAACGAAAGCATTGGGCACACCGCAAGTATCTATCGCCGTAGTGATGCTCGTGTTACGATCGTAATGACGTGAAAAGCTGGTTCCCACAGCCACATTCACATCGATTTTATCATTGAAACGGTCGTTCCAAGTGAGCATGTGGTCATTATAAATGTCGCTCGAGCGAGAATCTCCATTGTAATATTTACCACCTACATAATCGAAGCCTACCCGGTTCATACCGGCATACTCCTCGTTCAGATTATTCTGAGTCACATAATCGACATTGAAACGCGTCTGATATTTAATATTTTGCCAAATCTTGGCATCCAAAGTAATATTTGCCAACAAACGGTCGCGCTTCAAATAATCGTTATACATGTTGGCCACCCAGTAGGGGTTGTTCAGATATTGGTCATACCAGTACCAAGTTTGAACCGGTTGTCCGATCAATTTGGGATTACCTTTCTCCGGATCGCTCACGATATTGTCGGCCACCGTACCGAGGTGTTTATAGTTATGCTTGAAATAACGCATATCGATATCGGCCGGAGTACGGTACAAAGCATAGAGAGCGCTCAATGCCTTACCCACAACAGGAGCGTTATCGGTCTTCTGATGTATCCAGTTAAGGCTCGTGTTGATATTGATACGCTTGTCGAACAACGAGAAAGATTCCTTGAACATCACGTTATTACGGGTAAACTTATTGTTCGGTATCAATCCCGTTTGATAGGTATTATTATAAGAAAAATAAGTTCGGAAGTTTTCCGTACCGCCACTCAACGTAACGCCGTTGGTCGTAGTCACGCCTTTGTTGAAAAAGTCTTTTACGGCATTGCGTGCAGAATTCATCAGATACGGGGCAGAAGCCACCTCGTCGGCCGAACGTGTACCGATCTTAGGACCCCACGCCGACCATTGGTCTCCGCCACTGATACCATAAATCTGTTGGGTACGAGGATACATGGCTATCGTCTCGATCGACGTGGTGCTCGACACATTCACCTTGACAGAACCCGAAGCACCCGATTTGGTCGTGATAACGATCACACCGTTATTGGCTGCGCTACCGTAAAGAGCTGCGGCATTCGGGCCTTTCAAAATCGTCATGTTATCGATATCTTCGGGGTTGATCGTCGACAAGAGGTCATCGCCGCTACGTCCGCCGCCGAGTATCATATTATCGGTCGCCTGCGTACCCATACCGTCTTGCATAGGTACACCGTCGACAACGATCAACGGCTGATTGGTTCCGAGAATAGAAGTGGAACCGCGAAGCACAATTTTAGAAGCTCCACCGCCCGCTCCCGAATTATTGGGAACGATAGTAAGACCAGCACTCTTCCTTGCAGCGAGTTAATGAAGTTATTATCCTTGATACGGGTCACTTCCTCGTTCTTAATAGTCTGAGTAGCATAGGTAAGCGTTTTGGATTCCCGCGATATACCCATCGCCGTTACTACGACTTCTTGTAAAACCCGTGTCTCCTCATGCATAACGACATCGTATGAGGAAGCATTCGCCAACGACAAAGTCGCCTTTTGATACCCGACATAACTGAATTCGAGCACGGCATTATTATTCGGGACCTCTACCGAGTAAACACCGTCTATATTAGTAGAAGCTCCTATCGAAGTTCCCTTCACTAATACACTCACACCGATTAGTGGTTCTCCCGAAACATCGGAAACCACTCCTTTAATAGTACGCTTGCTTGGCTGGGTTACATTTGCAGTAACCTTTCCTGCCCCTTGATCTATTGCATTAGCAAAAAACGAAACAAAAAAAGACAAAGAAAACGCCAAAAGCCCAATTTTACACTTCTGATTTTTTTTCATGCTTTTAGATTTAACCATTTAATATTTAACATAAATAATACTATTTAAACATTCCTCTCTCGTATACCTTGCGTAAATAAATCTCACGAAACATTTTTACATACCGTATCAATAATATTAACCCTAAATCGAACTATATCCCTAGTGAGATTCGTAATTTTTTTCTATTTTTTTTGAACAAACGAAAAATAAAACCACGTTTATTAATCTTTATTTTATTTATATTCAGATAAATAAACACACAAAAATTTTCTTAATACAATATATTTATTTAAAATTATAATAAGGATAACAATATAATCTCCATTATTAACCTCTGATTCTTCAACATCGAATGAAAAATACTCCCGAACAAGATATTCCGATAAACACGCACCGATACCCTATCTCCCTGTTAAATTAAATAAAGCCGGGCATACATGATTAAATTTATTATATCTTTACTCAACTTAAAACAAGCAAAACATCATGCCCAAGAATAAAATAATTCTATTCTGTTTTCTGTTTTCATGGATAGGACTACACCCTATCGCTGCTATTAGCTTGGAAAAACAATCGACCGTCGGACAAAAGATTCGTCAGGCCATACAAGGGAAAAATGCAACGGTCGGCGTAGCATTCTCGATCGACGGACAATTATTTACGTTTAACGACGAACATCGGTATCCGCTAATGAGTATTTTTAAACTCCATGTTGCCATAGCAGCTCTTCAAAAAATGGAAAACGAATGTATCGCTCTGGACTCTTTACGCTTCATCGAATCGTCTCAAATACACAAAGACACTTATAGCCCGCTAAGAGAATTATACCCCGAAAGAAACTTTTATCTTTCTTACGCCGACCTCATGCGCTATGCCGTTTCTCAAAGCGACAACAACGCTTGCGACATTCTCATAGACTATCTCGGCGGTATCGATATCGTGAAAGACCGAATCGACAAATTAGGTATCACAAACTACAATCTCACCGAAACCGAAGAAACCATGCACTCTCGCATATCCAATTGCTATAACAATTGGAGCACACCTTCGTCTACACTTCAACTATTGGAAAAACTCTACAACGAACCGATACTGAATGAAACACATACCGAATTTCTAAAAAATATTTTGATAGAAACTTCTACCGGAAAAGATAAAATAAAAGCCGGATTGCCCGATAATATTGTCTTAGGACACAAAACAGGCAGCTCCGACCGTTTGGACGACGGAACAAAAATCGGCGACAACGATACCGGCGTAATCTATCTCCCGAACGGAAAATTATGCTTTCTCACTATTTTCATCAAAGACTCTCGTGAGAGCGACCAAACCAATACACAAATTATCGCCGATATCGCAAGAATCATTTACAATTCCGCGGTTCAAAAATAAGAAACATGAAACGCTCTTTTACATACATCATTCTACTTTATCTTTTAACTATCGGTTGTTCCGGGAAATCCGCTTCTGTTATCGGCGGGGCTAACGGATCTACCGAAATTATCGTTGCAGACTGCGATACCGATACGATTTTAACAGGAGATGACTTAGAAAAATTCGACAGTCTTTTCAACGCATGGGTAAACAATTACAACACCAACCCGATAACCCGCCTCAGCAGCAACACGAATGATGCGAAAAAATTGGAACAATTTCCGCAATTGCTAAACATGGGAAAAAAAATCATTCCCTGTATCATCACCCGATTGCCCGACAAAAACCTATTTTGGACATTAACGCTATATGACGAACTGCAAGACATCGATAGCTTAAAGTCATTCGACTATACCCGAGGCGAACAATTCAGAGCACAAGAAACCCTCCGGAAATATGTAGAAGCTAAGTTACACAAGAAGAAACGGGTATTCAATTCAGATCAAGAAAAAATAAAAGCTATTCGAGAATTGGCTAAGGAGTATGGCTGGGAAGAAGATTCTACGCTCTCTCCCCGCGAAAAAGACTCCATACTCCTCAACTTAGATTACGAAATCACAGAGGAAACATTCAAATTTTACAAAAATGGAAATAACGAGGAGTAAAATACTAATCATAATGGGCATTATCATGCTCATAGGATTCATCACAATAGGGTTTTTCATTTTTCCGATAGGCATTACCCTATGCTCCATAATCGGATTATGTTATGGAATTATAGGCAAAGACAAATTATTCACCCGATGGTCATTCATCGGGTTATCGGTAGGAATCATTTTTTTAATCTACACCTATTACGTTATACAAGGAATGTAAAGAACTATTCCCCAATATAAAATGAAAGCACCGTATATCAATAATATACGGTGCTTTCATTTTATATCATCGTCGTTTTCACTCAAACATATGACGCAATTTACTGAATATTCGCTGTTTAGCTGTGAGTGTAGGCTGTATATTGGGTGCAGTTTTCAAATCCTCGAAATGCTTCTTTTCGCTGGCATTGAGGTTTTCTGGAATGTAAACCGATACATTTACAATCAAGTCACCTACTCCATAACGATTGACCGAAGGCAATCCTTTTCCCCTAAGCCGGAATATTTTTCCGGGTTGAGTACCGGGATCCACTTTTATACGAGCCTTACCATCGAGAGTAGGAACTTCGATAGAACCACCCAATACGGCAGTCGGCAAATCGAGCAGCAAATTATATATCAAATCGTTCTCGTCGCGCAGTAAATCGGGATGCGGTTCCTCTTCGATTAAAATCAACAAATCACCATTCACACCGCCATGACGAGCAGCATTCCCTTTGCCCGCCATAGAGAGTTGCATACCTTCGGATACCCCGGCCGGAATATTCAACGTGATTACCTCTTCCTCACGTACGATACCTTCCCCGGCACAATGCGGACACTTCTTCGTAATAATACGGCCCTCTCCACCGCAGTCGGGACACGTCGTCGTCGATTGCATAGCTCCGAGAAAAGTCTGTTGTACCCGTGTCACTACTCCCGACCCGTTACATTTCGAACATGTCGTATAAGCCGTACCGTTCTCTGCACCCGTACCGTTACAATGAGAACAGCTCACATACTTAGGAACCTTTATTTTTTTCTCGACACCGGTAGCGATCTCTTTCAATGTCAGTTTCACCTTTACTCGTAAATCCGAACCTTTATTGACATGACGACGTCCCCCTCGTGAGCCGCCCCCGAAGCCTTCGAATCCGCCGAATCCACCACCGAAAATATCGCCGAAATGCGAGAAAATATCCTCCATAG
>ENA-OOXE01001182-OOXE01001182.1-human-gut-metagenome-genome-assembly--contig:-NODE-1182-length-15568-cov-2.693547_pt1 | contig 15568 bp, 8 predicted proteins | sample MGYA00241585_ERZ501339 | MGnify/ENA primary metagenome ERZ501339 (study PRJEB25962, sample SAMEA1972463) | human gut metagenome | biome: human gut; feature: human-associated habitat; material: faeces...
TTCCGGCGATCATGGACAGCTCGCGGATTCTCTCATGCAGCTCCTGACGGTCGCCGCCTGCTTTTACCGCATCCATCATGATATTCTCAGTTGCCATAAACGGAAGCTCTGCCATCATGTGTTTTAAGATAACCTTTGGATAAACCACAAGTCCGTCTACGACGTTCATGCACAGATCCAGGATACCGTCGATGGCAAGGAAGCCTTCCGGAATGGAAAGTCTCTTGTTTGCAGAGTCATCGAGGGTTCTCTCAAACCACTGTACAGAAGAGGTGATGGCCGGATTTAATGCATCGGTGATCACATAACGGGACAGGGATGCGATACGCTCGCTTCTCATCGGATTTCTCTTGTATGCCATGGCGGAAGATCCGATCTGTCCTTTCTCGAACGGCTCCTCAACTTCTTTTAAGTGCTGCAGAAGACGGATGTCGTTGGAGAATTTTGTTGCGCTTGCCGCAATGCCTGCCAGAACGTTTAATACTCTCGTATCGACTTTTCTGGAATACGTCTGTCCGGAAACAGGATAGCAGTTCTTGAAGCCCATTTTCTCAGCGATCATCGGATCGATCTTGTCGATGGTCTCCTGATCTCCGTCGAACAGCTCTAAAAAGCTTGCCTGTGTGCCTGTTGTTCCTTTGGAGCCGAGCAGCTTTAAGGTGCTCTGTACGTACTCGAGATCTTCAAGGTCCATTAAGAACTCCTGCATCCACAGGGTTGCACGTTTTCCGACGGTGGTCGGCTGTGCCGGCTGGAAGTGGGTGAATGCAAGGGTCGGCTGGTCTTTGTAGGTATCCGCAAATTTTGCCAGCTCAGCGATAACGTTCACCAGTTTTTTCTTCACCAGCTTTAAGGCTTCGTTCATGACAATGATATCGGTATTGTCGCCTACGTAGCAGCTGGTTGCTCCCAGATGGATGATTCCTTTTGCTTTCGGACACTGTACGCCGTAGGCATACACATGGGACATTACGTCATGACGGCAGACTTTCTCTCTTTCTTTTGCCACATCGTAGTTGATGTTCTCGGCATTTGCTTTCAGTTCTTCGATCTGCTCATCTGTAATAGAAAGTCCCAGTTCTTTTTCTGTCTCAGCCAGCGCAATCCATAACTTTCTCCAGGTACGGAATTTCATATCCGGGGAGAAGATGTACTGCATCTCCTTGCTTGCATAACGTTCGGAAAGAGGGCTTACATATCTGTCAGTTCCGCTCATAGACACGATTCTCCTTTTCTTGTCAAAATGTGTATTCGGTTTCTCTTTTATCCCCGCTCTTTTTCATTCCCAAAAACAGAATGGGACGTATAAAGAGCGTGTTTGAAATACGTTTCAACCACGCTCTAGTATAACGCATGTTGTTTTTTTAGGCAAGTGCAACGTCGTTACTTCTCACGAAATTTTCCCAAAAAGCCCTGCATTCTGGCATTTTCGGAATCGAAAACTTCGTCCGGTGTTCCCTCCACGGCGATCACACCCTGGTCCATAAAGATGACGCGGTCGGAAATTTCCCGGGCAAAATTCATCTCGTGGGTAACGATCACCATGGTCATACCTTCTTGGTTTACGCTACGGAGGAGTTCCATCACTTCCACGGTCGTGGTACTATCCAATGCCCCGGTAGGCTCGTCGGCCAATATAATCTGCGGCTTGGCGATCAAGGCACGTGCGATGGCCACACGTTGCTTCTGTCCGCCGGACATCTCGTTCGGCATATGATCCGCCCAATCCTTCAATCCCACCATGTCGAGATATTCCAGTGCCATGGCGTTTCTCTTCTTCCGGCTTATGCCTTGGTAATAGAGTGGGAGAGCTACGTTCTCCACTGCGTTCTTAAACGAGATTAAGTTAAATGATTGGAAGATGAAGCCGATCATACGGTTCCTCAGCTCGGCGGCACGGCTTTCGCTTAGATTCTGAATCAACTGTCCGTTTAATAGATAGGTGCCCGTGTCGTACGTATCCAATATCCCCAAGATATTCAATAGGGTTGACTTCCCGGAACCGGACGCTCCCATGATAGATACCATCTCTCCCTTCTCTATATCTAGGTCGATACCTTTCAAAACGTGCAGTGGGGCTCCGTTAAAGTACGTTTTGTTTATTCCTTTCAGTTGAATCATCATATTATGTAGTTACTTTATATATTAGACGTACAGTTTGCTAAATAAGTTACACTGTTGGTGAACACTTTTATCATCTGGTTACAAATATATGTTTTACTAAGATACCTTGTATCGCAAGGTACTACTAATTATGTAATATTAACAAAGAGGTCTTGATTATAAGTAGATCCTTGTTCCTTTCCTCTGTATATTTTAGGCTAAACAAGCGGCTGTCTTACCCAATTCATAAGGATACATTCATCATGCACCAACTGATGCATGATCTTCTAACGGCTGGTGCATGATCATCTACCAACTGGTGCATGATCGTCCACCAGCCGTTGGACGATGAAGCTAACCTTATCTTTGCCCTAATAGATAAAGGGAAAAGCTTTAGGCTATACAGGCATAAACCCTTAACTTTGCGGCGAAATTCAAATAGCAGAAAGATTTATGGTAACAATTGGTACGCCCAAATCGGCTACGGCAACTAAAGTCGTGCTTTGTGGCTCGGGCGAATTGGGGAAAGAGTTTGTAATAGAGTTGCAGCGTTATGGCGTGGAGGTAATCGCCTTGGATAAGTATCCGGACGCTCCGGCCATGCAGGTGGCGCATCGTTCCTATGTGGTCTCCATGCTGGATGGCGATGCCTTGCGGGAGATCATCGAGAAAGAGAAACCGGATTATATCGTGCCGGAGGTGGAAGCGATCGCTACCCGTACCTTGATGGAACTGGAGGAAGAGGGATACCATGTGATTCCTACCGCCCGTGCCACTTGGCTGACGATGAACCGTGAGGGAATCCGCCGCTTGGCGGCCGAGGAACCGGGCTTGCCTACCTCGCCGTATCGTTTCGCCGAGACCGAGGAGGAATTCAAAGAAGCGGTGAAGGTAATCGGTATGCCTTGCGTGGTGAAGCCGATCATGAGCTCGAGCGGACACGGACAGAGCGTGGTTCGTGAGGAAAAGGATATCGATCGTGCTTGGCAGTACGCCCAAGAAGGAGGACGTGCTGGAGCGGGTAAGGTGATCGTGGAAGGTTTCGTGGATTTCGACTATGAGATTACCCAGCTGACGGTTCGGCATATCGGAGGAACGTCTTTCTTGGAACCCGTAGGACATGTTCAGGTGGACGGTGATTACCGGGAGTCTTGGCAACCGCAAGCCATGAGCCTTGCCGCTAAAGCGAAAGCCCGTGAGATCGCCGGTAAGATCACCGAGGCTTTAGGCGGACGTGGTATTTTTGGCGTGGAATTATTCATTAAAGGAGACGATGTCATATTCAGCGAGGTTTCCCCCCGTCCGCACGATACCGGAATGGTGACGATGATTACGCAAGATTTGTCTCAATTCGCTTTGCACGCCCGTGCGGTGCTTGGCTTGCCGATCCCTAATATCGTGTTTCATGGAGCGGGAGCTTCCCGTGCCGTTGTAGTGGAAGGGGACAGTGACCGGTTGTCTTTGGGGAATCTGGATAAGGTTTTGGAACAACCCGATACGCAGATGCGTTTCTTTGGAAAACCGGAAGTTCATGGACATCGCCGTATGGCCGTCTTGCTGGCTCGTGGTTTGGATGTGACGGAGGCAAGGGAGAAGACCGGAGTGATGATGGAGCGGTTAAATGTTAAATTGTGATGCTTCCTAGGATAAATGAACGTTTTGGTGTGTGTTGTGAATAAAATGTGAATATTTACAGACCTATTTTTCTATCAAAATAGTTTATTTTTGTCTCAAGTTTTTAAAGAGACATTTGATAATCTATAAACGCAGATTACATATGTTTGTTTCACTAAAGAGTGAAATCTGATTGCCGAAAGTTTGTACTTATTTTATGAATACAACAAATGGAAATATGGGCGTTGATTTGAAACGCTCTATTTCTATTCTCGGTGAAGATAAAAGAGTGAGCAAACAGATCAATAGCTAAGGGTGGGTAGATTTAACCAAACAGACATCCTTATCTCCTTTCGCCCACCCTAGCTATTGTTCTTATTTTACTTGGATTCCTTTTGTATTTCTCATGGTTTCCATCACGGCATGCGTATCTACTTGGGCCTTTTCTTGTATAAACTCCGGGAGGTTGTAAGTCCACAACAGGTCTTTATAATATTTTACGGGATTTTTTTGCGGCAGGAGGAATGGTTTATGGGCCGTACCTTTATCATCGATATAGGTAAAGAACGGGCGTGTGTATAATCCATCCAACCTGCGACTGCTAAATACCAGCCAACGATTGTTGTGGCTCCATGAATGGTAGCTTTCTCCTTCGGCGCTGTTCGCCTCGCTCAGCGGGTACGTCTTTCCGTCGGATAGGCGGATCATATATAATTCAGCGTCTTTATGCCAAACCCCGAAACCGCCATATTCCTGTAGGGTAAAAGCCAGATATTTACCATCCGGTGAGATTCTAGGGAAGGATACGCTTTTGTGATTGGCCCGGCCATTGTATAAAGTATCTACTTGCTGGCCTAGGGTGCGGGTTTCCGGGTCAAAGTCGACACGGCATAGGCTGTAGGTCATTTGTCTGAAATTCTTAGAAATAGAATCTACGGCGGCGGTCGAACTGAAATAGAGGCTCTTCCCGTCGGGAGAGAACGCAGGGAATATTTGCCATGCGTCTTTGGAATTTAACGCTTCGCAAGAGAATACCTCGTTCTTCTTCACGTCGTAGATCACGATATCGGAATTATGATCCAATACTTCCAGCGTATTGGGATTATTGATGAAGAAGTTTTGGTAGGTATCGCATACGGTGGCCGCCAGATAGTTACCATTCGGATGCCAATACATGTAGACAAAGTTTGAGACGGTCTCGGGAGTCTTGGTATTTAGCTTGGTGATTTTCTTTCCATCAATCAGTACGGAACCAGCGTGTTTGCCTCGCATATGGAAAATCATTTTATCCGGGTTCCCGGAGGAAAACGTATGGCAGTTTACGCAGTTATAGTCGGTTAGGCTATTCTCATAAATCACGCTTTGGTCATAATTCTCCAAGTTTCGTTGATAGATACCCATCCTGTTCCACATATCATTGCTCAAGGCTAATAACCGATAGGCTATATATTTATCAATGGAATCATTTGCGATGTCCATATGAAAAGGCGTATAGGCGTTCCATTCGCCCTGTATGCGTTTAGCAATGGTCAATTCTATTTGGTTTCCGGCATTCTCTTTCAATAAGGCTTTCCATCTCTTTTGTGGGATCTCAAAGAGCCCCTCATCACTATAGACTTGGAGTTGAGTCTTTTCCCCTTTAATGATAAGGCAGTGCTCACTGCTATCGGCGATAGAGAAATTGAGCGGGGCGATGTTCACAGGGATGGTCACATCCTTGTAATCCGGATAAATGGTTATTTCCTTGTTTAAGCTCTTGGCGATCTGTATGTCGTTTTTGGAGCATGAAACCATCAAGGCGATGAGAAAAAGGAAAAGATATCGGTTTGTATTTGTATAAGTCTGTCTTTCCATATGTGTTTTATTTAGAGAGTATCAAATAGTACCAGAAAGTAGGTTGATAGTCGGCTATTCCAGTCGCTAGATTTTGTCGGGCATGCCTTAGTCCCAATACACGTTGCTTGAATATCGAGAACTCGGACAGGACTTTATCGGTTACCCCATACTTGCGGCAATATTCCGGATCATGCTCCGCATAAGAGATCACGGCTTGTTGCAAGGGTTCGGGTAATATAGGGAGTACTTCCGTCCCACTGAATCTTTCAACAAACGTTTTTATAGCGGGCAGGTCTTTCGATAATAATAACGTACCGATCGTATAATCCAATGCGGCTTTATTCTGGGGATTCTCTTCCAATATAATCATCAGGTTATCAAACAATCCGATTATATTGGCGAAAAGGTCTTTGTCGCTGGATAGGCTTTTTCTTTTTGTACCTAATTCCGGGTCGCTCTCCACCGCTTGGTCATTATATAAGAACTTTCGTTGCGAGGAGGCCCATCCGTGATAGGCCCATGTCTTTTCCAATAATGATATAAACTTCTCGGCCGCGGGATACTGTCCGTATATCAAATGGGATTTTATTAATAATTTAGTCATGACGGGACTGCCGTATGTAATTCCTACCGAGGTACCAAAAGCGAAATTGTATGCCAAGGACGTGATTCCTACATGGTAGTATATCTGGCTGAACAGGAAACTTTCCTCTATATGCGCTTGGTACTTTGAGACTAAAGATTGTATTCCGCTTTGCGGATATTTGAATAAATCAGTCTGCATGACACCCTTGTGGGATAAGGCAAGGTTTAAGCAATTCAGGTGTAAGTAGTTATTATAGTTTAGATCGGCGGACGAGATTATGGCGTCCCATTGCTCGGTATCTATGTAATGAAACATTTGCATCAACGTATAGAAATCTTTATTCCTCTGTTGAAGAGCCGTTTGCGTATAATACATACCGGATAAGGCAAGTAATGCTACGGCTACTAAAGCTTTTAAATAGGTTTTTATGTGATCTAAGTAACGTGATAGGAAGAATAGAAGCATAACGAGTAGCGCTACTTGCCAAGAGAAGCCGTAGAATGGTTCCAGCTCAATGAAATACTCTACATAATCTTTCATCCAAAATACATAGTCATAATCGGGTTTACTGCCCCCTAGAACGCATAGAGAACCTACGATAAGCAGCAGGATCAACGGGATGAAGCTTGCGTACCAGCGTTCGCATTTTTGTAATACATCAAATAGTAAGATGCTAAGGGAGAATAATATAGCTACAGATCCCATCGTGTAAAACAATCCGGTCGCCAGCAAGCAACCAATTAAGGTACGGTACGTCCAATTAAATCTTCGTGCGCTGTAACTATATACGTTAAGCGCCAATGACCAAAACAACATGGCTATCAGTCCTTCATAATGATAGCTATCTTTCATTAGGTAAAGATATTGGAATAGGATGGGGAGAAAGGCCAAGGGCATAAGATATAATGCCGGATGTATCTTTCGTAAGGTCAGCCAGAATAACCAACCGGAGATTCCACCGATCAAGGCGGTCACCAGCGATCCGATCAGCGGCACCTTGAAAAACTGTATAATAAATTGGGAGCAAATCGTAGCAATCCTCCAATTGTCTTAAGTATATTCAATACATATTCGGTATCGAACAGGAAAATCTGCTGTTGTTCCCGGTAAAAGAAGGTTGCTTCTTGAGTGGTTTGTAAATGTAACCCTAGAAGGCTGGTGCATAATAAGAGCAGAAGAATAGGTGTGATCTTTTTGCTTAAGTTATTCATGTTCTTTTTACTTTATGTATGTTTCCCAGATTCGATTTATTTATGATAAGTAACGTCAATCCCCTTACTTCCTTTGGCAAGTTTACTGATTTTCCGTATATTAGATGATACTTTTCCTGTGATAAACTCGGGTATGTTATATGATTTCATGAACCGATGATAGAAATCCGTATCTTTCTGTGGTAATAGGAACGGTTTGGAGGCATTTCCGCTCTCGTCGATATAGGCGAAATAAGGTCGGGTATATAATCCGTCGATTCTTCGGCTGCTGAAAACGATCCACCGGCTGTTGCTACTCCATGAATGATAACTCTCCGTGTCTGTGCTGTTCGCGTTTCGTAAGGGATGGAAAAAACCACTCTCGATATCCAGAATATATAAATCAGCGTCTTTATGCCAGATAGAGAAGTTCCCGTAGCCCGATAAGGTGAATAACAAGAATTTCCCGTCGGGAGAGACACGGGGAAAAGAGACACTTTTCCCATTCTCTCGTACATTATATAATGTGTCTATCTCTGATGCGAAACTCCTTGTTACCGGATCAAACGCTATGGAGCAAAGATTATACTTTACCTCCGAATACTCGTGGGGCATCGAACGTGCCTCGGCGGTACAGAAATAAAGCGTTCTTCCGTCGGGGGAAAAGGTAGGGAATGTCTCAAAAGCCTCTTTCGTACGAATGGCGGGAGTACTGATGATCTCATGTTTCTCGGTATCGTACACCACTACATCCGATTGGCTATCGAAAACCTCGACCCTGTTTTTGTCATTGGAATGAAAGTTCTGGCTCGTTTGGTTTACCGAGAATGCAACGTATTTCCCGGAAGGATGCCAAGAGGGATAAACCAAGGGGGAAATCGTTTGCTCCGTTTTCGTATTTAATTTCTCTATTTTATCTCCGTCTATCAAATAAGTCCCGGCGTATTTATCTCTCATGTGGAATAACATCTTGTTGGGGTTTTGCATACAAAATGAATGGCAATTCATGCAATTTTGTCCACTGTGTTTATTTTCCATAATGGGACTTTGTTCGTAGGTTTCCAGGCTCCGTTGGTAAATACCCATCTGGTTCCAAAGTTCATATCCGGGCTCTATCAGACGGTAGGCTAGATAGGAATCCATAGGTTCCTGTGCGATAAACAACGAGAATTCCGGATAGCTCAGCCATTCCTTATCCTTAGCATAAAGTTTTACTTGTATCGTTTTGCCTGTCGCTTTCCTAAGTAGCTTTTTCCAGTTGGCGGCAGGAATATGGAATTGCCCCTTTTTTTCTTTCACCTGCAACTTCACTTCCTCAAAACAGAAAACAGCGAACGCTTCCGTATGTGCATTCTGTATTTTAAAATTCAGGGGAGCGATATTATTCGGTATCGTTACATCTGCGTAATCTGGGTATAATATCGGTTTCTCAGAGGTTTCCTTGCTTACCGGAACCGTGTCTGAACATGAAAATATCCCCAGTACGATAAAACATACACATATAATATATAGATAGTGCTTTTTCATGGCAATGAATCATTTAAGAAGGTAATAAGACCAATAGGTGTCTCCAAAAGAGTTTTTTATCAATTGGGGTAGCTGTGGGTTATTCCGGTTCTGCAATACAAGATTCCTGTAACCTGTGAATTTCCGGATGACATTTTCGGACACGTTGAACCGTCTCCAATAATCCGAGTCTTTCTCGGCTAGTAAAATAACCGCTTCTTGGAAACTCGTCGGAAGGGAAGGAAGTGTAGATGTACCGTAATATTTCTCAATGAATGTCTGGAAAGATTTCATATCCTTGGATAAAAGATAGATGGCTCCGACAAATTGGATGGGAATCTGATTCTCCGGGTTTTGTTCTGCCCGGATCAATAAATCATGTTCTAACCCGTTTACACCGGAAAGGTTGTTACGAAGGGGAAGTCCTTTTCGTTTAATCCCCAGTACCGGATCTTCTTCTATGGCTTTATCATTATATAGAAATTCCCTATGTCGTTTTGCCCAGTCGTGATAAGCGTAAGTCTTCTCTAATATATCGATGTACTTCTCAGCGATTGGATATGTACCGTAAATCAAGTTGGTTTGGACTAGACGTTGTAGGTTCCGGGGATTACCGGCCCCAATCACGGTGACATATCCTTCAAATGCCATCTCTTGCGATAAGGCGATTTCTCCAAGCGTAAAATAGGCGTCGCTAAGTAAGGTCGATACGGAAGAAGTCTTATTCCAAGAGGCTAATAATCCTTGAGGCCCGTGTTGATCGAACGCAAACATCCGGTTTCCTAACTCGCCTTTCTCAGCAAGGGCGTTGTTTAGGTAAGTCAAGTATAAGTAATTCTTGATCGGACCTTGGCAGTTCCGGATGATTTGATCCCATTGTCCGTTTCGGGCATAATAATCTAGTTCCTTTAGTTGATAAGATTTTTGATCATTATATCTTGGTATCCCGAACCTGCAAAGTGCGAGAATTATGATAAGTTGTACGGAGATCTCTATCCAATCTCTCTTTTTCGAAGTGCCTTTAGGCCATGTAAATGCGAAGATCAGCGAAAGCGGCAAACTGACCCAGGAAAAATATATGACATTCGGAGCTTGTAAGATCGGATGATAATAGGCATCCGGTAGGAACGCGAAATGATAATCGGTGATGACTGTCGCCCATACGCAACTGGTCGCTATGAGTGTAAACTCGATGGGGATCACCAAGAAGACAACTCCTTGTTTGAATTGGCCGAATAATTCCTTGATGAATGCGCAGACCGTGAATAATCCGGCTATAGGCCCTCCTATCCAGAAAAGTAGAGGTGTGATAAGTAGGGCCGTAAATAATCGGAATCGAAAGTTATTGATCCGTATCCACCCATTCAAACAAAGTAGGCAAATTAAAAAGGCCACTGTTCCTTGTAGTAAGTAATTGAAATCGTATTGAGCCAATAATAAGGATAAGACGGGGAGTAAGTAAATCAGATACAACTCTTTTTCCGGGGTGATTTGTCTTACGACAGCCCTCATGGTAAGCCCTATGCCAGTGAGCAATGCGGCAAAGATAAAGGGACCGAGATAAGGGGTGATAAAAAATTGTGTCAAAAATTCCCCGATGACCGAAGATAAACCTCCCGGATAACTGATTTTATCCGCAAGATAGTCTCCGGAAAATTGAAATAGTTGAAGCTGCTCGATATAAAAGAAATGAAACTTGCTGGTTATTTGCAAGAAAACCCCTAATATGGCAAACAGTATCAAACCGAAGAGTATTTGTTTATATCTCATGGCTAGAGTATACGTTTCATTATGATTTAAAGTCAAACAAAGATATGTATTTAAAATGAAAAAAGCGAATAAGCATTCGCTTTTCGCTTTTGTGAGGGGGTAACCACACATATCACATGCCTGGTTACCCGATATTAATGTTAACCCACTTGTTTATTTCCAATTTTCATTTTGAACCAAGAGGCCGTCCATCTTTTGAATCTCATTCAATGGAATAGGCAATACGCACCATTTTGCGTTATAAACGCTATTCGCATATTTCAGTAAGAATTTCTTTTCATAAGAAGCGTAGCTGTTCAACTCATCGGCGATGATACCCCAGCGAGCCAAATCATACCAGCGGTGACCTTCAAGAGCCATCTCAATCTTACGTTCCCAACGTAACGCTTGCGTCGCAGATGCTTTGGAAGCGAATTGAGAATCGGGATATAAGCCGATACGGTAGTTAGCCGCGGCATTCGATTGAGTCTTTCCGTTTACCTTGTCCTCTAATACGTATGGGGATGTAGTCTCTGCCATACCATTATTCGGATCGGCAGCCTTTACATATCCGTTGGCGGCACGGGCACGGACTTGATTGATATATTTACCGGCCTCCTTATGGTTGCCTGTTTCAATCAATGCCTCGGCGTACCATAGTAATACGTCTGCATAACGGATCAGGTGGAAGTTCTTCGCAGAAGAGTTCGTTACTGTTACGATAGACAAGCTACCCTTGTCTGTCTTACGCGGGATGTTCTTCTTGTTCAGGTACAAGCCACCATTACTATAATCACGTACCCAACCATCCAAAGATGAAGGAACTGTCCAATCCCAGAACGGAGTATTGAAACGTCCGGTTGAAACATCCAGACGCGGGTCGGTGTAAACCGTTAGATCCGTATGAGGAATGTTGTTTGCGTCTAGCGTCGTAAGCGCGGGGCTGTTTTTATACTGACCATCCATCATCGGCAGACCGTTTGCGTCAACGATATGTGAGTTTACCAAATCGTTGGAGGGCTGATAGAATCCCCAACCTCCTGTACCTAACGCACCGTTAAAACCGATGTGCCATGGTCCGTTGATGCTGGAAGTTTCTTCCACAGTACCAGTGATTGCCATTTGGATATCAAATACAGACTCGCCAGTCCAATCGGCTTCACCTGCGATGTGAAGCTCCTCATATGTGTCAGCCAATTTATATTTTGTGCCGTTATTGTCTTTACCGTTCGCCATGACTTCCTCCAAAAGGCTCTTTACCTCAGTCCAACGGTTTTGTGAGCCATTCTTTCCATCGTATGGAGAAGATTGATACATTTTTACTTTTGCCAATAAGGCACCTGCGGCCCATTTGTTTATACGCCCCTTGTCGGTAGTCCAGCGATCTGGAAGATTGTCGTACGCAAATTGTAAGTCATCGATGATCTTATCCCAAATATAAATGTAGTTACCACTCTCGTCTAAATTAGAAACCTGCGGGTTTACGTTCTCTTGCATAGCCAGATCGTCCACGTAAGGAACAGCGGCTCCAAATAATTTTACAACCTCGAAATGCCAGAAAGCACGGAAGAAGCGTGCCTGTGCGATCGTTTCCGTATAGTTGTCTTTCGCCTCTCCATTGACCGTTGACATTTCTTCTTTGGCCATGTCTGCCAACTTGATTACGTTGTTTGCCACGAAAACACCGTTATAGCATTTTTTCCATTTCACGTTTAGGTAACCGTTGTCTGTGGTAAACGTATAGGTCTCCAAACTTGTGAAGTCCGGTTGGTCTTGATACGTGGAGCCCTTATTGGCACTACCGCCCATTACATCGCCATATACATAGTTACTCAATGTTGCCTCGAAATAGGAGTTGTCGTGCATTTTTGCATACATACCTGTCACCAATTGCTCTACCCCTTTCGCTGACACGAAATCTTGCTCACTTACTGAACCAGCGGGTTTGACCTCTAGAAAATCCGAACAAGACGTATTTCCTAAGGCTAGAACTGCCGCCATTGCGGAATATATAAATATTTTTTTCATTATTGTTCTACTTAATTGTTAATATAATCAGATTTTCATTCCTGGTTTTAGAACGTAACATTAACTCCAAGGATAAATTGACGTGGCATACCGTATGAACCATAGTCTGTACCCATGTTACGGTCTTTAGAATTACCGGAACCATCATCCGTACGAACCTGAGGATCCAATCCGGAATAACCGGTCAATGTGAATACGTTAGAGATCTGACCATAGATACGGATCTTGTCGAATTTGATCTTGTTCATCCATGCTTTCGGCAAGGTATAACCCAACGTTAATGTTTGCATACGCAAGAAGGAACCATCCTCTATGTAGCTGGAATTAGATTCGTTGGCCGCAATCGTACTTTCTCCTGTAGCGGTTGCCCACATCGGGTAGATTCCGTTTGGATTCTCCGGGCTCCAAGAGTTGTCGCGACGATCTTTTGAATAAGCAGATTGTAAAGAACCGTAGTGTGTATAGTATTTATACATGGCAAAGATGTCATTACCTACGGAGAAGTACAAGTAAGTGCTCAAGTCGAAACCTTTCCAGCCTACGCTTAAGTTAACACCACCAGTCAAGTCCGGATGCGGGTTACCGATGAATGTACGGTCACTTGCGTCGATCTTACCATCGTTGTTCACATCTTTCACCTTGAATTGACCTACGTATTGAGACGGATTTAACGAAGCGGCGTCTGCCGTACCGTATGGTAATACTGCGCCTCCAGCATCATTCTTATAGTTGCGAACCTCATCCTCGCTCTTGTAGATACCATCCACCTGATAACCGTGGAACATACCAACCGCATGCCCCTTCATCATGACATTCATGTTGGAGATACGAGTACCTTCGAAGATACCGGCTTCCGTACCGATCTCTGTCAATTTGTTCTTATAGTGAGAAAGGTTCACGCCAATCGAGTAATCTACCTCGCCAACCTTGTCGCGCCATGTCAAATTCAAGTCAACACCCTTATTTTCCATGTCGCCGATATTTACTTTAGGCTTGTCTGCGTTACCAGCCAAAGCAGACCAGTTCGCATCGATCAACATATCGGAGGTCTTCTTCAGGTACCAGTCGAAGTTGATGCCTAAGCGTTGGTCGAAGACTGTCGCATCGAAACCTACGTTCACCATCTTAGAAGTTTCCCACTTCGCATCGATATCACCTAAGGCCGTAACACCGTATCCTGTCATTACGTCTGTATCACTACCGGTGATGCTATAGAGCCACGTGTTACCTGTGCCGTAGCGGAATGCCCAGTTGTATGCTCCGATATTAGAGTTACCCGTCGTACCGTAACCGGCGCGCAACTTGAAGTCGTCTAACCATGTACGAGTCTTTTCCATGAAATTCTCGTCTGACATACGCCATCCCAAAGATACGGAAGGGAATGTACCCCAACGGTTTTTCTCGGAGAATCGAGAGGATGCGTCTCGACGAACGGTCACGGTAGCCAAGTATTTGCCTTGGTAAGCGTAATCAGCACGTCCGAAGATACCAAACATGGTGCTGGGTGAGTGCATGTAACCACTGTTACGTAAGTTGGCGGCAGAACCGTTGTCGATTTTCCATGTGTTCGGGTCATCCTCGAACTGGTAATCAATACGGCCGGCCTGTATCACGCGGCCTAAACCCTCGCGGATAGCTTCTGTTCCTAATACTACGCCGATTGAGTGGTCTTCGTTGATTGTCTTTTTATAAGTGGCCGTATTCGTCCATTGGTAGCCTAACCAATAACTGGCGTTCTCGTAGAACTCGTTGTTGTTACGTCCCTCCTTGTTGGTCATGATAGTACGCTTGTTCATCCAAAAGTCCCAAGCGCCACTTAAGCGGGCACTGAACTGCGTACGGATTGTCAAGTCCTCACCAATACTTTCCAATGGTTTGATCTCCGCATAGATAGCGGATTGCGCACGCAAGAAACGACGGCGGTTATCCTTACCGTGGTTAACAGACATCACGGCACTTTCCGCACGTCCACCCTCATTGTTCACGGATCCCGCATAGTCTCCACCTACCGTATAAATAGGTACCCACGGTTGGATGGAGAAAGTCTTACCGAATGTGTTGTCGTCACCTTGGCGCCCCCGCTCACCGGAGTTCTCTATTACGGCGAGATTCGTATTTTGTCCGATGTTGAACCACTTGTTTACGAAGAAGTTGGTATTTGCACGCAAAGAATAACGGCGGAACCAAGACTCCTTGATCGTACCCTCACGGTTCATGTAGCCTAAACCTACCGAGTAGGTAGCCTTCTCGCCACCACCTGTTACTGAGATCTCGTGGTTCTGCACCTTACCGGTCTGTACTACCTCGTCGTACCAATTTGTACCTTTACGAGCTTCTTCTTCTGAATAACCATCCTCCAGCATTTGGTAGTAAGCGGAACGAGACCATGTGTTTGTTCCGTCATCCTTATAGGATTTTATCCATGCGTCAATTGAACCAAACTCTTGAATGACTTGATCCTTACTATAACCAGCAGGTTTCAGTGCGTAAGGCATTGTTAAATGGCCCGAACCATCTGCTCCGATAGAGCCGAATTGTGCGTGAGTCGTGGTCAAACCGCGATATTTCAACAAGTTACGTTGACCTTCTTCTTGGAATTCCATCGCTTCCCATGCGTCCAATAGATCATAACCGTTATTAGCCATCTTGGCCAAACCGAAATAACCGTTGTAAGAAACCTTTACACGGTCATCTTTCTTTCCTTGTTTGGTGGTGATGATGATAACGCCATTCGCTCCTTTCGCTCCATAGATAGCGGCGGCGGCGGCATCCTTCAAGATCTGCATGGACTCAATATCGTTCGGGTTTACGGCATCGATATCTACGCCAGATACACCGTCCACGATCACTAATGGGTCGGAACCATTCACGGACCCTACGCCACGGATACGGATCGTAGTCTCACCCAACGGACCGCCACCAGCCTGTACGAATACACCGGCTGCCTTGCCTTGCA
>ENA-OOXE01001184-OOXE01001184.1-human-gut-metagenome-genome-assembly--contig:-NODE-1184-length-15536-cov-6.430592_pt1 | contig 15536 bp, 9 predicted proteins | sample MGYA00241585_ERZ501339 | MGnify/ENA primary metagenome ERZ501339 (study PRJEB25962, sample SAMEA1972463) | human gut metagenome | biome: human gut; feature: human-associated habitat; material: faeces...
AACGGTCGGCGCCCGGTGCCCCGGACTCGCCCACGCGCTTGGCGTCGATCGCCACCACCACCGCCTACAACGAGGGCGATCCGTGGTTCCAGGACGCGCTTTCCTACGTGCGACGCAATCTTGGGTTGTTCGATGAGCAGATGAGCACGCGGTTCTCGGGCGTTGGCTATATTCGCCCGCGCGGCACGTATATCGCATGGCTGGATTTCGGCCCGCTTGGCATTGACGATCCGGCCGCGTATTTCCTTGAGAAGGCGAAGGTGGCGCTGACCGACGGCCGTTCGTGCGGCCGCGCGGGAGCCGGCTGCGTGCGCGTGAACATGGCGATGCCGTATCCGCTGCTGGTGGATTGCCTCAACCGCATGCATGACGCGTTGCAGGCGGACGGTTTGCTTTAAAGTTTTCCGTCTTTCGTGTGTGACCGACGCTATGGGCGGCCACACACGCCATATTGCGGGAAAATCCGCCGAATCATTGCGATTGCAACGGTTGCGCTATGGGCGAATAGCAGCATGTTACGATGGCCGCACACCACCGTCGGTGGACGCGCGACGCGAATCCAGCGTATGCGTTTCATTGAGAAGAAGGCTTTACGAATATGCGATTCCCCTACAGCGGCAACGGCACATGGACGCCCGACTACCACTGCGGTTTCATTGATGCCGTCAAACGTTTTTTCATCGGCTACATGGAGTTTCGGGGGCGTTCCAGCAGACGCGAGTTCTGGCTCGCCATGCTGTTCTTCATTCCGGTCAGCGTGCTGATATTCCTTATTCCGGCTGCCGGAACGGTGTCCGGAATACTGTGGATGCTGGCCACCATGGTACCGATCATGGCCATCTCCTTCAGAAGGCTGCATGATGCCAACCGCACCGGCTGGTGGTTTCTGCTTGGGCACGTCGGCACCATTCTGGCCCTTGCGATGCTGGTCGTCATTGCGTTCGGCCTGGTCATCATCGAAATCGGCATGATCATGGTCATCCCCCACGAGCCGCCGAAACTCGACTTTCATGACCCGAACAGCTTCCCGGGAATGCTGCTCACGCTGTTCTATGTCAGCCTCGGCATGGCCGGCATCTCGCTGATCATCCAAGTATTCCTGTACTCGCTGCCCAGCAAGCCCGAGGGCGTCCGCTTCGACTGATGTTCTCAGCGGCATCCCGCCCCTCTTCCCTCCCTGCATTACCCTCTTAGCCCTTTTGTATGGAAACGTTCCATCTCACATTGAGACAGAGCAGTGAGCTCGGTTAACAAAACTCCTATAATCACGTCTATTGTCTTTCCGCCGTCATAAGCGACGGAATGTCAACATCAGAGGAGAAAACAATGAAGAGAAACATGCTCCACCGCCTGGTCGCCATGGCCGCGGCGGGAACCATGCTGATGTCGGTCGCCGCGTGCGGCTCGTCATCCGATGACAACGCCGCCACCAGCAATTCCAGCGACACCTCGCTGATTTCCGTGAACAACAGCGAGCCGCAGAACGGTCTGATTCCGAGCGACACCAACGAAATGGGCGGCGGCAAGGTCATCCGCTACCTGTTCGAAGGTCTGGTGAGCTTCGACGCGAAGGGCAAGCAACATCTCGAAGTCGCCGAGAGTATCACCCCGAACGAGGATGCCACCAAGTACACGATCAAACTGAAGAAGGGTTGGAAGTTCACCAACGGCGAGGCAGTAACCGCCCATTCCTTCGCCGACACCTGGAGTTTCGCCGCCAATGTGAAGAACGCGCAGAAGACCTCGAGCCGCTTCTCCACCATCAAGGGCTATGACGAGCTGCAGAATCCGAACGTCGATCCGAAGGCCACACTTTCCGGTCTTTCCACCCCGGACGACTACACGCTGGTCGTCGAGCTGAACAAGCCTGATTCCGTGTTCCCGACCAAGCTCGCGCACCAATCCATGTTCCCGCTGCCGAGCGTGGCATTTAAGGACATCAAGAAGTTCGGTCAGGCTCCGATTGGCAATGGTCCGTACAAGTTCAAGTCCTGGTCGCATGACAAGAACATCATCATCGTGCCGAACAAGGATTATAAGGGCAGCCGCAAGGTATCCAACAACGGCATCGAATACCGCGTCTATACGAATGAGGATTCCGCTTACTCCGACGTGCTGTCCGGCAACCTCGACGTGATGGATCAGATTCCACAGTCCGCGGTGAAGACCTTCCGTCAGGATTCCAGCGTGATCGCCTACAGCCAGGCAGGATCCTCATTCCAGTCCTTCGTCATTCCGGAACGTCTTGAGCATTTCGGCAACGACGAGGAAGGCCAATTGCGTCGTCAGGCCATTTCCATGGCCATCAACCGCGACCAAATCGTCAAGAAGGTTTACAACAACACGAAGACCCCGGCCACCGATTTCACTTCACCGCTCGTCCCCGAATATGTGAAGAAGCTGGAGAAGAACGGCGACAACCTGAAGTACAACGCTTCCAAGGCCAAGGAACTGTGGAAGAAAGCCAATGCCATCAAGCCATGGTCCGGCAACTTCCGAATCGCCTATAATGCCGATGGCGGCCATAAGGAATGGGCCGATGCCGTGTGCAACCAGATCAAGAACACACTCGACATCGACGCCGCTGGCGAGCCGTACGCCACGTTCAGCGACGTGCGTAACCAGGTGACCAACCGCACCATCAAAACCGCGTTCCGTGCCGGCTGGATGCTGGATTACCCGTCCGCTGAAGATTATCTCAATCCGCTATATGCCTCCAGCTCCGCTGACGGTCATGGTTCGAACGATGGTGATTACAAGAGCGCGGAATTCGACAAGCTCCTGAACGCCGCGCTCGCCCAGACCGACGTAAAGAAGCGAACCGAGGACTTCACCAAGGCGCAGGAAGTGCTGGCCAAGGATCTTCCGGTGATTCCGCTGTGGAACGACAACGTCGCCGCCGCGTCCGCGACGAACGTGAAGAACGTGTCGTTCGACTACACCAACCTGCCTACCTACAACACCATCACCAAGTGACGGCTTCGTTGTGACGTTTCGCTGCCAATCGGCAACGAAAAACGAGTGGGGGTTCGAATCCTTAATGGATTCGAACCCCCACTCGGCGTTTTGCAGCCGTTTCGTTTATTTGCTTACGGCGTCAAACTATGGCGTCAGCTCTGCACGTAGCTGCCCTTCGGGGACTTCCAACCGCAGTTCATCATCTCGCTGTTGAACACCATCGCACCGTCGCCATGGGCGGGGACGACGATCATGCCACCGTCGCCGTGGTGACGGGCCACACCGTCCAGCGCGGCCTTCGCAGCCTCGACCGGATCTTCCTTGGCATACAGCACACGGTCGGAAACCTGGTGTGCGGCGACTTCCTTGACGAACGCCTCACCGATGCCGGTGCAGGAGATCGCAACGGAATCGTTGTTGGCGTAGGTGCCGCAACCCGGCAGTGGCGAATCGCCAACACGGCCCGGCATCTGGTTGGTGATGCCGCCAGTGGAGGTGCCGGCTGCGATATTGCCGGACGCGTCACGTGCGACGGCGCCGATGGTGCCATGCTTCTCCCATTCGTCGCCATTGGACTGCGCCTCACGCAGGGATTCCTGACGGGCCGGGGTGATGAAGTACTCGCTGTCGCACAGTTCGATGCCCCACTCCTTGAGCAGGTTATCGCCCGGCTTGGCGAACATGACGTGCTTGGTCTTCTCCTTGATGGCGCGCGCCACATTGATCGGGTTCTTGGACGTGGTCAGACCGCATGCGGAGCCGACTTCGCCGTCAACGCCGGTCATCAGGCAGGAATCCATGGACACGATGCCTTCGCTCGTCAACGCGGCACCACGGCCAGCATTGAATTCGGGAGCATCCTCCATGACACGAATGGCCGCGCAGACGGCATCCTCGGCCGGAGCGCCCTGTTCCAGCAGCGCATAGCCGGCTTCAAGGGCCCTGTTCAGATCCTGCTCCACCTGGGCGCGACGTTCCGGCGTGTCCTTCTTGCCGCGATTGCCAGCGCCTGCGTGGATCACCAGAAGGATCCCATCCGGATCAGCCTGGGCAACCCGGACCGTCGACTGCGGCAATGCTGCTTCGTTTGTTGACATCTTCTCTCCTTCAGATATCTCGCTTATGTTTGACATTCGCAGATATCTTACGCCGGTGGCGGCAACGAAGCGCCCGACATGTGCAAAAGCGATGCCGTCGCGCCGTTACGCAATCAAAAACATATTGAAGCGCGACTGCGTCCTTTCTTACGTTTCATACTTTTGCAAATCGTAATCTCGTATTTCATGGTGCTCCTCCGTTGGTAGTGCCAGTATGTGTCAAGCGCATCGTTCCCCGGACAAAATCACGTTCTTAAGCAAAGCCACGCTTGTAAATCGGAAACACAAGTCGTTGTGGCCCCTACGGATTCATTGTATGTCGAAATGGCTGAATAATTATCCATCGCAAAAACTCTCGTAAGCAACACCTATCGAGATAAATGTAGCTTATTTTAACGTTAGCTACACTTATGCGGATAAGTGTAGCTAACGCACATGCGATGCGACTGATAGATTGGCAATAAATGGAAACAACAAGCCATTTCGCCCAGCTCTATATGCTATCGGAACGAATTGCGTTTGAAATCGTTGTTCTCCCATATGAGTAGACCGATGGTCGCTGGGACTATCTCACCATCTGCCGCTTTTATCTCAGACACGTCGACTAGGCGGACCTATCACAGCAAGCCGGCATGGTAGACAACCGCATGGAAAGGATGGACATCATTGTGAAAGCACGGGCATCCCTTGGATGTCGGAGTCCACTACCGTTTTGAGGATGTCGCGAATCAGGTCCATGTCACGGCGTATCGGATCTCTTTTCGATTAGACCGGCATATTCTTCTTTGTCTTCGTCGTCGAGCAGCGCATAGGCGTCAAGCAAGACGTCTTTGGGGGACGGCGATGTTATTTTCGAGGATGTCTGCTATTAGCCAGCTCAGCGAGTAGTATGGTTCTCCTGCATTAAAGCCATCATCGAGGGATTGGACTTGGCCATCGGGAAGAGAATCGCAATAGGGTCTCAACTGTCGGTAGGCTGCCGCCACTTGCCGATCCAGGGGCCATAACCTTTCCCTTTCCTGTGTGGTGGTCAGATGGCCGGTGTAAATGCGAAAACGTTTCTCTTTGCCGTGTCTTTTCTGCAACCATACGCGGATTAGTTCTTCTTCCACGATTCTATAGCGAGTTTGCCTGTTCTCATCAGCCCGTTTGATGTAATCCGGATCGGCCACCCCTAAATAAAACGCCCATTTCGCTTTCATTTCATCCCAATCGTCTAGGAAATGTATATTCCCTTCGACGCGAATATCAATCCCATATCTTTCGAAAATATGATTCCGAGCCTTGAAATAGGCATAGCCGCGAGTGGTCTAGGTCATTGATCTGACAGGCTTCTGAAACATGGATTCGGAGAGCGTCACGTCCACCGTGGTGGTCTAGGTCATTGATCTGACAGGCTTCTGAAACGAGGAGATGGCAGATGGCATCGAAGACGAAGTGGTCTAGGTCATTGATCTGACAGGCTTCTGAAACAGGGTAAACGGCTTACCATCGGCTTTCCCTGTGGTCTAGGTCATTGATCTGACAGGCTTCTGAAACTACCGTCCCTCATGGTTGACCATAAATCCGGAGGTCTAGGTCATTGATCTGACAGGCTTCTGAAACATTATCGGCGTGGTGTCCACGCACAATATCGAGGTCTAGGTCATTGATCTGACAGGCTTCTGAAACTTCGAGTGGGAGGAGATTCACGACATCCTCGAGGTCTAGGTCATTGATCTGACAGGCTTCTGAAACCGTGGCCCAGGTGCACAGGAGGATCGTGCCAGGTCTAGGTCATTGATCTGACAGGCTTCTGAAACCCTCATGCCGCACAGGCCCAAGGTCAGCACCAGGTCTAGGTCATTGATCTGACAGGCTTCTGAAACTGAAGTTCCTTGTGGTCGGTGCCGCGCAGACAGGTCTAGGTCATTGATCTGACAGGCTTCTGAAACACATTGTGGAATTCGACACGGGCATGTGGGCAGGTCTAGGTCATTGATCTGACAGGCTTCTGAAACAGTACCGACTTGTGGTTTGATATGTGGTGGGTGGTCTAGGTCATTGATCTGACAGGCTTCTGAAACCAGTGCGGAGTCATGCACGACCGGGACGTGGTGGTCTAGGTCATTGATCTGACAGGCTTCTGAAACCTTCGCATCGAACCAGTCCAGCAGATCGCCGTGGTCTAGGTCATTGATCTGACAGGCTTCTGAAACAATGGCGGCCCAGCAGACAAGCAAACCAAGTGGTCTAGGTCATTGATCTGACAGGCTTCTGAAACTAAGGACATGCCTTACAAGTGTGTCTGGGCGTGGTCTAGGTCATTGATCTGACAGGCTTCTGAAACAGTCAGATTGCCAATGATGGTGATTACGGTGTGGTCTAGGTCATTGATCTGACAGGCTTCTGAAACGGGCAGACTGCAGCAGCGTTCCTATCAGGCGTGGTCTAGGTCATTGATCTGACAGGCTTCTGAAACAAATCGACCAGACAGTTTCCGCCGCACTGTGTGGTCTAGGTCATTGATCTGACAGGCTTCTGAAACACGCCATCGTTCTCTGGGACAACATCGACCGTGGTCTAGGTCATTGATCTGACAGGCTTCTGAAACTTCGGCAACCAGGACACCACCAGCGAGTGGGTGGTCTAGGTCATTGATCTGACAGGCTTCTGAAACTCAAGTGCGCGCTTGACTGGGCTTTCGTTCGTGGTCTAGGTCATTGATCTGACAGGCTTCTGAAACGCACGCCCTGATTGTCGGTGCGCCACAACGGTGGTCTAGGTCATTGATCTGACAGGCTTCTGAAACAAAAAAGGTCTTCGAGCGAGTTAATGACCAGTGGTCTAGGTCATTGATCTGACAGGCTTCTGAAACACTCATTGCGTTGAATCGCGCCATGCTGGAGTGGTCTAGGTCATTGATCTGACAGGCTTCTGAAACAACCTGAAATACAAGTGTTCCTATGATGTGGTGGTCTAGGTCATTGATCTGACAGGCTTCTGAAACCGTGGAAAAACCCACCGTCACACCAGGAACGTGGTCTAGGTCATTGATCTGACAGGCTTCTGAAACCGAGGATGGACGTTTTGGCGCTTTCGACCGGTGGTCTAGGTCATTGATCTGACAGGCTTCTGAAACTTCCGCGTATTCCAGATGTTGAACGATTCGGTGGTCTAGGTCATTGATCTGACAGGCTTCTGAAACTACATGCGGACGGTTGCGTTGCAACGTGTGGTGGTCTAGGTCATTGATCTGACAGGCTTCTGAAACAAAGCGTACGTTGGATTAACGGCGCTGTCAGTGGTCTAGGTCATTGATCTGACAGGCTTCTGAAACGAATACCAAGACTCGGTACCTGAATGATACGTGGTCTAGGTCATTGATCTGACAGGCTTCTGAAACTCACGCCGGTCAAAGACACGCGCAAGCAACGTGGTCTAGGTCATTGATCTGACAGGCTTCTGAAACAAAGTCTTTACGGTCTATCATCGTACAACGGTGGTCTAGGTCATTGATCTGACAGGCTTCTGAAACTATTTTCAACATTATGACGTGCCCTTGGAAGTGGTCTAGGTCATTGATCTGACAGGCTTCTGAAACGGTTTAACTCACCGACTTTGGATTATGGTGGTGGTCTAGGTCATTGATCTGACAGGCTTCTGAAACAATGCGGAATATCTCGGTGCGGATAACTTCGTGGTCTAGGTCATTGATCTGACAGGCTTCTGAAACCGACTCACGAATTGTCAAGTCGGCGCTTGGGTGGTCTAGGTCATTGATCTGACAGGCTTCTGAAACAATAGAAGATGAACTGTTGCGCGGTTTCCTGTGGTCTAGGTCATTGATCTGACAGGCTTCTGAAACGACCGGAAGATCTATTACCTCGCGCAGACCGTGGTCTAGGTCATTGATCTGACAGGCTTCTGAAACGAAAACACTTGAGCAATCTTGTGTTTTCCGGTGGTCTAGGTCATTGATCTGACAGGCTTCTGAAACCTGGAACGAGGAGACATCGGACGGTTTCGAGTGGTCTAGGTCATTGATCTGACAGGCTTCTGAAACCGACATGTTGCGCCAGATTCGCGCATGGGCGTGGTCTAGGTCATTGATCTGACAGGCTTCTGAAACTACCTTATAGCCAATTCGTCAAAGGTGCGAGTGGTCTAGGTCATTGATCTGACAGGCTTCTGAAACAACGGGCCTGATTACGCTCAGGCGGTGAGTGTGGTCTAGGTCATTGATCTGACAGGCTTCTGAAACCGATAGCCTTGGAGCTTCCTGAACAGTTCATGAGAACTGAACATAATCTCCATCAACATAATGGCTTCTTCCTTCTGTCAGGGTAACCCTTTTGTTGCAGCATTCCAGGTCAAGAAGCTGCATACCATTTTTTAATAGGTCTCTATGTAAATAAATCAATTGGTCGTTATTACAATATTGAGTTGTATGAAGCGTCACAAGCATCCTGTTCTCAGCAAGAGCACCGGCAGTATCAACCACCATCTGAATTTTATCAAATAGGGAACCCACAGAGCTCACATCAACACGTAATTTTGCCATTGAAATCGCAGTTTTCAAATCCAGCGAAGAAGAAATTTCCAGAGGCAAATCATCATCCCATATTTCATCTTGAATAAGCGTTTTTAACTCTGCCTGCAACTCAAGCACTCTAGTTAATTTATCAACATCAAATTCATCTATTATTTTCTTAATTGCCGCTTTTTGGAATAGTGCATTGTAGTCAACAATATCAGCGCAATCCCCAACATACAATATTGATTTTGTTAAGACCGCGGTCTTACTCCCATCTCCCAGAACCACGTCATCACCAAACCCCTGTAGGCCCTCCACAAATTTAAACAAAAGTTCTGGCGACGATAATCCCAATACATTCAGCCCTAATTCAAGAGGCATCACATCGAGCGGATACATGACAATGCTATCAATCATATAATCACTGTCCGTTCATCCGAATTTCTTACATCCTCAATTCGATTTCCTAAAAGAAATTTGATTGAAGCATATTGCTTTTCCGTAATAATCAGTGACTGCACCAAACCTTCTTCAGGAACAAAACTCGCCACACGGCCTTCAAGAAAACCAGCCGATTCACGAGTGGTAGCGATTCTAGAATATACTGATTCTTGAACCATAATGAAACCTTCTCGCAACAGATTCTTTCGAAAAGTTGCGTATGCCTTACGCTCTGCTACTGTTTTCACAGGCAAATCAAAGAATATCAAAACCCTCATAACCCTATACCTCATCAATAAACCCCAATTCTGGCAATCTGCCATCTCCTGATAGGTAATGGAATGCATCGCGAACAAAAATATTGATCAATTGCGTCAAACAAGTTCCAAATTCAGGCAAATCAGTGCGCAACAGCCGTATAAGCTCATTCTTCACTTCTGAGTTCAGAGTTTGTTCCCTTAGCTCAAATACTTTTGCATCAACAAATGGCCGAAAAGGCTCCATAAGGTCACAAGCAAGATTAAAAGGATTCTTCTCGCTATCATGATGGATGCCGAATTCAGTTAAATAGCCAAATTCTGCTATCTTTCGAGCGACTTCAGACATCACTAACGAATAGCCGTAATTTAACAATCCATTCGTTTCATTACTATCATCTGAGCGAACAAATTCATAGGTAAACAGTCTTGGAAAATACATATGAGCCGCGACCGCTTCACGGTTATCCGAATCTCCCGGCTGAACAGACGTGATTAATGTTTTCATCTTTTCTATATCAGGGAAAGCGCACTTTTCCTTTAATACGAAAATCTGATGAGCTATCTTTTCTTGCACGATTCGTTGCCATAATATGTTCTTTCGTTCTTCCGCCCAACCCATTTGTTGCACAATGCATACTCGTCTAGAGGATTCAGTTTCGTATGGGTTTGTTTCACCAATTGGGAGATGTTTATCATTGCAAAACACCACTTTGATATCCCGCTCAAGAAGAGATGCCATAGCGCTTGTGGTGATTACAGCTTGCGTTGTAGCAAACAGCACCATTCCAATATCATCGATTGGAATCTGAACAGTATCATCATCCGTTTGCACAACAAGCAAGTTCATCTTCATCGAAACTTTGCAATGTTGCGTCACTACAATATTCCGCCACGCCATACTCACTCCATCGTGGTTGTGGTATTCTGTTAAAGGATTGTTTGGTCGCAATCCGATTGTCTAGGTCGTTGACCTGACAGGCATATATTGAAATAAAGCAAGGTTTTTATAACCGAGCTTCAGAAGGATTAATGCCTTGCCTTATGGCTTTGGGCTTCCGGCAATGCCGGAAGCCCTTTTCATTTATTCAGCCTTTTTCAGTTCTGCAATAGTAATTTTCGTTTCAAATAGTCCAGACGGAGATTGAAAAACAAATTCGTCATCATCGGAGAAAGATACACTTCTAACACGTTTCCACTCGCTGGGGAGGCCAACCAACGAAAGGTTTGCACGACCAGGATCAGCATGAAGCGCGACAACAATCATCCCTAAAACATCCAACTGCTTGTCCAAATCAAGCTTCTCAAATTTAGTCCGCGCCTTAGCTAGCGTACTTTCTTCAACCCTGTGAAGCGGATAATGTTTATTTACCGCGTCGAATAATGCATCCCAAATTTGCATTATGTCTATTGAGCTTTTAGAAGTCCCACACTTCAGATAATCATCCAAGGCATTATATACATCACAATCCAGCCACAACTGTCGAGCATTATTCAATTCAGTAGCAGACTTTATTGTCATGCATGCCCCTTTATAGTGAATAAGCTGCATTGACGGAATATGTCGAAGCAAAATTTTCGCTTTTGCATATTCAGGCTTTTTTGCCACCAGTACTTTCTTCAATGCTTCATCCGAAGGGCAATCTCCCAACATCGAGTACTCCTGCATCGTGATGTTCACAAGACGTACTTTTCCCTTTAATTCGACAAGAATCGAATAAACCACCTTTGCGCTGGAGAAACCACCATACAAAGACGTATCGGCTTTATTTTTATCGAAAGCAATACCGTCATGCCCTTCTTTAACCGCAGCTCCATATCGCGTTTCGTTATATAGAGCGCCAAAACTATCCCCCACCTTCTGAGTGACAAGCATCTTACGATAATTCATCACTCTTCGGAGATAATCTTTATCAGCCTCACTCCACGCAATCTCACCAGTCTTAGGATTGATACGCTTATTTTCATCCGCCGAAGCCATAGAGCCGACAATAAAACCGAAGGCTTTACCGTGTTTACGGTCCCCCGCCTTCAATTTCTCACGATATCCTCTCAGGTAGTCCTGAAGATAGATATTATATGCATTCGCCGCTCCATCAGAAACTGCACCATTATCAAAGAAACCTCTGTTAACAGCAAACTGCCCAGCTACACCAAGACATAATGCATCCTGAGCATGGTGATAATCATTAATATCACGATTCTTATGTTCAAACCCGAGATATTGGCGCATCTCCTTGGTCAATTCGGAATTAAGTCCAATCACAGCAGAGCTATTTCCATACCTCCGCCGCATCAAAGTCGCCACATTCTTCATAATCTGACGAGTCTCTACCAGCGATCGCTCGACAAAACGCTCTTTCTCATGTCTACCGAAATCATTTTGTCGTACCAAACGTTCAAATTTAGTCTGGGAAATCAACCTATTATCCAACAGTTCCTGCCAAAAGCCTCTTCTTGCTTCTACTAGTTCCGGCAAATATGCAAAAGAGTCTGTTTTACGCGCATTGGCCGCACGGGACACAAGTACTCGATTGTCCAGGGAATCATTCTGCGTTACAGCTTGGGGAATAATATGATCGATATCGTAATCAGACGATAGCCTGTCGATATCCAGCTCTTCGCCCGTATACATATCCTTACCAAGCTGTGTGTAGTACAAGAACCAACGATCATCCTGAAGTCCTTTATCGTCGCTTGCCTCCAAGCGATCATAAATGTCACTGAATTCCTTTCTCAATCCAGCATTCTTGTACAACTCCAGCAAGCGATTCTTTCGAGAAGTGGTTCGCACGCTTGCCTGAATATCTCCGGCCAATTCTAGGAATATTCTCGATGGCTTCTTTCCAACGGCCTTAGAGATATCATCAATGAGTCGAACGGATTGGATGATTCCTCGTTTCACTTTCGGAGATACGTGAAGCTCGTCAACCATTGACTCCAACGATTGCTTTTTATCCGCTCCAAGATTCTGCTCATCAATCCATTCAGGAAAACCATAATTTTTATCAGTAATAATTTCCATAAAATTACGATCTTCAAAACGCATAATCTCAATGATGCTATGCTTCTGAGGGGCAAAATCATCACCAATCTTGCATTCGCCGACCTTGGTCGTAAGCAACTTCCTTGAAAGCTTGCCCCATCCCGTGTAGTGAGTCCTTGCCAACAATTCGCAATCACTATCGGACAGTCCATCAAGCATGCGCAACTGATGCAGTAAAGTCTCTTTATCCTCAAACACAGTCTGGAGCTCGATTATCTGCTCCATAAGCTCTGAATCTTTATTCACCCGTTCTGCGCCGAAAATACGGCACAGTTTTCCATATGATGACATAGAGCTCATAAACTTTGACTCGCTCGCCAAACCAGACAGCTCATAGGTACGGCCATACTCTTTGCGGAGCAGATTTTCCGCAGCCTTTTTGGTGACTACACCGCCTTTCATAAACAAGTTACGAATCAGCAGCGTCTTTTCTTCTCGACCAAGTCGTTGACGACGACGGTTTTCCCATCGGTTGCCCGAACGAACCGATAAACGGACATTATTTAGTTCGTTAAGAACTTCATACTCCTGATACAACATGGAGTTCTTCGGCAAGGTCGCCTCACCTAGCAGATAGCTATCTGTATCCACGAGCCGTTCAATGAAACGCCTACCCGACTCATCCTTGTCAACCATCTTATCGAAATTCCAAGGAGTGATTTCTCCAGATTTTTTACGCTTCATCCAATGGTTTTCGCCATTATCTGAAGGCTGCATTCCTTCCCGTTCCACCAATGGACCCACAAAATAAGGCACACGGAAAGTCAGCAAGCCTTCTATTTTATTGACTTGTTCACCGTTCTTTTCAAACGTATCCAAAAGGAACGGATAATATTTTCCTTGCTTTTCAAGAATTCTCCTAAGCTCATTTCGATGAAGCTGATACGGAATCACACCATTATCAGAGTCTCTTTGAACTGGGAAAAGCCGATCTTCATCAATTGCGTGCTTTAAATCCAATTTTTTGGATTCAGACAAATTAGAAGCCTCAATTAACTTCGAAAAATATTTATTTGCGTTCTGTCTTGTTTTTTCATACGTAGAAGTACCCCTGATGCTCCGACGTCGACCGTCAACCATTGTCCAGCCAACCAACTCACCATAATGCTTGTTGATTTCATCGGCATTGTCTTCCGTACGGAGCTCTTTTTTAATAAGATCCCAATTTCTTTGGTGTCGTGTGTAACTCGCACACATCGATTCAGAAACACTTTTTGCGTTACCAAGCAGTTGTTTCAGAGCGATAGCGCTATATTGTTTCTGCATTTTATCGAGTAACTCGCATTGTTCATCATCAAGCAAGCCCGAATCTACGACCTGAGCACGAACTTCCTCGTAATCAGATTTATTGAAATAAATACCAAGCGCTTTCTTTTCATCGCTGGTACGTTCTTCAGATGGGAAAATCTTCGCTAAATCAAGTTTATTTCCCTCTAGACCAGCAAAAATAGCCTTAATGACATTGATTTGTTCTTTTGGCAGTTCACACGACTCACAAATAACAGCAAGCGCATTTTCAACACGCATACTGCGAGAACCCTTTGTCGTGCACAACGTATCAGCAAGACGCTTTTTGTCGATTCCTGCCGTCCATGATCCATCCAGCTGCTCATCAAATACACACAGAATGATTTCACCGATAAGATTTAAAAGATTCTTTGAGTCGAATACACTCGAAGAATCCAAATCACCTTCAACAAGGAAATTACCTCGGTACTTCAACAGGTGATGGACAGCGAAATACACTTCTCGAATATCATGTTGCTTGTCATCTTCCATCAAAGTTTTGCGCAGATGATAAATTGTCGGATATTGTTTATAGAAACGTTTATCCTGATTCTTCGAATCGAATAAGACACCGCCATACCAATAATCCGCATTGTTCTCATCAGCAGGATGAACCCAGGAGTACTTCCTCCGCGCAAGGAATGACGGATCCACCTCTGCCAGGGGAGCATCAAAAATAGCATCAAGCATATGCAAACGCCAACGTCTACGAGAGTAGCGCCTACGAGTAGTACGAGCCATACGACGAGCTTCAGCAGTCTGCGCAGGCTCGAATAGCCTTACACCAATTAACTCACGCCCTTTAGCTCTCATCAACCGATAATCAGGAGTAAACGCGGCCCATCCAACGGAAGCATTACCGATATCCAAAGAAATTGCATAATTCGGAACTATTTTTTTGCGGCTCATAAGACCCCCGTTGGCTTAAAAACAATTAGCTATAGATTACACCTGATAACCCCTTTATCCGCATGGGACACGCTCGGCAATAACCCAAAATCTTTTTTTAAATTCAGACTAACCAAGATGAAAAAGCCGGGAACGGATGCGACGTTTAAATTACGACGAACCCAACTCCCGGCATCGCGACTGCTTCTCAAAGATGTGTGCTTGACTCACATGGATGGTACTGAGAACCATTCGCTTGCGATCTGTTTCCGCCGCGCATCCAACGCAACTCGACGCAGGCATGCGGCAGACACAAATCAAGTCTGTATCAATCTTCCAGCCGGCACAGAAGCCAGCCGAAAAGCCACAAACTACTTTAGTCACACGATTGAATAATCACAAATCGGTCACAAAAACCATGAAGCGGTATACACATCCGCATTATGTCATCCAAAGCTGCCATAATCACATACTCCTTACTTATAGGCGATGAATCGACTCTGATAATTACAAAAGTCAGTTGTTGCTATTATTTTTTTGAGAAATCTCTTGCGCTTTATGCTTAGATGATATGGCCTGATTTTTGTTCCGCCCTTATAGTGGGGCGGCTTGCGCCGCTTGGTTTGCATAATACTCGGTTTCGGTCCGTTCCGGTGTCCCGTAGCCCAAGGACCGGCGCAGACGCTTCGAGTTCCACCACGAGACCCACCGGAACGTCGCCAATTCCAGGTCCCTCAAATCCCGGAAGGGCTTGCGTCGCCAGACGAGCCCGGTCTTGTACGCGCCGTCGGCGCTCTCGGCCATGGCGTTGTCGTACGAGTCGCCGACCGTGCCGGCCGAGGGAAGCATGCCGAACTCCCCGACCCTGGTGGTGCACACGAGGCCGATGTACCGCGCGCCATGGTCGGAATGGTGCACGAGACCGTCCGTGCCGCCATGCGAGGCGGCCCATGACATCGCCTGTTCCAGCGCCTGCAGCGGCAGCTCCCCGGTGTCCATGGTGGTGGTGCACGCCCATCCGACGATCCTGCGGGCGAACACGTCGG
>ENA-OOXE01001185-OOXE01001185.1-human-gut-metagenome-genome-assembly--contig:-NODE-1185-length-15519-cov-7.621185_pt1 | contig 15519 bp, 16 predicted proteins | sample MGYA00241585_ERZ501339 | MGnify/ENA primary metagenome ERZ501339 (study PRJEB25962, sample SAMEA1972463) | human gut metagenome | biome: human gut; feature: human-associated habitat; material: faeces...
AGACCTCACGGTCTGGGCGATTTTTCTGTCAGGGGAGTTTTTTTACAGCCCCTTTTTTGCTTATTTCTGGCTTCCTGAAACTGTAGATTCGGTATTGCTGTCCGACTCTGTTCCCATAACGGTTTCTTCCACAGCAGGATCTTTGTATGTGTACGCGTTGGATTCACGGAAAATCGTACTGTTGGAACCCATCTGGCACACTTTAATGGTATCACCGTCTTTGACACTGTCTTTTGGAATAATCAGACAACCGGAATTGCTGAAGGTTGTATTGACTTTCTCGTCATTTACAAATACCTTACTCCACTTGGTGAAGTTGTTTCCATAGACAAACACTTCCGATCCGCCGATGGAATCCGACGTCTCAGATACCGTTACATCGTCAATTCCCATTACAATGTCGGTTGCAGGGTATTTGTCTTTGCCATCATAGCAGTAACGGTTTCCGTAAAGAATGTCATACTGCAGATTATCCAGTCCGTCCAGATATGCAGTGTGGTCTGTGTTGTTCATCTGGGTCTGATGGTAATTTAAGATGGTTCCCTCATGAATACCTGTGGAATCCGTAATGCTTGCCATCAGCTGATATGCATACAGATCTGCATCCTGTTTCTTTAATCCCATATTATTCCATGTAACATATTTTGTCTTGTAGATATCACCGGATTTCATATCGGAGTCTTCCAGACCCATGGTTGGAAGATGATCGCCGAACGCTACCACGATGGTATCTTCATCTCTCTTGGAGAGCTCTGTAATCAGATCATTCAGGAATGTATCTACTTCATTTAACTGGTTGACGTAATAAGTCCACTGGTTTTTCTTTTCTTCATCATCCACACCGCTGACAGTATATATCGGATTTGCGATAACCGGAGTCTTTGGATAATCACCATGTGTACCTACGGTAATGGTGTAGGTAAAGTCCGGCTGATTCGGAGTGGAATCTAAGGTTTTGATTGTTTCAGGAACAAGAATATCATCGGTAGCCCAGCTTCCGTTTGGCGTATAACTCTGAATGTTCATCAGTTCCTTGCTGGTGAAAGTATCAAATCCCATCATGGAAAAGGCATTGACACGGCTGTAAAAGTTACCGCCATTGTTATGTACGGCATGGGTTCCATATCCGATGGAAGCCAGATCAGCAGCAGTGCTCTCGCAGTCTGTCTTTTTCAGGATTGTTTTATACGGATACTCGCCGGTTCCGAAGTACTGCATACTCATACCGGAGAGAACTTCAAACTCAGTGTTTGCGGTTCCTGCGCCAACAACTGGAACTGTCAGGTAACCACTCGTGTAGTTCTTCTCGAGATTGTGGAAGGTAGGAATCGGATCCTGATTATAATTCAGAAACTTGATCTCATCCGGATCACAGAATGATTCAAGAAGAATACAGATAATATTTGGTGCATTCTTTTTGGTGACAGTTGTTTCTTTTTTCGTGTCATTTACATTTTTTTCAATCGAAGCAATTTTCTGCTCGGAGTAGTCATCCGGCTTGCTCATTCCACGGTCTACCACACTCGAAGAGAATCCATAGATAAAACCGTAGTTTTCATATCCCTGTGCAATGTTGGAGAAGTAGCTTGCAACAACATTGGCATTCTGTGCAGCAGAGGTTGTAACAGGAAGACCGACAAACAGTACCGATACAATGGCACCTACTACAACAATTTTATGGGTCTTGCCCTGATAGCGCGGTCCTTTAATGAAGAGTGCAACACAAAACAGAAGGAACAGACCGAGCCCGATGACTACGATGGTAGCTTCTTCTGCCGTGAAATAGTTGGTATTGTTCATGGCAAACAGATCATTGATACATTTAAGGTCTGTAAAGCCAAACGGTGTTACACGGTTTGAAAGGATGCATCCGTTAATGATTCCAAGGAGCACCCAGAAACCGCTGATAATGATCCGCCAGAATGCACGTCTGCGGAACAGATAAACAAAGCTTAAGGATGCAAATACAATAAAGGCATTATAAAAAAATGCACCGGTATGCATCCCAACGAAGGAACATGCCGAGAGAAAACTCCTTCGGGAAAGAACCTCCACCATAAATACGATCCCACAGGATATCAACATGTGGAACAGCAGGGAATATTTATTCAGAAATGAGATCCGACGCAGGTAAGCTTCGGAATGTTGTTTTTCAACTCTGGTGAATAGTTTTTCTTTGATAATACTAAAAAATTTCTTCATCTTTACCTCTCCTTTACTCGAACTATAGATTACTAAAAAAGGATAGTAAAGACAAGAGGTAAAATTTATAAAAAAACCCCGTTAAAAACGAGGTTTTTTTGCAATATGAATAAATTGTGAACAAACGGTGTTCTTATCGGTTGGAACGTCTCCAGATGTGCATCTGGTCTGCCTCTTTGATCAGATCATCACGGAAGTCCGGATGTGCAATGGAAATCAGAGCCTCTGCCTTCTGCCAGGTAGATAATCCCTTTACATTGACCATGCCATATTCGGTAACGACATAGTGGGTATTTGCACGGGTGTCTGTGACAATGGAACCTTCTGCCAGGGTCGGGCGGATGCGGGAATGCATAACACCTTTCTTATCCGTGAATGTGGAAGAACAGCAGATAAAGCTCTTTCCACCTTTGGACATATAAGCACCGAGAACGAAGTCAAGCTGTCCGCCGGCACCACTGATGTGTTTGGTTCCGGAAGACTCGGCACTGATCTGTCCGAACAGGTCGATATCTACACAGTTGTTGATGGAGATGAAGTTGTCCAGTGCTGCGATGGAGCGGATATCGTTGGTGTAACTGACAGGTGCGCTCATCAGTTCTGGATTTTCATCCAGATAATCATACATCTTCTTGGTTCCGGCACCGAAACCATATACCTGACGGTAGCGGTCAATGTTTTTGCAGGCACCGGTAATCTTTCCGGCTTTGGCAATGTCTACGAATGCATCTACATACATTTCTGTGTGAACACCAAGATCCTTTAAGTCGGACTGTGCGATCAGGGAACCGACTGCGTTTGGCATACCACCGATACCGAGCTGCAAGCAGGCACCGTTTGGAATCTGGTCTACGATCAGCTGTGCAACTTTCTGGTCTACTTCGGTAGCAGGACCGCCGGCACCGAGTTCTCCGATTGGAGGATTGGAGCCTTCTACGATTGCATTGACTTTGGAAATATGTATACCGTTTTCTGTTCCGCCAAGGCAGCGCGGCATATTTTCGTTGACTTCTACGATGATATGTCTGGCTGTCTCACACATCGCACCAAGATGGGAAGCACTTGGCCCGAAGTTGAAGTATCCATGCTTGTCCATTGGAGCAACCTGGAACATTGCCACATCATCCGGACAATCCAGCTCACGGTAATAACGAGGGAGCTCGGAATAACGGATCGGGCTGTAGAATGCACAGCCACGTGCGATCATATGACGTTCGATTCCGGACATATGCCAGGAATTCCATGTAAAATGTTCGCCGGCGTCTTCGCGCTCAAATACGGCAAGCGGTTTTAAGAGGATTCCGCCACGCAGGTTGATATCCTTCAGTTCATCGGTACGCTTGGCAAGTGCTTTGTCCAGTGCATCTACGGTGTTGGTACACCAGCCATAGTCTACCCAGTCACCGGATTTGATTACTTTTACGGCTTCGTCTGCTGAAACGAGCTTCTGTCTGTATTCTTCTGAAAAATCCATTCGTATAAGACCTCCTTGTATGTCTTAGCGTGAAGTTGTGAACAGAAATACAACAACTTCGTTAATTTATTAACAACATTATAACATTTATGGATTTCAAAAACAATGGGGAGTGCTGGAAAACGTAATTATTCTGTGGTACACTTTAAGGGAAAAAGTCCTGAGGTAGACAGGGAGAGGGCATATAGAAGATATTTGAGAGAAAAAATTCTAAGATAGACAGGGCAGGGATATATGGAAGATTTTTAAGTTGAAAAGTCCCGAAGAAGAGTCAGAGTGGGATATATAGAAAAAGTTTCCACTGATATGTCCCGGAAAGCGTTAAAAATGGGATATAGAAGTGCAGATATTATGTATATGTCCCGAACGAAAATAAAAGTGGGACATAAAAGAAGAAATATTGTGCATATGTCCCAAACGAAAACGAAACCGGGACATAAAAGAAGAAATATTGTGTATATGTCCCAAACGAAAACGAAGCTGGGACAGCGAAAAGAAGATATTGTGTATATGTCTTCAAATGTTCGACATCGCACATGGTATCTCTATGAAGAAAATATTTACAGGAAGGAAAAGAAGATGGAGAATCATACAATTGTTACTTTAAAAAAGGGAGAAGGCCGCACGATCAAGGCGGGTGGCGCATGGATTTTTGATAATGAGATTGATACGATTGTGGGGACATTTACCAATGGAGATGTGGTGACGGTACATGATTTTGACGGATATCCGATGGGAAAGGGATTTATCAATCAGAATTCGAAGATCCGTATCCGCATGCTGACCCGTCATGCGGATCAGGAGATTAACGAGAATTTTCTTCGTATGCGTGTAAAGAATGCCTGGGAATACCGGAAGACAACGGTGGATACATCTTCCTGTCGTGTGATTTTCGGGGAAGCGGATTTTTTGCCGGGACTGGTGGTTGACAAGTATGAGGATGTGCTGGTGGTGGAATGTCTGGCACTCGGTATGGAGCAGTTCAAGGAAACAATCGTTTCATTATTAAAAGGGGTACTGAAAGAGGAAGGTATTTCTATCCGTGGAGTCTATGAGAGAAGTGACGCCAATGAGCGCAGGAAAGAAGGACTTCCGAAGGTGAAAGGATTTATTGGGGAAACATTTGATACAGAGGTGGAGATTACGGAAAATGGCGTGCACTATCTGGTCGATGTGGTAAATGGTCAGAAGACGGGCTTTTTCCTGGACCAGAAGTATAACCGGCTGGCAATGCAGCGGATCTGTAAAGGAAAGAGAGTTTTGGACTGTTTTACACATATGGGAACGTTTGCACTGAATGCAGGAATCGCAGGTGCTTCCGATGTGACGGGACTTGATATTTCGGAATATGCGGTGCAGCAGGCAAATGCCAATGCCGTGCGTAATCATCTGGAAGATACGGTACATTTTCGCTGTGCAAATGTACTGGACGAGCTTCCGAAACTGGCAGAAGCCGGAGAAAAGTATGATGTAGTCATTCTCGACCCGCCGGCATTTACGAAATCCCGTGAGGCCACGAAGAATGCCATCAAAGGTTATCGGGAGATCAATATGAAAGGGTTAAAGCTGGTAAAAGACGGCGGATACCTGGCAACCTGTTCCTGTTCCCATTTTATGACACAGGAACTGCTGGCAAAGACGGTGAAGGAAGCTGCAAAGGCGGCACACAAACGGCTGCGTCAGGTGGAATTCCGTACGCAGGCGCCGGATCATCCGATTTTGTGGGCAAATTCTGCGAATGTGCCGGAGAGCTATTATCTTAAATTTTTTATTTTTCAGGTGGTGGATGAGAAATAATCCGAAGAATGCTTATTTATAGGGGTTCCGGAACAATTCTCTGATATGAAATAAAAGACTGACACACCTTTTGACACACTTTTATAGAAAAATATCTCGAAATAAGCAAATCCTCTTAGTTCATTTGCGCCCTTGTTGGATTGTGCTACACGATTTTCAAGGGAAAACGAAAATAGCCGCCATTACTGCGAATAATGACGGCTGTTGATAAAACAGTTACTTAATATATTCGGGTAAACCGCTTCTCTGGCTTTCCCTTTTTCTACGCATAATATAACATATCTTATGAGTTGATGCAAGGAAAAGTGTAAAACGGTTCATAATTTATAACATGTCATGTTTTCAGATCAGTGATGACTTATTTCGGTTATAATAAAAGGAGAAAGCTCTCGATTGACTAACCGGGTATAAACTCCATATAATAGTGGTAACCGAATGGAGGAGCTATAGAAGGAGGGAGCATTATGCAGGCATTATCAAAAGCAAAAGTTGGTGAAAATTATACCATTCAGTGGTTATTCGGATTACCGGAAGTTGTAGAATTCCTGCACCGCCATCATGTAGAAGAAGGTGGCAGCGTACAGGTGATTCAGAAATTATCCAATGGGCTGATCATCGGTGCCAATGGAGAACGGTTCGCCATGGGAAATGAGATTGCAGATCGTATTCAGGTATAAGTACACCCGGCTATAGAAAACAGACACCCCGGTATCCGTTATAAAAACGGCTGCCGGGGTGTTTTGGGTAAAAAAATGAAAAAGGCAGTATACTTGCATTTTAGAGAGCATTATGGCATAGTTGAGAAAGAAAATCGAAAGCGAAGGATGAAAAGAGGAAAAATGAAGTTTCGAAAAGCTAAGCAGGACGATAAGGAAGAAATTCTTGCGCTGTATCAGTCGCTGATCGGTACTCCATACTGCGCATGGGGCAATGGGTATCCAGGAGAACAGGAATTTGATTATGATATGAAAAGAAATGCTCTTTTTTGTATGGAAAATGAAGATGGAGAAATCATTGGCACGATCACAGTGGATGAAGATCCGCAGGTGGAAGCACTCACCTGCTGGTCAGAAACACTGCAGCCGTCTGCGGAGCTTTCCAGACTCGGGGTACGCACCGATATGCAGAATCAGGGAATTGCCCGGCAGCTTCTGCAGCATGGCATGGAAGAATTGAAAAAACAGGGGAAAAGGAGTGTACATTTTCTCGTGTGTAAGACAAATAAAAAAGCGCTCCGTTCTTATGAAAAACTGCATTTTGACGTAGTGGGAGAGAGCGATTTATTTGACGAGGACTGGTGGTGCTACGAGAAAGAACTTTAAAAATCAAGTACAGGAAGTTGGAAAATATGCAAATAGGACAGAAAAAAACAACGGGACAGAAGATGAAAAAAGAGAGGAACAGGGGAAGAGAAACGGATAGAAAACCGAACATAAGCCAGATACAAAAAACAGGCGAACACTGCATTTACGCAAAAAGATGCGGAGGATGTGACTATCAGGGAATTTTGTACAGTCAGCAGCTTTCCAAAAAGCAGAGTTACATGCGCAAACTCATGGAACCGTTTGGAAAGATCAATCCAATCATCGGGATGGACGATCCATACCACTATCGGCATAAAGTACAGGCGGCTTTTTCCTGCAATAAACGCGGACATATTGTGGCAGGCGTATATGAGAAACATTCGCATGACATCGTGGATGTAGAGCAGTGCCAGATCGAGGATGCACAGGCAGATGCCATTATCCGTGAAATCAAAAATATGATGCGTTCTTTCCGGATTCGTGCATATGATGAGGATACCGGATATGGGCTGCTGCGTCATGTGCTGGTGCGAAAGGGCTATCACAGCGGACAGATTATGGTGGTGCTTGTACTGGTATCTCCGATCCTTCCATCCAAAAATAATTTTGTCAAGGCACTGCGGAAGAAGTTCCCGGAGATCAGTACAGTAGTGATCAATGTCAATGACCGCAAGACCAGCATGGTGCTCGGGGAGCGCAATATTACGGTTTATGGAAAAGGATTTATTGAGGATGAACTGTGCGGATGCACATTTCGTATTTCACCGACTTCATTTTATCAGGTAAATCCGCAGCAGACAGAAAAACTCTACCGGAAAGCCATTTCCTGTGCCAAACTGACGGGAAAAGAAACTGTGATCGATGCGTACTGCGGTACGGGCACGATCGGGTTGATTGCCAGCAGCCGCGCAAAGCATGTGATCGGAGTGGAGTTAAACCGTGATGCGATAAAGGATGCTATCTCCAATGCAAAGCGCAATCATATTCACAATGTTACTTTTTATAATGAAGATGCCGGACAATTTATGGTAGAGATGGCAGAAAAAGGAGAACATGCGGATGTGGTCATTATGGATCCGCCGCGTACGGGAAGCGATGAGGCGTTTCTTTCCTCTGTAGTGCGACTGGCTCCGAATAAAGTCGTGTATGTATCCTGTGGTCCGGAAACGCTGGCGCGGGATCTGAAGTATCTGACAAAGCATGGATACCGGATGAAAGAGTGTACACCGTTTGATCTTTTTCCGTTTACGAAACATGTGGAGACGGTTGTTAAATTATCCCTCAAAAAAGATACACCGAAAATTGAGGTAACAATGGAGCCTGATGAAGAAAGTAATTACACACCAGAGGAAAAAATAACTTATCAGAAAATTAAGGCTTATATTCTTGAAAAATATGGATTTAAAGTGTCATCATTGTACATTGCACAGATTAAAGATAAGTGTGGTCTTGGTAAAGAACGTACTGGAAATAACTGGAAGAAAAATGATAAGTCAAAGGAGCCGCAGTGTACACCTGAAAAGGAAGAGGCTATTAGAGATGCATTTAAGAACTTTAATATAATATAAGGAGTTTTAGATGATAGATATGATATTGAAATGGCTTTATCAAAATTCAGTAGCTATAATCATTTCATCATTAATATCATTGTTAATATCAATGATGTATTACCGAAAGGGAAATAGAGATGAACTGTTAATGAGTGTTATATTTCCTGTGGTGCAACTTTTAAATAAGAGTTATTCTAGGAAAAACTATGATGAGCTATTATCAATAAAATCAAACTATGCAATAAGGTATTTAGGGAAAAAAGAAAGAAGAACACTTATGCTGTTAATAGAACAGTACAGTATAGTTTGTCAATATAATAGGTCAAAGAAGGATACTGATTGTATATTATCGTATTTTGACTTCAAATTAGGTGAGATTGGTATTAATCCTAAACCATATCCTATTACTGACGATGAAGGAGAAACAGTAGCATATGATTATCCTCCTGATTATTATTTCCTTGAAGAATATGTAAATGATATGGTTTCTAAGATGGAGTTTGAGGTATATCCAGAAGAAGCTGAAAAAGCTATTACAGATGCATTTGAGAAATATGCTCACAAATATTATACAGTTAAGAATATAGAATGGTTTCAAGACTATTCGATTGAAAAGGTTATAGAAAAATCAAAAGTATCTGAAAAATGGAGAGTTGATTTTGATTTGATGGAACAAAGAAAAAGAACTTTTATGAATCTATCGATTGCTAAAAAGGTAATTAAAATACTTCAAGGCTAGGTTGAAATATATTTTCTTTTTTTAAAGCCTAATATGGTATAATTTTTATGCAAATAAGTTTGCAGCAGGACTTGGTTCGATTCCAAGCATCTCCTCATTTGTTATGACATTATTGAATATTGTTACCTCTGGTATCTGTTATGATGCTATTAGGAATTTTATTTCTGACTTAAAAGGAGGATACGTTATGAGAGATATTTCTGTTATAATGATTAGCTGGCTATGCTGCTGCGGAGATGTGGTGTAATGGTAGCATGGTGTAAAGTATCACATAGCCAGCACCAAAAATAATATTTGGTTTTATATTTAACAGAAGGTTGAAATACACCTTCTTTTTTTATACTCATTTTTAAGGAGGTGGTGCCAAAAAGCATACATAAATACTGGGACGTTCCGTAAAAGAATATCCATAGATTTCGGGACTGTTTATCAGTCCTTTTTTTGTAGTTCCAAAAAGTACACATTTCAGGACTAAGGAAGGAGCAAATAATCATGAAGAGATATGGTTATCACAGAACAAGTACAAGAGAACAGCATTTAGACAGAGGTATCAAGGAGATTACAGCCTATTGTGAGCAGAACAATCTGGAACTGGAAAAGATATTTACTGACCAGCAGACAGGAAAGAATTTTAATCGTCCAAGATATCAGGTATTAAAAGAGGATGTATTAAGAGTAGGTGACGAGTTGATTATTACTGAGGTAGACAGGCTTGGTAGAAATAAGCAGGAGACATTAAAGGAGTTGCAGTATTACAGGGATAATGGCATCCGTGTAAAGATACTGGAACTTCCAACTACACTTATGGATTTATCAAAGCTGGATAATGCTATGGCTCGTATGCTGATGGAAACCATCAATAATATGCTTATAGAACTATATGCAGCTATGGCTCAGGCAGAGATTGAGAAGAAAGAGAAACGACAGCGTGAAGGTATAGATTCTAAAAAGGCTCGTGGTGAATGGGATGATTACGGCAGACCAGCAGTGATGCCGATTGATGAATTTTCAGAGCATTATCAGAAAGTGGTGTCAGGAGAAATCCGTCCGTTTGAACTGATGAAACAGCTTGGCATGAGTAAGAGTACATATTACAGATATGTCAAAAGAATAAAGGAATAGGCAGTTTATAAGACTTTTGCAATTCTTAGAAGCTGCTCTTTCTTTGAAGAGTCAAGTTTATCAACAGTGTTGAGCAGTTCTGTTTCAAAAGCAGTAGTAGGAGCGTTGTATTCATTGCCGAGAATATAATCAACGGTAACATTCATAGCATTGCAGATAGAAACCAGAAGTGTCAAAGATACCTTGACTTTGTTCGTCTCGATATTGCTGATGTGGCTGACATTAACATCGGTTACTTTAGCAAGATATTCCTGTGTCAGTTGTCGGTCTGTACGGACTTCTTTAATTCGTTTTCCGATAAGGGCAAAATCCAAATTATCCATTGCACCATTCCTCCTTAAAGCGTTGTAAAAATTATAAAGAAATTATAGTTACAGAGTAATAATCTGGTGCTATAATCTATATAGTTACAGACTAAATAACAAAGCAAAAGTACCGATATACATATTAGATTGGATTATAAGGAAAGGTGGGATGGATATGTTAGGAGAACAATCATTTCAGCCATATGCAATAAACACATTCAGCCATAGGGGAAAGAATTTTGAGGAAATAACACCAATTCATTACGTCAGACCCCATGAAGTCAGACAATATTCTCGAAGAGATGGTACGTTAGTATCTGGATATTGGAGAGATGGTGATGGAGATACCACTATAAACAGGCAGACAGGATACTATTCAAGAAATCCTAATGCAGTATCTCAGATAATCAGAATTGGCGGTAAGATATTATGAGACATAAAGAGAGAATTGATGTCAAGAACATCAAGGAGAAGGAAATTGTCAAGGTTGTATCTATAGGACAAAAAGATGTACGTTTTCGTCTGCAAAATGCTTATGTGGGACAGGTAGGAGAGAATACGGAATTACTGGATGAAACACTTGTTGACAATATGCTGGAGTTGATGGCGAAAGCTGTAAAGACAAACTATTCTAAATATAATCCTGTTCCGAATGAGATAATCATAAGGAATACCATGTCTGAGAAGAAAGAAGATAAGCCTGCGGATAATAAAGAAAGTCAGGATATGATAGAAAGCTATGAGCCAAGGTTTGCTCTTGAACAGGTAGCACTGAATGAAAAGGTAAAAGAGCAGATACAGACTGCTATTGCTGCGGTTCGGTATAAGACTAAGATGACCGAGGAATGGGGAATGTCAGAATACTTTTCTGGTAATAGGGCAGTCATTCTGAATTTCTATGGAAAAGCTGGTACAGGCAAGAGTATGACAGCGGAAGCAGTTGCAAAAGCCTTAAATAAAAAAGTCTATCATATCAACTATTCTGAATTGGAATCCAAGTATGTAGGAGAAACCCCAAAAAATATCCGTAGAGCATTTGAGTGTGCAACAAGAGATGATGCAGTGCTGATTTTTGATGAAGCAGATTCATTTCTGGGAAAGAGGCTATCATCGGTAACACAGTCTGCGGATTATGGTGTAAACATTACAAGAAGTGTGTTACTCATGGAGCTGGAAAAGTTTTCAGGAGTAGTTGTGTTTACTACTAATCTTATAAGTAACTACGATGAAGCATTTAAGAGACGTATCCTTTTGAGCGTGTATTTTGATATGCCTGATGAAAAAGCAAGGTTACAGATTTGGAAATTACACCTAAGCGATAAGATGCCGCTTGCAGATGACGTAACTGCTGAAAGTCTTGCAGGCAGATATGACAAGGTATCAGGAGCAGATATTAAAGACATGGTATTTTATGCTGCTTTATATACGCTGGAAAAAGAAAAAGAATGTATGGATTTCTCCGTGTTTGATTATGCATATGTAACAATACAGGGAAGATATGAGAATAAAGGAGAGCCAGAGGTACAGGTTGTATCAACAGAGACAATTACTGAAGAGCAGTATCAGAAAGAAATAAAAGAATTGGAGGAATAGCATATGTTGGATAAAATTGTTTCGACTTATAGAAGAGCCAAGATGTCTGTAATCAGTGATTTATCTGGTACTGTTGGAGATGTTTTAGACGAAACAAACTTTTATGATTTAGGATATATGCAGTCGCAGGTAAAACGGATTCAAAATGAACTTGCAAGAGTATCAAAGGAGTTGGAAATCAATATAGAGTTGAATGAAGAGTCTGACTATGCTGTAGGTAAGAGGCAGGAACTTATCAAGAAGAGAGAATATCTGTTGAAACATATGATATATCTTGCATCTAATAGTTTTCAAAATCTTGAAGAGTGCAAGAAGATGGCAAAGGGATATAGATTTTCTTTCATGGATTGTGTTGACGGATTGCAAGAGTATAAGCTGGGAAATAAAAATAAAGCATTCGATATTTTGGAGAATTATTTTAATAGGTACGGGAGAACGAAGAATCATTATTTGATTAATAAAGTGTTCGGACTACTTTTGATTGATAAGAACGAATATCAGAAAGCAGCACCATATTTAACATGTGCTTTACAGTTTGTGCCAGATGATATTGAATCTTTGGAAGCTTTGAAAATCTGTTACACCGAACTAAATATTGGTTACAGAGTGACAGTACTGGAAGATGTATTATCTGTATTGGCATAGAAAGGAGCATGAGATGAAATTGGAACGTTCTTGTTATATTAATCATATGCAAGATGAGGCATATACATTGTATCAAGATGGAGTGACTTTTCAGAAAAGTGTAGAAAATGTATATGATGAAATAGATTATAAAATAAAGCTCCCTGATTTTTTAGGAAAAACAGTGAAGGTTACGCAGAAACAGTTTCCGGAAGTATATCGAATTGTGAATGAAATCTCTTCAAATATGGATATAGACAATCCGACTGTTTATGTCTATGAAGATTACTATTATGGTGCTGAGAGTTATGGTATCAGTCACTATTGGATAGAGTTGTCGGCAAAAACAATACAGGATTTTACAGAAGCAGAGTTACGTTTCCTTATTGCTCGTGAGATTTATAAGATAGCTGATGGAGTTACAAGGCAAAAAACCATGATGGAAGAACGCTTTAAGCAGATTCGACTGGTGGCTCCAAATGAGTTGGAAGAAACGTCGAAGTTATCATTTTATCATTGGTACAGATTGACAAATTTTAGTGCTGATAATTATGGATACTTAATGTGTGGAAGTATGAAAACAGCGATACAGACAATATTAAAGCTGGTGTTAAATAGTGTCATGCTTGCAGAACAGGTAGATATTAAAGAATTTATTGGTCAGGCATCGGAGATAAACCGATTGGATGATACTGTTTATAATTACACAAAGGCAGATGAGTCTGCCCCGTATGCACCACATAGAATACAGAATTTATTAGCATATGCCGTATCTGATAGAGGGATGAAGGCAAGAAAGGAGCTTGAATTATGATATCAGCATTAGTTGCGGTTGCTGTGGGATTGGCTGCTACTGCGGTAACATTTGCATATTGGGATAGAATAAAAAATTGGTTAAATACAGTAGTTGCAGACCGATTAGAAAAGGTATTTGGATATGGTGCTAGAAAAAGATTACATCATGCTGTATCTATAGCCGATAGGGTTGTGGGTGGTGTTCGTAATCGTTTGTTCATTTATGTAAAAAAGAAAAATGGTATGGGCTACGATAAAATGCAGGAAAAAATTATAGATGATTTCGAATCAGTAGAGGAATCTATTGTACAGGAGATTGATGAAAAGGGACCTGTTATACAGGAATTTACATATACGGAATAGGAGAAAATGATGGGATTTTTTAAGATTAATAATGAAGAAAGATTGGATTCGGATTCTGAAACTGAAAGAATGCCTAAAACAGGAAAAGAAGAAGCAACGAGTACTGCAATATTAATACAAAATGACATGTCGATTTTAGAACAATTAGATATTCTTAATAAAAAGGTAGATGTCATTGATAGAAACAACAAGAAGTTTTTAATGACAGCTTCGATGAACAAAAATGAAGAGTTAGAAAAAACAGTTTCATCCATGAAGTTGGGTGTAATTGCGATACTTGACCAATTAGATATTCTTGTCGCTTCGTTGTATGATGAAGCAGGCGAGAAGACAAAAGATGGAATTGAAATGATGATGGAGTCTATAAAAAATAATCTTTTAAATATCGGAATTGAGGAAATTGAAGTTATTGTTGGAGATGCATTTAACCCTGAAATTCATAAATGTTTGGAGACTGTCAATGATAATTCATATGGTACTGATACAATAACTGATTTAGTTAAGAGGGGGTACAGGGATACAAGGAATAAACTAATTATTAGACCAGCGGAGGTCGTTGTGAATAAGTAAAAGAAAAGGAGAGATTTGGAATGGGAAGAATTGTTGGTATTGATTTAGGAACAACCACTTCTGAAATTGCATACATAAAAAATGGAAAACCTGAAATTATTAAAAATGGTTATTCTTCCATAACTCCTTCTGTAGTAGGGTTGGACAAGAATTTTAATATTATAGTTGGCGAAAGGGCGAAAAGGCAGCTTGTAAATGCTAGCGACCGTACAATTGCAGAAGTAAAAAGAAAGATGGGAACAGGAGAGAATGTTATACTGGGAGGGAAACGTTTTACGCCTGTTGCTATTTCTGCTGAGATATTGAAAGAACTAAAAAAAATTGCAGAGGTAGAGCTTCGTGAACCGATTACTGAGGCTGTTATCACTGTTCCGGCAAACTTTAATGATGCTCAAAGACAGGCAACAAAAGAAGCCGGTGAAAGGGCTGGTTTTATTGTTAATCGAATTATTAACGAGCCAACAGCAGCGGCTCTTGCTTTTGGAATTGACCATATGTCAACGGAGGGAAAAATTCTTGTTTATGACATTGGTGGAGGAACCTTTGATGTTACTGTCTTAGAGATGATAGAAGGCTCTTTGGATGTTATGGCAAGTAGAGGTGTAAATAGACTTGGAGGAAAAGATTTTGATGAGAAAATAGTCGATGAAATGTTGGCTTTTCTGCACTCGGAATATGGAGTAAATCTTGATGATGAGTTACAAGCTACTGAAAGATTAAAAGTATTAGGAAGAATAAAGGAAGAAGCAGAAAAGGCAAAAATTGAATTGTCATCTGCAATGAGTGTATATATAGAATTACCATTTCTTTTACAAAAGGACGGAGAAATCATAAATTTTGAAATGGAGTTGACCAGGACAAGATATGAGCAATTGATAGAAGGATACATACAACAGTCGTTTGATACGGCAAACGAAGCCTTAAAAGCTGCGGGTTTAACTCCAACAGATATTGATATTGTGTTAGCTGTAGGCGGTTCTAGCCGTACTCCTATTATCATAGATAGATTAAAGCGTATTTTTGGAGATATAGGTAATTGCGAAACTCGCGATGCTCGTTCGCAAACTTGAATCAAAATAGA
>ENA-OOXE01001214-OOXE01001214.1-human-gut-metagenome-genome-assembly--contig:-NODE-1214-length-15100-cov-2.242140_pt1 | contig 15100 bp, 15 predicted proteins | sample MGYA00241585_ERZ501339 | MGnify/ENA primary metagenome ERZ501339 (study PRJEB25962, sample SAMEA1972463) | human gut metagenome | biome: human gut; feature: human-associated habitat; material: faeces...
GCGGGCTTCTTCAATATCTGCATGCAAAGCTTTTTTCTTCTTTCGGAAAATAGTATATTTGCCGATAGGTTTTGTGAGGAAGTGTAACATGAAAATGTACGTACGTTATTTTATTATAGGATTCCTGTCTCTGGTTTCTTCCTGCATCAGTGAAAAGGAAGATATCGGCATGCAGACGGATGCGGTGGAAGTGGGAGACATGTTGCCGGAATTTACCGTAGTGATGAATGACGGACGGACGGTGGAGAGTGGAAGTTTGCAAGGGCAACCTTCGTTCATATTGTTCTTCAATACGGCGTGCGGGGATTGTCGTCGTGAATTGCCGCTCGTACAACAAATGTACGAAAGGTACGGAGCGGACGGTCGTATGGTTTTTATGGCCATCAGTCGGGAGCAGGATGCGGTAGCTGTCGGAGAGTATTGGGCGGACAACGGACTTACGATACCTTTTTCCGCACAGACCGACCGCACGGTTTACCATTTGTTTGCTTATTCGTCCATACCTCGCATTTATGTCGTGGATGCGTCGCGGGTCGTTCGGGCGGTTTTTACGGACTCTCCTTTGGCGACGTCGGAAGACTTGACGTACGAGATAGAACGTGTATTAAAGGAAATCAAAGATACGGAAAAGTAAGTTTGAGATTATGAAATGTTTAGTGATAGGCGCCGGAGGCGTGGGCGGCTCTTTGGCTGCTCTGCTGGCCTTGGCCGGGAATGAAGTAACGTGTGTGGCTCGCGGGGAGCATAAGGAAAAAATGTTGGCGCGTGGGTTGCGTTTCCATTCGGGAATCAAAGGAGAGCAGGTCGTTCCGTGTTATGTTTACGACGGGACGGGGAAACGTCCGGGAGAGATAGGTGTGGCTACGACCGAAACTTATCGGGGGAAGGCCGAGCTGATATTGGTCTGCGTGAAAGGGTATTCCGTCGATTCCGTGGCGGATTGCATCGTTCGTGCCTCGGGTGAGCGTACCGTGGTGCTGCCCATCCTGAATGTATATGGTTCGGGGCCCAGAATCGCCCGTGCCTGTCCGGGCTCACGGGTCATCGACGGTTGCATTTACATCGTAGGGTATATCCAGGCTCCGGGCGAGGTGACACAGAGCGGCCAGGTGTGCAAACTTGTGTTTGGGGCACGTCCCGGGGACGGTGTTTCTCCGGAAGAACTCGAAACCGTTCGCCGCACGTTGGCGGACGCGGGAGTGAAAGCGATTCTTTCGGACGACATAGACCGGGATACTTTTGCCAAATGGGGATTTATCAGCGCGATGGCCGGAACGGGGGCTTTCTTTGACGCACCGATGGGAGCCGTACAGAGAGAAGGCAAGGAACGGGAAGTGTTCATCGGCCTGACGAAGGAGAGCACGGCGTTGGGAGAGCGCTTGGGCATCCGTTTCCGGGAAGACCCTGTGGCGGCCAACCTGCGTGTCATAGATGCCTTAGACCCACAGACGACTTCTTCTTTGCAGAAAGACTTGAAGAAAGGGCGGGAGTCTGAAATACAAGGACAATTATTCGATATGCTGGATGCCTGCCGGAAGCAGGGGATAGAGGCTCCGACATACGAACGGGTGGTAGCAAAATTCAGGAACTCCTGAATGAGGACAGCCCAGGCAGAAACTGAAACAGGAAACTCCTCCGGCTGACATCGCTTTGCGGTGGTCGGCCGGAGGAGTTTCTATTACGGGATGAACCTTGGCGGCAGAAACCGCCGTTAGGTTTATGCTTTCTTTTTCAGGCGGTTTTTCCAGAGTGCCGTCATGTCCTCCAATGTCTTACCTTTGGTTTCGGGCACGCTCTTCCAGACGAACAGGGCTGCGAGCAGACAGATGATGCCATACAGGCTGTAAGCGAACATAGGGCTGAAATCGTACAAGGCCGGGAAGGTGGACGACACCAAGTAGTTGAACACCCATTGGAACGCTACGGCGATGGCCACGGCTTTTCCTCGGATGGTGTTGGGGAAGATCTCGGCAATGAGAACCCAGCAAATCGGCCCCCATGACATCATGAAGAATGCAGCGTACACGATGACGGACAGAACCGGAACGATACCTTTGATGCCCATCTGGTCGCAAAGGGCTACGGCAAAGGCACCGACAGCCATACCGATGGAACCGATGATGAGCAGCGGTTTGCGTCCGAAACGGTCGACGGTGAAAATGGCTACCAAAGTGAAGAGGATGTTGACCACACCCATGATGACGGTCTGCATCATACCGCCTCCTTCGGCACCGGCATTTTCAAATATGCGGGGGGCATAGTAAAGTACGGCATTGATGCCGATGGCTTGTTGGAAGACGGAGAGAAGAATGCCGATGACGATGACAGCCACACCGTATGTGAATAGCTTTTCAGTCTTTTCCTTGGATGTCTGTTTGATTTCCTCCAGTACCTTTCCGGCTACATTGCGGCCATTGATTTTCTCCAAAATGGCAAATGCCCTTTCGTCTTCACCGCACATCACCAAATAGCGCGGAGTCTTGGGTACGCAGAACAGCAACAGTCCGAACAAGGCGGCCGGGAAGGCTTCGGACCCGAACATATAACGCCAACCCTCGTACACGCTCCACATGTCGGACTCGGGGCTGACAGACATCACACCGCTTACGGCGTCTTTCAGGATGACCGGATTCTGATGGTCGCCCATAATCATATAGTTGACGAAATAGACTACGAGCATGCCGAAGATAATGGCAAACTGGTTGCACGACACCAGTGTGCCGCGGATGTGGGAAGGGGCAATCTCGGCGATATACATCGGACAGACGGCAGAAGCCAGTCCGACGCCGACTCCGCCCAACACACGATAGAGGTTGAAGGCAATCAGCAAGTCCCAGTTGGCCTTTCCGTATTCAAAGAAAAGAAACTCCGGATAGTAGGAACCCAATGCGGAGAGGAAAAACATGACGGAAGCCAGACGGAGGGAATCGCGCCGCCCCAGACGGGAGGCCAGATAACCGGATATGGCGCCGCCGATGACGCAACCTATCAATGCACTGGACGAGGTGATGCCGTGCATCACCTTGTCATACTGAAAATCAGTCGCGGTGAGGAAAAAGGCTTCAAGGCCTTTTTCGGCACCGGAAATCACTGCCGTGTCGTAGCCGAACAAGAGTCCGCCCAAGATGGCTACGGTGGTAATGGAGTACAAGTACAGTCTGTCTCCTTCTTGTGTCAAATTCATGATGATTCGTTTGATGTTAAATTAATAAATTTCATTATGTTCGTCCGGACTGAACGACTTGCCCATGCCGTGCAGTTTGTTGTACAACTTACGGTCGAATTTGTAGTACCGCGCGGCCCGGTGGGCTACACCGGTCTGGAATTCTTCCAGAGGAAGCACATATTTCATTTGGGCAATCCGTTTGTGGAAATTGCGAACGTCGAATTTCCGGTCATATATCGTTTCGTAAAGTGTGCGGAGTTCGGCTGCGGTGAATCTCTTGGGGAGAAGGTCGAACAGGGCAGCGGGCTGCGTCTGCACGTATTGCCGTACGAACCATAGGGCTTCGCCGATAATCTGGTTGTGGTCGAAAGCCAAAGGACAGAGCGCATCGATGTCCGTCCAACAGGCTTCGTAGCGGTCGGACAAATGGGTAAGTTTCTTGTCGATTTTTACCATCGTCAGGTAGGTGATGGTGACGATGCGTTCCACTTTCTGGTTTAATTGGTGGAAGCGTTCCAGCCATTTGATGTCTTTCGGATTGTTGGTCCGGTTTTTAGAGCCGAACGCCCTGAACTGTATGAGGTGAAGCTCATTCAGCCCTGTCAGTTCATAGAGAACCCGCTGTGCCGCCTCGTCCAGGTCCTCGTCATTGTAAATCAGACTGCCCGGCAATTTCATGTTATTATAGTAGCCACTTTCTTCGTGGCCGGTCTGCTTTACGAGAAGCACTTTGAGATGTTCGCCGTCAAAACCTAATACGACACAGTCAACAGAGACGTGAGGATTGATCATTTCATCGACGCGTAGGGGATTTTTCATCGTATTGTCGTATTTTGCATACAAAGATAGTATGGCGGGAGGGGAATGGGAGATACCTTTTTTATGTTATATAACATATAATCAAGGGGCTTCGGGACTACTTTTCATCTTTAGTATGATAAGGTACGGGGTTTTACCTGATTCCGGAAAAATGTACGGGGCATATCTACCGTACGATTTGATGCGGGAGCTTTTTTCTTGAATACAGATAATCAGTTTTTTATCGTTCGCAACTTAACTTTCGGAGCGTAGGGTACAGCTTTCTCCGGCAGAAATACGACATACGCTTTCACCGGAAAGGGAATTACAATAAGTCTTGGTTTTAAAAAAAGTTAAGCCGAGAGTGGTTCGGCGGCTTCCTTTCGTGAGCGGCAGGCGGTGAAGGGGGAAATCGAATCGTGGAGTACGTTTTATTTTACACCAAAGAAGGGTTTTCTTTTCTGCGCCAAACGAAAAATCAATCTCAGCCGAATGATTTTTCGTTTGGCTGAGATTGATTTTTCATTCTCAGCAGATTTTTTTGTCCATCTCAATCAGTTGAAAACCAATGCTATGCAGAATGCAGTTCTTTTGTCTGAAATCCTTATATCCCGTATCCCCTGCGAGGTGTATGTCCGGCAGGTGTACCCGTTTCCTTTAGGGGTGAAAGAAAGCAGGCAGAAAGGTATTGTAGACCCCTCTGCCTGCCATATCCCTCTCTTACGGAGTATTTTTTGATGATGTTCCGTAGATTATTATTTGCCTCCGGCTTTCCAGAAGTTTTCTTCTTTCTCTATTTTTGCTTTCTGAGCCTTATATTCGGCATTGGCCTTTTCGTACTCTGCATTCTTGCGCTGTACTTCCTGAATCTTCTCTTTCAGACGATTGGCAGAACCTGAGATGCTGACGTCTTCCTGAGCTGCTTTCGTACAATAGGAGATAGCCTCTGAGAAGTTTTTGGATGAGGCCAGAATCTGTGCGCGTACCAAATGAGCTTTCCCTGCGATACCTGCGTTGTATTGTACGGCTTTGTCCAAATATGAAAATGCCTTGGCGGAGTCTCCCGTTTTCGACACGGCATTGGCAATCTTCAATGCAATGGCCGCTTTAGTCTGGTCGGTGGGGCATAATTCAAGGGCTTTATCAAAGTATTGCACCGATTCGGCCACTTTTCCGTCTTTGTAGTATTTCTGTGCCGTACCGATGGCCGATTCGTAGCTCGGTTCGATGTTGTAAGCGTATTCTGCTGCCTTGAAATAAATGTCGGTATCGTCGCAATCATTAGCAGCCAATAAGGTCAGCGCTGATTTCAGATAAGCCAGATTCGTTTTGTTTTCTTCGATTTTCGGACCGAAAATAGCAATAAGTTGCTCGCGGTCGGCAGCTTTGGACTGGGCAAACAAGGTTTCGATGCGGTTCAGTGTCGGGTCGTACTGTGCCACGATCTTTTGAGCCGCTACGGAGTCTGTCGCTTCGTTGACCAAGCTCAACATGCCTTGGCAAGCCTCGCGACTTTCCATATAATCTTTCAGGAACTGCTCGCGGAAAGCGGTAGAGTCGGCCATGTATCTTTGATATGAGATTTCAAAGAATTTGTCCAATACGAAACCGGGGACCTCTTTGGCGCCATCCTTATTAATAAGGTCTATACCCTCGCGGAACATGGTGTAGGCCTTGTCCAGCGAATAACCGTCGGCCACGCCCGCACCGTAGTAAGCATAGTCGAAAGCCTTACGGGCCAGGATGTCACCCTTTGTGGCACGCTTGTCTGCCTTCGTAAAAGAATTGAGGGCATCCATGTGCTTCAGACGCGTGTCATATAAGTTCATCAATTCGTTGAAGTATGCCTTTTTCTTCGTCATGTCCTGCTCTTTGACCAGTACGTTGGCCAGAATCATGGCACCATAGGCATACGTGCTCACTTCGGCGCACGGAGCCATCGTGAACACGGCTTTCCAGGGCTCGTACGCCCCTACGTAATCCTGGGCTTTGTAGCTGTCTTTGTAGGCTACGATATTACCTAAGGTCGTGATACTGTCTTGCCCATGTCCAATACGGTCGTACACTCTCGTTCCTTCGTATTGAGCCATAGTCGGTACACAAACAGCCGTTAAACCAAGAACCGTTGCAATTTTTGTAAATTTCATTTTTATCCTTCTTTTAGCTGATTCAACAAATTTTGTTCTTTTAATTTGAGTCGAATAATCTTGCGCAAAAATACAAAAAAAATTGTGCCGTAAAGACCATTTGTGAGAAAAAACAATGGTTGAAAATGGATTTTCTGATTAATTATGTTTTTTCACGAAGAATACTTGTCGGGGGAAACAGAAAAAGTGCGCGGAAAAGAGGTGGTTTGAATTCTTTTTTGCACTTTTGCATATAAAAATACGACTATGTTGAATTTGGATGATTTTTACAGGGCCAGGTATGTCTTGAGCAATGTGGTGCGCCGGACGGATTTGATTTATGCACCCAAAATCAATCAGGAAAGTGAGATTTACCTGAAACCCGAAAATTTGCAGGTGACCGGCTCTTTCAAGCTGAGGGGAGCTTGTTATAAGATATCGCAGTTGGGCGATGAGGAGAAGGCCAAGGGCGTGATTGCCTGTTCGGCTGGGAACCATGCTCAGGGAGTGGCGCTCGGGGCCGCCAAATACGGCATTAAATCTTTGATCTGCTTACCCGAAGGGGCACCGATCAGCAAGGTGGAGGCCACACGTCGGTTGGGAGCCGACATTTGTTTGGTACCCGGCGTGTACGATGACGCCTACCGTAAGGCTTTGGAACTGCGTGATGAATTCGGGTACACCTTCATACATCCTTTCGACGACGAGAGGGTGATAGCCGGACAAGGAACGATCGGTTTGGAGCTGATTGAACAGTTGCCGGACGTGGATACGGTGATTGTACCGATAGGAGGCGGAGGGTTGGCCAGTGGGATCGCCTTTGCCATCAAGACTTTGAATCCGAAAATAAAGGTGTATGGCGTGCAGGCCTGTGGAGCTCCCGGCATGTTGCAGAGCCTCGAGCACCAGAAGATAGAATGCCTGGACGCTGTGTCTACGATTGCTGACGGGATAGCGGTGAAAGAGCCGGGGGAACTTACTTACCGGACGTGCAAACAGTATCTCGACGGGGTCGTGACGGTGACGGAAGATGAGATATGTGCCGCGATTCTGGCTTTGATAGAACAGCATAAACTGATTGCGGAAGGAGCCGGAGCCGTCAGCGTGGCTGCCGCCATGTTCAACAAGGTGCCCGTAAAAGGGTGCAAGACCGTTTGTGTAGTGAGCGGCGGAAATATCGACGTGACGATATTGAGCCGCGTGATCAACCGCGGGCTTTCCAAAAGCGGGCGGATATACACCTTTTGCGTGGAACTGGACGATAAACCGGGGCAGTTGTTTGTGGTCAGTCAGATTGCCGCGTCGGTGGGGGCGAATATCATCAGCGTGTATCATGAGCGGAATGACGATACGTCCAACGTCACGGCCTGTTGGTTGCGTGTCCAGGTGGAAACCCGCAATGCGGAACATGTACAGGAACTCCAGCTTGCATTGAAGAATGCAGGTTTAAAACTAATATAAATAAAAAAAGATTTTATGAAAGCTTTACACACGAAATCGGCACCTGCTGCCATCGGTCCTTACAGTCAGGCCATTGAAGTGAATGGATTTGTTTTTGCTTCCGGCCAGATACCTATTGATCCGGCTACCGGAGAATTTGTCGAAGGCGGTATCAAAGAGCAGACGCGTCAGGCGTTGACAAATGCCGCCCATATCATGGCGGAAGCCGGCATCGACTTGTCGCATGTGGTCAAGACTACGGTCTTTTTGGCAGATATGGCAGATTTTGCCGCTATGAACGAAGTATATTCCACTTTCTTTAAAGAACCTTTTCCTGCACGTTCGGCAGTTGCCGTAAAGGCATTGCCTAAAGGTGCGTTGGTGGAAGTGGAATGCGTGGCCGTCAAATAAGGCTGGCTACTCATTACAACCGGGAAACTTTCTAATAATGATCGTAATGTGTGATCTCGGGAGTTTCCCGGTTTGTATTTTCTTCGAAGCGGCTACACAGCCGTTTGGCTTCGGCCACGTAGCGTTCGCCGGTCCAGTTGCATTCACAGATAATGGGGTTTTTCATCCATTGCATGTATTTGCCGTGCTTACAGTTGTAGCACTTTACCATTTTGTCTTTATTGCCAGCCATAATACTCTTTTATGATATGCGATGGAACTTCTCGGGAATGCTCGTGCGGCTACTTTGCAGCACCAAAGAGTCCGGTGTCAGTTTCAAAATGTCCAGTGTATCGTTCCTCGTTTCCGCTCCGTGTACGCCTTCGCTTTCCCGTAACAGAATTAATTTGCAGTTGTACAGACTCCATTGGTTGTACTTATATGGGCCGGTGGCTAAAGACCGGGCTTTACCGTTCATCTCCAATTGGAATCCGTGTTGTTTGTCAGTGTCCGATTGCCATTTCCTTTGTGCGAGTTGGTTGATGTTCAGGGCCACGTTTACACTTTGGTTGTCGTCGCACGTCGTAATGGCATATTGGTCGGTGTAGTTCGCTATTTCGCCCAATATACGTCCCGGTTCCCCTGTTTTTTCGTTGGTTTTGTTTAACGCCAGTGTATCGCCGTCGTCGGTAATAAGCTCAAGACTGCTCATTCCCGTGCCTTCTCCCAAATGACCGTAGAAAGCCGTGTCGGGCGGATAAACCGTCACAGAATCATTCTCCTCCATATAGTCTTTGCTTTGTTGTCCACCGGTACATCCCGCCAAGAGACTTGCAGCGACTGCCATTGAAAGCAGAGGGTATATCAGACCTTTTCTCATGTGTTTTATGCTTATTTGTGAATACTGACTTACAAATATACTAATTATTCAAAAAAGACCGGTCTTATTCTTGTTTTATTTATCGTATTCGACATTTCTTCGCTATTTTTGCGTGCGTTGGCATGATGTTTGAAGCGTTGTTTTTACAAAACCATTTAATAAATATAATATGTATTGGATTCTTTTTATCGGTATTGCCTTGGCCAGTTGGTTGGTACAGGCTAATTTGAAGAACAAGTTCGAAAAGTATTCGAAAATTCCTATCGACGGAGGATTGACCGGACGTGATATCGCCGTGAAGATGTTGCATGACAACGGGATATATGACGTGGAAGTGGTAAGTACGTCGGGGTCGCTGACCGATCACTACAATCCGGCCAACAAGACGGTCAATTTGAGTGAGGATGTGTACGATACGTGTAGTGTGGCAGCGGCAGCCGTAGCTGCACACGAATGCGGCCACGCCGTGCAGCACGCCCATGCTTATGCTCCGTTGAAGATGAGGAGTAGTCTGGTGCCGGTCATTTCTTTTGCTTCCAATTGGATGATGTGGGTATTGCTCATCGGGATGTTTACGCTGAATGTGTTTCCTCAAATCATGTTGTTCGGAATCATCTTGTTCGCTGCCACGACCTTGTTCAGCTTTATTACCTTGCCGGTAGAAATCGATGCAAGCCGGCGTGCCGTCAAATGGCTGAGCGAGGCAGGCGTGACAAATAACCGGAATTATGGGGCTGCCGTATCGGCTCTCCGTTCTGCCGCGTATACTTATGTCGTAGCGGCTTTAGGTTCTTTGGCCACCTTATTATATTATGTCATGATCTTCCTCGGTCGTCGGGACTAAAAAGCCGAGGGTATGTTTTTAACAGTAGTATTACTTTTAGTCGGCATCGCGCTTGTATTGCTCGGTGCCGACAAGTTGACGGACGGTGCGACCGGTTTGGCGCGGCGGTTCAACGTGACTGAAATGGTGATAGGCTTGACGGTAGTGGCCTTTGGGACGTCGTTGCCGGAGTTTGTGACCAGTTTTATGTCGGCGTTGAAAGGAAGCTGTGAGATTTCTATCGGTAATATAGTGGGAAGCAATACATTTAATGTATTGATGATTGTGGGGTGTTCGGCTTTGGTCAGTCCCATTGTCATTAGCAAGTCTACTATTCACAAAGACATTCCGTTTGCTATTTTAGCCACGTTGTCCCTTATTGTCGTATCATTGGATGCGGTGTTGGACGGCGGGCAATTTGAGAATCTGATTTCGCGTACCGACGGATTGATGCTGTTAGGTCTCTTTGCTGTATTTATGTTCTATACGTTTTCCATCGCCCGTAACAAAGACGGTGCGGGCGAGCAGCCGCAGGCCTTGCAAATAGCTCCGATGTCCTACGGTCGTATATTCCTTTATGTCATATTGGGATTGGCCGGTCTTGTGTTCGGAGGAAACTTATTTGTGGATGCGGCTACAGAGATTGCGCTCAGTATGGGAGTAAGCGAAACGGTAGTGGGCTTGACTTTGGTGGCCGCCGGAACGTCTCTTCCGGAACTTGCCACTTCTATTGTGGCAGCCAGGAAGGGAAGTTCCGCCATTGCAATAGGGAATGTTGTGGGAAGCAATATTTTCAATATTTTCTTTGTGATGGGCTTTTGTGCGACCGTATCTCCGATGCCTGTGGGGAGTATTTCATATTTCGATTTAGGGCTTATGCTTTTAAGTGTCCTGATTCTCTGGTGTTTCTCTTACACAAAACGGACGATTGAGCGTTGGGAAGGTGGAGTCATGGTGGCAGTTTATTTGGTTTATCTTGCTTATCTGATTCATCAGGCATAGAGGAAAGAAGAAACTTTTGTGAGTTTTATTGGAAAAAAGTGCTCCAAAGGCTTGCAAGTTTAAAGAAAAGGAGCTACCTTTGCATCGCAATTGAGGAAAACACCTGCTGAAAGGTAGGGAAATCCGAGGAAGCAAGGAAGTTTGGGTGAGTGGCTGAAACCACCAGTTTGCTAAACTGACGTGCGGGTTACCGTACCGGGGGTTCGAATCCCCCAGCTTCCGCTCCAAGGCGTCTTCGTCTAGCGGCTAGGACACATGCCTCTCACGCATGCAACACGGGTTCGATTCCCGTAGACGCTACAAATTGAAAATCAAGCGGTTATCTATAAGGATAGTCGCTTTTTTTATTTGTTTTTTCTGTTCAAGTAAGAATAAGAGTGCGGATTGTACGGTTTATAAAAACAAAAACAAGTCCCTATACTCACGTACGAGGACTTGCCAAATACCTTTCTAATACCTTTAAACTAAAGTTCTATAATTAGAACACTACAAAGATAGTCAAATACTTTGTGATATACCTCTTTCATAAACTCTTTTTATGTTATTTTGTTGTTGTGCAAACAATCGGTCGGTTATGAGGCATGTCCTGCATGGCGTAATTGAAAAAGGCGAAACATTTTGCTGAGGACGACGGCACATAATGGTTTAAAAGTACACCAACGTACGATGGTGTAAGGGAAAGAGTAGAAACGTGGTGTAAGGGGGTACAGCCCCGTCCGTTTCATGTTTTCCAATGTTTCGAGCAGGAAAGCCGTGTCCGGGCTGTCGCCTAACAGTGTGTACACCATAGACATGCGCAACATATCAATTCGTCTGTTCAAAGCTATGGCGGCATTACCTTCCATTTGTCGGCCTTTGTCTGTGAGGCAAAGAATGATATGCTGCAAATCGGAATAACGTTTTTTTATAATTTTCCTGTCAGGATGGTGTATAATCGAGTATTGTCGCTGAAAGTAGGCATAAGCCGGTAGGTTGGTTATGATGACATGCCGTGCCTTTAGGAATAGAAGTGGGGTGAACTCTTCGTCTTCGTGGTAAATTCCGGATGTGAACCTCAGGCCGTCGAGTACAGACTTTTTGAATACATATCCCCAGGCACAACCGTGTAAATTGTGTTTGAGCATGAAATCAGTTCCACTTCCTTGAAAGACTGTTTGCCAAGCCGGGACATTCGTATCCCATAATCCCGTATGATAGACTTTTTTAAACTCGAATGATAAAAGATCCGGATGTTTTTCTCCTAAAACATCCAAAATCTGGGAAAAAGCTTTTTGGAATAGAAAATCATCCGCATCTAAAAATTGAATATATTCCTTTTGAGCCATTTCCATGCCCGTATTCCTTGCCCCTCCTAATCCTAAGTTAGGCTGGACGTGGTAGTGGATACGCGGGTCGTCCAGTGAACCGAGGTAGTCTTCCGCTTCGTGTCCGGGCGTACCGTCGTTTATGACCCAAACTTCCCAATCGGCCTTTTGTCCCAAGCGCAGGATACTTGTTATGGCGCGGGCAAGTAGCGGAAGCTCTACCTTGTAATAAGGGATAATGAAGCTGATTGACGGTTTGTTCATCGTTTGAGTACTTTACGGGTTCGTGCTACAATACCGCAATAGTGGTTGCCGCTCAGTGCCTTCAGTATAGCTTTGATACGGTAGTTCAGCGGGCGACGGGCGAACAAGGCGCGGCGCAATGGTATTTTGCGTTCGGGGATGCACAGGGAACCACCGAATTGTATTCGTATGATCTGATGGTCGCACAAGTGTAAGTAAGCATCGTCCAAATCCTTGTCGTTAAGGTTTGTATTGTCGGACAATGTGCGATATAGCGTGAGGTTGGCCTGGAGAAGGTCATTGATGCCCTTGTCACAGAAGGTGTTGGAGATAGAGCCTTGTCGACTGCAATAATAATATAGCCCTTTGTCCGAACGCAGGATGTATCGTGCTTGGCGCAATACGGCCGGGATGGTGAAGACATCCTCATACCATCTGCCTTCCGGGAAGCGGAGAGACTTCCACAACGAGCGTTTATAGATTTTGTTCCAAGCATAACTATGTATGTAGCCTTTGCGGTGTGCCCATCCGGTGTAATCCGTGATTTCGCATGTTCCGGGCGTATAACGGTAGGCTTTTGCCGTGCCGTGGTAGACGCATACGGGATATTCCAGGACATCCGCTTCGGGGTGCAAGGCCAGCAATTCCATATTGGCTTGCAATGTATGCGGGGAGATATAATCGTCGGAATCGACGAATGTGACATATTCTCCGTGCGCCTCGTCCAGTCCTCTGTTGCGCGCCGCGCTCAGTCCACGGTTTTCAGGGCAATGGATGACACGGAACCGTCCGTCTTTCCGTACCCATGCGTCACAAAGCGCTCCGCTTCTGTCCGGCGAACCATCGTCCACGAGGATGACTTCGTAGTCCTCCACGTTTTGCCGTGCTATGCTTTTCAGGCAGAAGTCAAGGTAGGCTTCCACCTTATATACAGGGATGATGATGGTGAGTTTCATGCTTCGTTTTTAAGGCTTCAATGTTTTAAGTTCTACTCTTCCAAAATGCGACATATCGTTCCGCTACTTTCCGGTGGTCGTGATGACGACGGACGTATTGTATGCTTTCTGCAGACAGTCGGGCGATGTCCTCAGGATGTTGTATAAGCTCTTCCAGTTTGGCGTACACGTCATCAAAAGAAGGGAGTACGTTGACGATAGGCCGCAGCTCTTTTTCCCCGAGGATTTCGTAGTTTTCCTCTTCGCCCCCTCCTACGACAACCAATCCCTTGGCCATGGCACACAAGGCATTCATGGCCGGCGTGTAGGAATAAAGCTGGTCCAGCAACACATCGCTGTGATCCATCATCCGGTTGTATTGTGCGAAGGGAACGGACTCCGCTTTCACGATTTCTATCCGGTCGGGGTAACGTGTGGCTAATTTTACCAATGCCTTGTACATGATGTCTGTCCCCTTGTAAGCATCCCGTTTGCGTTGTATGCCGATGAAAAAACGCGTCCGCTTCGTTTCGGGATGGGGGATGCGCGGCGTGATTTCCGACAAGTCGATGGGGAAGGGGATAAATTGCGTTTTTTCCGGAAAATGCGGTCGGTAACAAGCGTCGTATTCGTAGAGACCGCTGACTATGCCATCGCAGTCGCCGGCTATGAAGCGGTTCAGTTCTCCTTTAGGACCGTTTAGCCATTCGGCTATGAAACGGTCGTTGTCGGGATTCATTCGGACTTCCGTCCCGATGTTGAAGTCAGAGTAACGGTACGTCTGGCAGTCCAGTCCTGCCTTTACCCAGTAATAGTCCATGCCGAATGCCCCGAGAAATACTTTCCGGTTGTGGCGGCGCAGGAAACGGTAAATAGGGAACAGGCGTTCCGGACACAGTTCTAAAAAAACAGGATTGATGAGTTGCACCACATCATATCCTCTCATGAAAGGGAGAGCCCGAGCTACACGGAAAAGGAAATCCAACGTGTCTGTTTTTCCTGTCGACTTCCGATGCAAATCAATGTCACGCGGATAGTTTTTCCAACTGTCGCCGTCCGATGCTACCGTGACGGAATGCCCCAAGGCTCGCAACCCTTGAGCCAAGGTCCAATGCACGTTACTATATTCGCCAAGTAATAGGACTTTCATGATATTTTTAGACAAAGATACGGAAAATAAATGGAAATGCCGTATCTTTGTCTCCCATATTATGAGTGAGACACAAGAAATAAAAGACGGTTTGACGGTCTTGGAAGAGACGGAAGGCAGGGAAGACGCGACCTACGACCACATCGTAAAATACACGGGCTTTCTGGGAGGCATACAGGTGCTTACGATACTGGTCAGCGTGGTGCGCAACAAGCTGGCGGCCGTTTTGCTCAGCACGGCCGGAGTGGGGCTTTCGGCTTTGTACCAGAGTGTCATCGGTTTTCTCCACAACACGTCGAATCTGGGCATTTCGTTTAGTTCCATTAAAGAGATTGCAGAATATTACGGAGAAAACCATCCGGAGAAAGTTCTCCTACAGGTAGAAGTAGTGCGTACGTGGAGCGTATGGACCGGTTTGGCCGGCATGTTGCTGTGCCTGCTGTTTTCGCCTGCCATAAGTTATTGGGCTTTTGGCGATACGTCCCATATCCTGCCTCTCTGTTTGCTTTCTCCCGTCATGGGTTTTATGGCTGTTACGGTGGGTGAAATTTCCATTTTGAAAGCCGTTCGGCGGTTGAAGCGTGTGGCTTTGATTTCCGTGTTGGGGGCAGCGGCCACTTTGCTGCTGACGGTTCCTTTTTATTACTTTTGGGGAATGTCGGGGGTTGTACCTGCGTTGGTCGTCAGTACGTTGGGGGTGATGGTGGCTCATCTGTCCCTTTCGCTTCCCGTCTTTCCTTGGCGCGTGAACCTGCTGAACCGGTCGCATTTCCGCAAGGGATGGAGCATGGTGCGCTTAGGCGTGCCTTATATCATGGCCACGGCGGTGAACATGTCGGTGGC
>ENA-OOXE01001228-OOXE01001228.1-human-gut-metagenome-genome-assembly--contig:-NODE-1228-length-14799-cov-7.885648_pt1 | contig 14799 bp, 7 predicted proteins | sample MGYA00241585_ERZ501339 | MGnify/ENA primary metagenome ERZ501339 (study PRJEB25962, sample SAMEA1972463) | human gut metagenome | biome: human gut; feature: human-associated habitat; material: faeces...
TATTATAGTTCATTATAGAATGGGAGTCAAACATTTTTTCGTTGATGGCGGTAGGAAATGTGTGGTATACTAGCAGAAGGGACGCCGCAGGTGGGACGCAGGTAGGACGCAGGAGAAAATAAATAGTTCCGGGCGCATTTGCAGGGGTTGTAGTAACTCTTAGGCTTCGGGAATCTGCGTTATGAAAAAAGAAGGCAACTGTCTGAGCCGCAGGCGAGTTTGCGCTCGTGGTAGCAAACCAGCGACGCAGCCGAACAGGGCACGCAGCGTGTCAGTGGAACGACCATGACTTCGTGGGCCGTCCGCTTGTTAATAAATACACTCTATATCCTACCGTCCACACTCCCCGGCCTCACCCGTAAGTATCTCAATCCCATGCCCCAACGCCTCAATAATAACCTCCAGGCACTCCCTGACAGCCTTAGGGCTCCCCGGCAGATTAACGATCAACGTCCCCTTCCGGATCCCAGCCGTAGCCCGGCTCAACATCGCCCGCTTCGTGATCGTCAGACTAAACGCCCGCATCGCCTCCGGGATCCCCGGCACACGCCGCTCGATCACATCCTCCGTAGCCTCCGGTGTCACATCCCTCTGTGAAAACCCGGTACCACCCGTAGTCAAGATCAGCTCCGCCAGACCCTGATCCGCAATCTCAGCCATCCGTGCACTCAGCAACCCACGGTCATCCGGCAAAACATCCATAGAAACAACCACATACCCTGCCGCTTCCACAATCTCTTTCGCAGCCGGCCCGCTAAGATCCTCACGTTCCCCTCTGTAACCCTTATCACTAGAAGTGATCACCGCAACTCTCTTCATCACTCAACCTCCGATCTGAGCCATACAAAGCTTCTCCGTCTTATCATCCTTCTGTTTCTCCAACCCTCCGCCAAAAACATGCCCGTCCGGTTTCTCCGCAAGAGCTTCCAGAATCACCTTTTTCATCTCCTCATCCGAACCACCATTTCGGATCACCGCCCGAAGATCCCGCCCCGCCGCATACTGCAGACAGGTTTTCAGAAATCCCTGGGAAGTCAGCCGGATCCGGTTACACTCCCCGCAGAATTTATGGCTTACCGCGCTGATAAATCCGATCTTTCCGGAAAAACCCTCCACATCATAATAGTGACAGGGACCGTTTCCCAGCGGCTCCCCCTCATAGATTGAAAAAGGCGGAAGTTTTTTCCCAAGGATCTCCAGCAGTTCCTCTTCTGATACTCCCCGGAAATCTTTTCCCATGCCAATGGGCATCATCTCAATAAAACGTACATGCACCTTATGGTCCCGGGCAATCAAAGCGATCTGGCAAAGATCCTGCTCCGGAATTCCCAGCGGCACACAGTTGATCTTCAGAGAAATCTCCGGATACCCCTGTGCTTCCCGGATTCCTTCCAGTGTCCGTCCAAGCTCATCCCTTCTGGTGATCCGTCTGCTGCAGGCCTTGTCCATAGTATCCAGACTAATGTTCAGTCCGTCCAGTCCCGCCTGGGCAAAATCCCTCATCTGCTCTTTCAGCAGCACACCATTTGTAGTCAGAGTCACCTTCTCGATCCCCGGCATGTTTTTCAGTTTTTCCACCAGCAGGGGCATCCGCGGCCGTACAAGCGGTTCCCCGCCGGTCAGCTTGATCTTCCGGATACCCAGCTCTGCCATCACCCGGCAGATCCTCAAAATTTCCTCTTCCTGCAAAATGAGGGAGCGCTCCACATGCTGCACTCCCTCCTCCGGCATACAATAAATACACCGCAAATTACATCTGTCAGTTACGGAAATCCTGAGATAATCAATATTTCTTCCGCACCTGTCTATCATTATTTTTCCTCAAAACGGAAATCTCCGCTTTTGCCTCCTGTTTTCTCTTCCAGATGGATATCAGACATGACCATGCGTTTATCGATTGCCTTACACATGTCATAAATGGTAAGAAGCGCCACCTGAACACCTGTCAGCGCCTCCATCTCCACGCCTGTTTTTCCCTCTGTTTTTACCGTGCAGAATACACGGATCACTCCCGCATCCTCATCCGTCTCAAAATCCACAGAACACTTCTGGATGGGAAGTGGATGGCACATGGGGATCAGGTCAGAAGTACGCTTCACACCCATGATACCCGCCACACGGGCCACCCCAAGCACATCACCCTTTTTCACATTTCCGCTTTTTACCGCGTCCATGATCTCCGGGCTTACCTGAATGGAACCGGTAGCTGTCGCCGTACGGTGAGTGTCCGGTTTATTGGACACATCCACCATAACAGCATTGCCATTTTCATCAAAATGATTCAGTTTCATATTTAACAGATCTCAGCGCCTGCAGGCATCTCTTTCTCCGGTACCATCAGGGAAAGATTTCCATCTGCATCCTCTGCACAGAGGATCATACCCTCGCTGAGGATTCCTGCAAGTTTGGCAGGTTTCAGGTTTGTAACAACCATAACTTTTTTGCCAACCATTTCCTCTGCGGAATAGTGAGCCTTGATTCCGGATACGATCTGACGAACCTGGCTTCCGATCTTAACCTGGGAGCAGAGAAGTTTTCTGGATTTCTTAACTTCCTCGCAGGCAATGATCTCACCAACCTGGAACTGAAGTTTTTCAAAATCATCAAAAGTGATCTCCGGTTTTGCCTCGATGTCGATCACATCTTTGGCTTCCTCTTTCTCCTCTTTTACTTCTTCCTTTTTCTCTTCTTTCTTCGGATGAAGTTTCTCAACTTTCTCAAGAACCTCTTTCAGGTCAAGTCTTGCAAAAAGGATCTCCGGTTTGTCAGTTACACGGTTTCCTGACGGATAAAGACCAAACTGCTCCATATCCTCAAGAGTTCTCTCGTTTGCGTTGAGCTGTACAAGAATGCGCTCTGTTGTACGCGGCATAAAAGATTTCAGAAGAGATGCGCCGATGCAGATTCCCTCAACCAGGTTGTAGAGAACCGTTGCAAGACGATCCTGTTTTGTCTCATCCTTTGCAAGTGCCCACGGCATTGTCTCATCGATATATTTGTTGCAACGTTTGAACAGGGAGAATACCTCTGTAATGGCATCTGCAACACGAAGTTTGTCCATTTTTGCGGAAACGTTCTTCGGAACCTGAAGGATGAAATTCTTAAGATCCTCATCAACCGGCTCAGTAACGTTCTTGTTCTCAACGATTCCGTTGAAATATTTATTGGACATGGAGATTGTACGATTTACAAGGTTTCCAAGTGTATTTGCAAGATCGGAATTCAGTCTCTCAACCATCAGATCCCATGTGATGACACCATCATTCTCAAACGGCATCTCGTGGAGTACGAAATAACGGACAGCATCTACACCGAAGAACTCAACAAGCTCATCTGCGTAAATTACATTTCCTTTGGATTTACTCATTTTTCCATCGCCCTGAAGAAGCCACGGATGTCCGAATACCTGTTTCGGAAGCGGAAGATCCAGAGACATCAGGAAGATCGGCCAGTAAATAGTATGGAAACGGATGATATCTTTACCGATAAGGTGAAGATCTGCAGGCCAGTATTTGTTGAATTTCTCACTGCTGTTTCCGTCGCAGTCATAGCCGATACCTGTGATATAGTTTGTCAGGGCATCCAGCCATACATATACAACGTGCTTCGGATCAAAATCTACCGGAATTCCCCATTTAAAGGATGTTCTGGATACACAGAGATCCTGAAGACCCGGAAGAAGGAAGTTGTTCATCATCTCGTTTTTACGGGACTCCGGCTGGATGAAATCCGGATGTGTGTTGATATAGTCAATAAGTTTATCTGCATATTTGCTCATTTTGAAGAAATATGCCTCTTCTTTTGCAGGTACGCACGGACGTCCGCAGTCCGGACATTTGCCGTCTACAAGCTGAGACTCTGTGAAGAAGGATTCACAAGGTGTACAGTACATTCCTTCATAATGTCCCTTGTAGATATCTCCCTTTGCATACATTTTTTTGAAGATCTTTTTCACCTGCTCCTCATGATCTTTATCTGTTGTACGGATAAATTTATCATAAGAAGTGTTCATCAGATCCCAGATCCGTTTGATCTCACCGGACACGTTATCTACGAATTCCTTCGGTGTAACGCCTGCTTCTTCTGCCTTCAGCTCGATCTTCTGGCCATGCTCATCTGTTCCTGTCTGAAAATATACGTCATATCCCTGCTGTCTCTTAAAACGTGCGATGGCATCTGCAAGAACAACCTCATAAGTATTTCCGATATGCGGTTTACCGGATGTGTACGCAATGGCAGTGCTGATATAATATCTCTGCTTTTCCATTTTTCTTTCCTCCATAATATAAAAAATAATTGTATGCTTACTCATAACTGACTGAAAGTATATTCAGCCAAAACAGGAAAAATCCTGTCGATGCCATTGGAAGATTACAATGTAATTTCCTGTGACATAAAAAAACGTCTTCTCATACCACTTGCGATATGAGAAGACGAGTTATTACCCGTGTTACCACTTCTGTTCGTTCCTGCCTCGCGGCAAAAACCTCATCAGGTACAGCAAACTCTATACCCTTCCGCTATAACAGGCGATCCTGTCACTGCCTGCCGGTGTCCATTAAACGGGACATTCGCATTCCGCTTATCGCATTCAAACCGGGTCAGCAATGCCTCTCTGAAGCCATCTTCCATCTGCGCCTGCACATCCCTCTCAGTCTCGGAACTCTTGCACAAAATGAATCTTCACATTTCACTCTGCTACATATCCATAAACGCAATCGCTTCATAATATGCGTTCAAAAAAGTCCTCCGGGGATTTCCCTGTAGTGTGGTGTACACATGTACTCTCTTCTTCCACGAGTTTTCCATATGAGAAAATCGTAACACATTTCCAGTGGTTTGTAAACGGGGAAATATTAATTTACGGTTACTTTACATTTCACAGTTTTGGTTCCGGATTTCACGGTGATCACTGCAGTTCCTTTTGCTTTTGCGGTGATCTTGCCGTTGGAAGCTACAACTGCTACGGATGTTTTGCTGGATGTATAAGTTACTTTTTCCTGGCTTGTTACCGGAGCGAGAACTGGCTGTAATACCCTGCTCTGGCCTTTCTTTAAAGTTACTCCTGCCGGGATTCCGGAGATTTTTGTTGTTTTTACAGTTGTCGGCTGAACAGTAACTTTCACTGTTTTCTTAAGACCACTCTTTAATGTGATCGTGATCGTTGCAGTTCCCTTCAATGCACCGGCTGTAACTGTGCTGGTTCCATTCGTTTTTCCGGATACTGTGACAACCTTTGTATTACTGGATTTCCAGGAAACGATGGAGTCACCGCTTTTCAGGCCGGAAACTTTCAGCACTGTCGTTTTCTGTTTTGTCTTTAAGAGAAGTGAAGTTACGGAAATTTTCATATATGGTGTTAATTTCTTTCCATAATCTCTGGTCTCTGTTTTCTGACAGGTATCGCAGATACGTGTCTGAACTTCCGGTTTGAATACTGTTGCTGCTGTTTTTGTAGTCCATGCTGTAAAGCTGTGGCCAATTGCAGGAATTTCTTTCTGCTCGCCAAGGATCTTTTTGCAGACACTGCAGTACGGAATTTCCATTCCTTCTTTTTCACAGGTAGCTGCTTTTATCACAAGCATTGTTTCTGTATGACCCAATGCCGGAATCTCCTGCTGCTCTTTCAGAGTTTTTCCGCAGGCTGTACAATGGCTTCCTTTCGTTTTTCCTGGTGTTTCACAGGTTGGCTCTACTGCCTTATCTGTAACCGCTTCTTTATGACCGGTTGCCGGAACTTCTTTCTGTTCCTTCAGTATTTTACCGCAGATAAAACAATGACTTCCTGCCGTTTTTCCTGCCTCCTCGCAGGTCGCTGCTACTGCCGGATCAATGGTTTCTGTATGGCCAAGAGCCGGAATTTCTTTCTGCTCTTTCAGTACTTTGCCGCAGACGGAACAATGACTTCCTTCCGTTTTTCCTGGTGTTTCACAGGTGGCGGCTGTTGCCTCATCGGTTACTTCTTCTGTGTGTCCGGTTGGCGCAATTTTTTCCTGTTCTTTCAGTACTTTGCCGCAGGTCTGGCAATGGCTGCCTTCGGTCTTTCCGGATTCTTCGCAGGTTGGAGCTACGGCTTTATCGATCACTGCTTTATGATCTGTTACCGGAAGCTCTTTATGGCTGTTCAGAATTTTGTGGCAGGTGCTGCAGTATACCAGGGCATTTCCCGGTTCCTCACAGGTCGCTGCTTTGGTTACTACTTCTACTTCTGTATGAGCAAGACGTGGAATTCCCTTTCGTGGTTCCAGGACTTTCTGGCATACAGAACAGTAGCTTCCGCCTGTCCATCCCATGGATTCACAGGTTGGTGCGATCTCTGCATCGGCTACTTTTCTGTGGCCGGTGGCCGGAATCTTTTTGTGATAATTTAAAACTTTCTCGCAGGTGCTGCAATATACAAGAATGTTTCCTGCCTCTTCGCAGGTCGCTTCTTTTGTTATGATCTCAGCTTCTTTATGACCCAGTACCGGAATCTCTTTCTGGGCCTTTAAAACTTTCTCGCAGGTCTTACAGTGGCTTCCCTCTGTTTTTCCTGTTTTCTCACAAGTCGGGTCTACGGCTTCGTCGATTACTTCTTTATGACCGGTTGCCGGAACTTCTTCCTGCGCTTTTATAATTTCGTTGCATACAGAACAGCGGATTCCTGCTGTTTTTCCTGCTTCCTCACAGGTCGGTGCTATAGCTTCATCGATCACCTCTGTATGACCCAGGGCAGGGATTTTTTCTGTTTTGGTTCCCTGGCATTTTGTACAGGTGTAACCCTTCTCGCCTTCCTCTGTGCAGGTTGGATCTCGAAGGATTTCTCCCTCTTTCCAGTCATGGCCGGTTGCAGGGATCACTTTCTGGAACTCAAGGATCTTTCCGCAGACAGAACAGTGTTTTCCTTCTGTTTTTCCATCTTCGGTACAGGTTGGCTCTACGGCCTTATCTGCTACCTCGGTATGGCCTGTTGCCGGGATTTCCTTTTTATCAGTAAGAATCTTATGGCAGGTGCTGCAGTATACCATTGCGTTTCCTGGTTCTTCACAGGTTGCTGCCCTGGTTACCAATTCTACTTCTGTGTGACCAGTTGCCGGAATCTCTTCCTGTTCTTTTAGGATCTTTCCACAGATCTCGCAGTGGGTTCCTTCGGTTTTTCCTGCTGTTTCGCAGGTCGCTTCTATTCTTTCATCTGTTACCTCGGCATGTCCACGAGCCGGGATCTCTTCCTGTGCCTGGAATACGAAATCGCATCTGGAGCAGTGGCTTCCCTCGGTCTTTCCAGGTGTTTCACAGGTCGGGTCTATGGCTTCATCCTTTACTTTCTCATGGCCTAAAGCGGAAATACTTTCTGTCATGGTGTTTCCACAGTTCATACAGATCAGTGTACGCTCGCCATCTTCGGTACAGGTTGCTTCTTTTGTAATTTCTTTTTCTGTCCAGTTATGTTCTATCGGCGGAATTTCCTGCTGCGTCTGAAAAACATATCCACATTCAGAACAATGGCTTCCTTCGGTTTTTCCCGGCGTCTCGCAGGTCGGTGCTACATATGCATCTTCAACTATCGTATGTCCGGTAGCCGGAATTTCTTCCTGGGCTTTGAGCACAGTACCACAGACAGAGCAATGGCTTCCCTCGGTTTTTCCTGCTGTTTCACAGGTCGCTGCTACACCTTCATCAATCACCACATTATGTTCCTGAAGCGGAATCTCTTCTTCATAAAACTCTCCGCAAAGACTGCAGATCATCTTTTTCAGGCCGGTTTCTGTGCAGGATGCCGGATGTATGATCGTTTCTTCATAAGAATGGTCGTGGTTCGGATCATAATTATAGTACACCGTTGCATGGTTAATATCATCTTCTGTTAAACCATATTTATCCCATTCTGCCTTTGAGCCGGTGTATCGGATCGCGGAAAGGCCACTGCACTCTGCAAAAGCGGTGTTTACAATATCAGTTACCGTATTCGGGATTGTGATAATATTAAGATTCTCACATGATTTAAACGCATTCTGGTTGATATCAGTTACACTTTCCGGTATTTCAATTCTTCTGATACCGGAGCAATACTCAAATGTGTTATCACTGATTTCTGTAAGCTTCTCTGAAAGTTTCACAGTTTCAAGACTGGAACAACCGGAAAATGCACTGCTTCCAATGTTGCTGACTTTGTCCGGAACTGTAATTTCTTTTAAGCTGCTACAGGAAGCAAATGTTCCACTTCCAATATTTTTCAACACAGCTGGAAGTATTACTTTTTCCAGCGAAGAACACCTTTCAAACGCATTATCACCAATGTTTCTTACATTTTCCGGTATCACAATTTCCTTCAACGCCGTACAATTGGAAAATGTCCCTTCCTGTATATTGATAATACCGCCCGGTAATTCAATACCTGTCAGACTGCTGCAGTTCTGAAATGCTCTCTGATCAATCTCTGTTACTGTTTCAGGGATTGTAACAGTTTTAAGACTTTCGCAGGTATTAAACAGATATTCTGGAAGAGTTGTAACACCTTCCGGAATTGTGATCGAAGTGATTTTTTTGCAATCCCCAAAAGTCTCTGCTCCAAGTTCCTTCAGATCTTTTGGCAGTGTCAGTTCAACAAGATTTTCACAGCCATAAAACGCTTGCCTTCTTATGTACTTTACATTATCCGGAAGCGTTACACGCTTTAAGTTCCGGCATCCGTCAAAAGTACCTTCCTGAATTTCACTGATTCCCTCCGGAAGTTCCGCTTTTTTTAGTTTACTGCATTCTGCAAAAGTTCTTTCTCCAATTTTTGTAAGGCTTTCAGGAAATATAACCTCTATAAGGTTACTGCAATTCCGGAACGCCTGGCTGGAAATACTTTTAAGTCCTTCCGGCAAACTTATTTCTTCAAGACTTATGCAGCTATAAAATGCATTTGAACCAATATCTGTAACATTTGTAGAAATTGTAACTTTTTCAATATTATTCCATCCTGAAAAAGCAGATTCTCCTATCTCCGTGATCCCATCTTCTACACTTACTTCAAATATGTAATTTTTATAACTGTTCCATGGCTCCAGAGTATCACTTTGATTCAATATTGCTCCATCGCCTTTAAATACCAGTTTCCCGTCTTTATACAGAATCCAGCTGATCGAGCCATTATAGCCTGATGCACGGACACTGTTATCTTTGTCAATTGCCTCTGTTCTGGTAGATCCGCAGGATTTACAGGTATATGTCCTTTCTCCTGCTTCTGTTGCCGTAGGATATTTGGTTATTTTTCCTTCGTCCCAACTGTGTCCGGTTGCCGGAATTTCTTCCTGTTTCTGATAAACCTCACCACATCCGGAACAATGGCTTCCTTCGGTTTTTCCCGGTTTTTCACAAGTTGGTGCTACTGCTTCGTCAATGACTTTCGTATGGCCTGTTGCCGGAATTTCTTCGGTTTTTGTTTTCTGGCATCTTTTACAGGTGTATTTTTTCTCACCTTTCTCTGTACAGGTTGCAGGAGTGACTTCACTCTCTCCCCAGTCATGTCCCAGCGCCGGGAAAAGTTCCAGCTGTTCCTGAAGGATTTTTCCACATACAGAACAATGACTTCCTTCAGTCTTTCCATTTTCTTCACAGGTCGCCTCTATCGCTTCGTCTTTTACCACTGTGTGTCCGGCAGGTGGAACTTCTTCCTGTTCTTTCAGGATCTCATTACATACAGAACAGTGACTTCCTTCTGTCTTTCCACTTTCTTCACAGGTCGGTGCTACTGCCTCGTCAATAACCTCTTTATGTCCGGCAGCCGGAATTTCCTCTTTATAGGAATCTCCGCAAAGACTGCATACCATCTTCTGGAGGCCTTTTTCTGTACATGTGCTTGCTTCTATGACATGTGGTTCATAAGAATGTTCATGGTTTGGATCGTAATTATAATAAACAGTTGCGTTGTGAATATTGCTGCTCGTTAAACCAAGCTTATCCCATTCTTCTTTTGAACCGGTAAATCTGATAACTGAAAGACCCCAGCTGGAATTAAGAGCCTCTTTACTGATACTTGTTACAGTATTCGGTATAAGAAGAATACTGTTTCCAGCTTCCGAAAAACTGTCTTTTCCTATACTTGTAATTCCTTCCGGTATTGTAACTTCTTCAAGGTGATGGCATCCCATAAACATGCCCTCTGTAATACCGGAAATGTTTTTTGATAATGTTACTTTTCTGAGTTTATGGCACTGACCGAATATTTTTTCCCCAATATTTTTAATGCTGTCTGGCAGCACAATTTCTTTCAGTTCTTCACAATAATAAAATGCCATATCTCCAAGGCTCTCTACACCGTCCGAAATTGTCGCAGTTTCCAGCGCTACGCACCCATCAAAAGCTTCTGCACCAATACTTTTTACACTGCCTGGAATATTAATGGACTGAAGACTGCTACAGTGGGAAAATGCACCATTTCCAATATTCTCTATGCTGTCTGACAACGTAACTTTCTGAAGATTTGTACAACCATCAAATAACCCTACCGGTATATCCGTAACTTCAGCTGACAGTACAACCTCCGACAAACTGCTGCAATTACCAAACGCTTCTGTTCCAATACTTTTTACTTTATCTGGTATTGTTATTTCTTCCAGAGACTGACATTGATAAAAAGCATACTGGTCAATATTCCTTACATTATTCGGAATATTAACAGATCTCAGGCTGATGCAGCCATAAAATGTATATTGTTCTATATTGGTAATGTTTTCCGGAAGAACAAGTTCTGATATTTTTTTACAGCCCCAAAATGCTCTTTCTCCGATTCTCGTTACTGTATTCGGAATATTAACACTTTCCAGACTGATACAGTCCTCAAATGTATAGCCTGGAATTGTATATATTTTTTCAGGAATATTTACTTTCGTAAGTTTTTTGCATCCGTAAAAAACGTTTGTCCCCATACTTGACAGACTTTCCGGCAACACAACTTCTGTAAGATTTTCGCAATTCTCAAACTCACCATTTCCAATACTTGCCAGTCCCTCTGGAAGTGTTACACTTGTCAGACCGCTGCATTCCCAGAAAACGCCCCAGTCCATTGTCGCAACTTTATCCGGGATTTTAACGCTCTGCAGTTTCGTACAATATGCAAAAGCCTGCTCCCCAATTGTTATAATACTGTCCGGCAGATCAATGCTGGTAAGACTCACACATTTTGTAAACATGCATTCCGGAATTGCTTTAAGATTTTTCGATAATGTTACATGCTCCAGACTTGTACATTCCTCAAACAGTTTTCTTCCAACTTCTACAACGCTGTCTGCAATTGTAACGTTTTCAAGAATGCCACATCCGAAAAAAGCATAATCGCCAATATATGTAATTCCATCTTCCACTGTCAGACTTGTTATCTGGCTCTTGTAACTGTTCCATGGTACCGATGTTTCACTATAATATGGAGGTACCAGACCATTTCCTGAAATTACCAGCTCTCCGTCCTCATATAAAGTCCATGTAACATTATCATTTACAGCTCCACTGGCCGTAACACTCTTCGCAGTCTGCGTATCTACAGAATCTGCACTCTCCCCATCCGAAAACACATCAATCGCAGCTGCATCCGTTTCCTCTTTTTCCAGAGAGTCACCTCCCTGCATATCCTGCTGAAGTTCTTCTTCATTGGATATCTCATCTGAGATATCATTCTGTCCTGAGCTTCCATCAGGAGCTACATCCGCAATATTATTCTGTTCTGCATTTCCATCAGATGCCGCCTCTGAGATATCTCCCTGCACTGCATTCCCACCAGACGCTGCATCCGCAGTATCACCCTGCGCCATACTTACATCAGATGTCCTCTCTGCAATATCCTCTTGCGCCGCACCTTCGTCAAAATTCCCATCTGCTTCTGCAGATGCCGCACTGGCATTTCCAGCCTCCAGTTGTCCTGCTTCTCCATCTGCTATCCCTCCGGAACTGTCCGTCAGAACCCCCAGATCATCAAAAGCAAAAACCTCTGTCGGAGCCGCAGACAAGACCATCACAGATGACAGCATAACTGCCAGAACCTGTTTCAATTTCATTCCCCATCCTCCTGTCTTTTGTCCAATAAAGCGGACATTCACATTCCGCTCTGCTACATGTATATGAACGCAAACACTTCATAACTTACGTTCACACTCTATATCACAATTCTACCCTACATCCCCAAATAAAGCAAAGCCAAACCAGGCATTTCCGGCAGATTTGGCACTACTGCTGATTGTTTCTGCAAGAATTTGTCTAATTTTTTCAACAGTGTAAATCCCTTCCGACGTAAGTTGATCCTGTCCGGAAGCCAGTTCCATATCCCTGAAACATTCCCAAATAATCTCTTATAAGTTAATCAAATATTCATACTACACATTCGGCATAAAAAAAACACACAGCAGTTTTCATTCCTGCCATGTGTCATTAACTATCATTCCACATCTACATCCAGATCAGATAGATATCGCCATCCAAATTCCACCTTATCATGCGTTTCATACACTCACATCCGTCTCTGCCTGTACATCCACCGCCAAACCATCCGAAAAGCAATGGTCGTCAACGTCATACCTGCAGCCATGCTCGCCGCAAAAAGGATCGTATAAATCCCGTCCTTCTGAAAATTCGCCCAGTCCTTCATCATCATCCAGTTCATAGTACGATACAATGCCGCCCCCGGAATCAACGGAATCGTAGCAGAAACCAGAAAAACCGTAACCGGCGTCTTGTGAACCCTCGCCATACACTCCGCATACAAAGTAATCGCCACCGTTGACCAGAAACCACAGACATATGGACTGGGAGTCACAAACTCCACCGCCAGATAAACCGCCCAGGACAAACAGCCCCCCAGAGCCGCAAACCACAATTTTTTACCATGTATATTAAACAACGCCGCAAAACCAAGCGACCCTGTAAAGGATACAATCAGCTGTATGATCTCTCTCATATTTTTCCTCCATATTCATGGACACACCGTTGTCTCTGTTACCGTTCTTCGCCATGATCACATTTCTGCCTGAACCCCCTCAGAACAACAGATTCGCCGCTGTAAAACCAAGTCCCACAACCAGCGCCAGCAAAATCGACTCCATACACCGGATCAAACCCGTGATCGTATCCCCGGAAAACATATCACGCAGCGAATTAGTAAACGCAATACCCGGAATCAGCAACATAATATTACCAATACTGATCAGATCCGCATGATGCCCCAGCCCGATCAGCACAGTAAGATTGGAAAGGACACCACCCGCTCCACAACACAAAAGCACCGTAAGCAGCGAATTCAGCGCCCCCATTTTCACAAAAGCCTCAAACAACTTCAACGCAATACCGATCAACGCCGAAGCGATCATATCATTAAGATCCCCGCCAAAAAAAACAGAAAACGACCCGGAGATCACCGCATAGATCAAAATCTGCGTCCGAAAAGAATATCCCTTTTTATTCCGGATCACATCCAGCCGCCTCTGAATCTCCTCCGGCTTCGGTCGAAACTCACAGATAAATCTGGAAAGCTGATTCAGATCATCCAGCCTCCCCAGATCATTCGCCATCCCCGGCACCCGCCGCGTCTGCGTACAAATCCCGAAATCCTCACCATAAATCGTCGTCACAATACTGGAAGTAATGGAAAAAACATCCGCCCGGGAAGCACCATAAGCCAGGCAGATACGACGGATCGTATCCTCAACACGCCCAACTTCAGCACCACAGCAAAGAAGCTGCTCCCCAATCGTCATCGCATAATACAAATACTGCTCCGCCTCATCCCTCGTCATCCGGCACCTCCCTGTACAACTATTTCATCCCCATCTATTTTAGGACAGCTAAATATCAAAAGCAACCAAGTTCCCCACGTTTAAATATTCATTTCTTCTATATTTCCTCAAAGCAACAAACTCCCAACGCCCATCAGGCCGACAACGAAACACCCAATACCTCTAAGCCAACAGCAAAGCGCCCAATACCTCTAAGCCGACAGCGAAGCGCCTCGGCCCCCACCACCTCCCGTCAGACCACAAGGAAACTCAGCCTTTCCTCCCAGCCGTCCAGCGAAGCGCTGACGGCTAATCCAACCTCCCGAGCAGCCGCCTCATACTCTCCGTCTTGAAACACCAGCTGGCAAGGCGTGTGCTGTCTGGCGACGGCTCTGCAGGAGGGGTGCTGATTCTTAGCCGGTGGAAATCTGCGTTGCTTCAAAAATTCTCGCTGTCTGAGCGGCTTCAGACGCGAGTTCGAGAATTTTTGAAGCGGTTTTAGCAGATTTTCAGCGGCTTAGAATCAGCCCCCGACGAAGCCCCGGCGCCGGACAGCACACGCCTTGCCAGCGTCCGTACCTTATTATCAAAGAAAAAAGCCGCCCAGACAAACAATCCAGGCGACTCCCAAAATCCAATGCTCAGCTCTATATTCAATTAATCACATCTTAAACCAGCTTGCCACCAAGCTCACGGCAGGCAGCCAATCCCTCATCATCAGGAGTATTATTGCAGATAAGCCCCTCATCCTCAACAAGCTCAGCCCCAGCATCCTTAGCTCTGTCGCACCAGGTTCTCATCCATTCACCATCGCCCCAGTCATAGGAACCAAACAGCGCAACCTTCTTACCAGACAGTTTACCCTCAAGATCAGAGAAAAACGGCTCAAACTCACCATCCTCAAGCTCCTCATCCCCCATAGCCGGACAACCAAGAGCCAGAACATCAAAAGAAAGCGCTTTATCCACATCAGCATCAGCCACTTCCATAATCTCAACATCTGCACCAGCAGCCTTGGCACCTTCCTCAACAGCCTGCGCCATAGCCTCTGTGTTACCTGTAGAAGACCAGTAAA
>ENA-OOXE01001230-OOXE01001230.1-human-gut-metagenome-genome-assembly--contig:-NODE-1230-length-14772-cov-5.701502_pt1 | contig 14772 bp, 14 predicted proteins | sample MGYA00241585_ERZ501339 | MGnify/ENA primary metagenome ERZ501339 (study PRJEB25962, sample SAMEA1972463) | human gut metagenome | biome: human gut; feature: human-associated habitat; material: faeces...
TCAGTCACGGCTTTGCCGTGCCAGCTCCCTCTCGGAGGGAGCCTTGGCGTAACGGCAAGCTGTGAAAGCCTCCCTCTCAGAGAAAGACTCCCTCCGGCCGGAGGGAGATGTCGCGTAAGCGACAAAGGGAGGACAGGTGGCATCGCGTCAGCGATGACGGAAGGAGTTGTGCAACAGCCTCTTTTTCTATTTAGTATTTCTCCGATTGATGTTCTTTCCAGTAAGCCTTTGCTTCGTCGATGGCTTTTTTGAAGGGGCCGGAGGGGTAGGTGCTCTCGGCGATGTCCACAAGGAACTTGTAGAGCTGGGGCCGCACCTCCTCGTATATCCCAAGGCGGGTGTAGAGGTCTTTGTAGTAGCGGAACACTTGTAATTTGTTCTGCACGATGGTGGCTGCGTTGATCTGGGTGTGGCAGATGCTCTGGGGGTTCTGGACGTAGTAATAACCGGGTTTGTCGATGGCGACGAACCGCTCGGCGTACTGGATGTACCGCAGGTTGAACACGAGGTCCTCGGCCCAGCGCATCTCGCTGACAAACTGGATGTCGTTGCCGGTCAGGATATCGCGGCGGTAGAGCTTGTTCCAAAGCACGCTGTAAAAATAGGAGGCGGGCTTGTCCATCAGGCGGAGGGCGAAGGTATCCTTGTCGTAGACCCCGGCGGGCAGGAAGCCATACTCCCGCACTTCCGGCGGGCGGGCAACGCTCATGACGCCCAGCTCGTCTTGGATCTTATCCAGCACCTGTTCCGGCTTGGAGGCTCCTGCCGGGATGACCATCTTGTAGGGGGCGATGACGAAATCGGCTTCGTTCTCCTCGGCAGCGGCCACAAGGCGCTCGGTGAAGTCCGGGTCAAGGTAATCGTCGCTGTCCACGAACTCTACGTATTTGCCGGAAGCAAGCTTCAGGCCGAGGTTGCGGGTGTCCGATACGCCGGAATTGGCCTTGTCCACCAGCAGGATGCGGGGATCCTTTTGGCGGAACTCCTCGCAGACGGGAAGGCTCTGATCCTTGGAGCCGTCGTTCAGGATGATGATCTCGATGTTCCGGTAGGTCTGGGAACAGATGCTCCCCACGCACCGGGCCAGATGGTTCTGGGCATTGTAAACGGGCAGAATGATGCTGACGAGAGGCTGATTCATAGAGGAGTCTCCTTTCATCGTTTTTGTTGTAACTATACTCCCCCGCGGTGCAAAATGCAAGCGCCGGGGGCCGCTCGCCGAAGGAGGGCTTGGAAAATGATCTTTCATATCGCGATTTGCAGCCCGGACCCGGTGCTGCGGGGGCGGGTGCAGCGGCACTGCCTTGAATATTATGCCCGCCGCGCCGATGCGTGCATCGTGGAGCAGTTGGAAAGCGCTGCCGACTTGCTGCGTCAGGAAGCCGGCGGCACCCGCTACGAGCTGTATCTCATCGAGCTGACGGCTTCCGGCCCGGCGGCGGGCTTACAGGCGGCGGCCCAGCTGCGCCAGCACGGGGTGCGCGCTCCGCTGGCCTTCTTCGCCCGCACCCCGGCCTACGCTTACGAGGCGTTCCGGGTGGACGCGATGCAGTATCTGCAAATTTCCTTCCGGCCCGAACAGCTCACCGCCCTGCTTGACCGCGCCACCGAGCCGGAGTATGGCCCGGTCATCCCGGTCACGACGGCGGCGGGGCTGCGGGCCCTGCCCTTCGCGGACATCGAATATCTGGAGTGCACCCACCACATCGTCCACTTCCACCTTGCCAGCGGCGAGGACGTGGCCTCCCTTTCGCTGCGGGTGCCCTTTTCCGAGGTGGCAAAGCCTCTGCTGGCCGACGAACGCTTTTTGCAGCCCCACCGTTCCTATGTGGTGAACCTTGCCGCCGCGTCCCAGCTCTCCGCCGGTGAACTGTGGATGCGCAGCGGCGCCCGCGTGCCCATCCCCCGCAGCCGTGAGGCCGCCGTAAGGGCCGCGTTCCGGAAGTTTCTGGAACGGTAGAAGGAAACAGAACAGACCCTGCCGTACAGTTTGAAATGCTGCATGGCGGGGCCTGTTTTAGACGTGCTGTCAAGAGTTTTGAAATGCCCTTATAATTTCAGCTCCCCCCACTCCTGCAGGAACTGGTCGCTGACTTGGCGGAGGGCGGGCTCGTCGGCGGCGCTGGCGGCGTCGGCGATGCCGATGACGTAGAAGCCCGCGTCGTGGGCGGTGCGGGCGGCGTAGAGGGAATCCTCGCAGACGGCGCAGGTACGGGGGTCGGTGCCCCCAAGGCGGTGGAGCGCCTCGAAGAAGACGTCCGGGCGGCTCTTGTGGAGCGGGCCCTGCGCCTCGACGTAGAACTCAAAATGATCGTCCAGCCCCAGCCGGGTGAGCACGGCCTTGCACTGGTCGCTCCATGTGTTTGAGCAGATGCACATCCGGGCTCCTTCGGCCTTGAGCCGGGCCAGCAGCTCCCGCACGCCGGGCTTGAGCTCTACGCTCTCGTACAGCTCCGCAATGACCGACCGCATCACGCCGAAGTAATCCTCCGGCTTTAGGGGCAGCGCATACTCCCGGATGAGGTACTGCGCGCCGTCGGCCATCCCCATGCTCAGCAGGGTGGTGCGCAGGTCGGCCTTCGGCTCGCGGCCATACCGGCGCAGCAGCGCCAGCGGGGCGTTCTCCCACACGGCGGTCATGCTGTCGGTCAGGGTGCCGTCCATATCAAAGATCCATTGCTTGCAGTTCATGTTGCCATCCTCACAGTCAGATTTTACTAAATTATACCACGCTTTTTGTTCCAAAAACAGAGAGAAATTTTCCCGAAAATATGTTATACTTTGTGCAGATTTGATTCGGAGCACAAAGGAGGCGGTTGGGATGGCGCAGAACGAGACCCCTAAAAAGGCGCTGGTGCTGGCCGGCGGCGGAGCCCGCGGCAGCTATCAGGTGGGCGTCTGGCGGGCATTGACAGAACTGGGCTGGCACCCGCAGATCATCACCGGCACCAGTGTCGGCAGCCTGAACGGCGCAATGTTCGCGCTGGATCTGTACGAGACGGCGCGGGATATGTGGACGAGCATCCGCAGTCAGGACGTGATGGAGCTGCCGGAAGAAACGAATCTGACGGAGCTGCATCAGTTCCTGCGGGATATTGTGCGGGAGGGCGGCATGGACGTCACCCCGCTGGAAGAGATCGTGGAGCGGGTGTTGGACGAAGACGCCCTCCGCGCGTCGCCTATCCGGTTCGGCCTCGTCACCGTGGAAAAGCGGGGCCTGAAACCCCGCGAGCTGCCGCTGGAAGAGATCCCGGAAGGGAAAGTGAAGGACTACCTGCTGGCCTCGGCGGCCTGTTTTCCCGCGCTGCGGGCCAAGCAGATCGATGGGGTGCAGTTCCTCGACGGCGGCTACCGGGACAACATGCCCACCGCGCTGGCACAAAAAATGGGCGCGGAGGAGCTGGTCTGTGTGGATTTGGAGGGAGTGGGCATCACCCTGCCCAACCGCACCGGTCTGCCCACCACCATGGTGCGCAGCTACTGGGAGCTGGGCGATATCCTCCACTTTGACCCCGACACCGCCAAGCGAAACATCGAGCTGGGCTATTACGACACCCTTCGGGCCTTCGGGCGGCTGCGGGGCTGTGCCTACGCCATCGCGAAGAGCGGCGCTTCCGACGCGGACGCAGCTGCGTTCCGGAAACGCTTCGACGCGGTGCAGAAGGCCGTCAAGGCGAGGTACCCGGTCACTCTGACGGCAGACCTCGCCCTCCGGCTGGCCAACATGAAAGATGCCGAGACCGCCCCGCTGGAAGCTGCCGCCGAGGACGTGGGGGTGGACCCCGCCCATTACTACACGGTGGAGCAGCTTGGCAGAGCCTTTCTGGAACAATGCGACCGCAGCCGCATTGAGAGTTTTGCGCCCCTGTTTGACGGCAGCGGCAATGCGGCACAGGCCGCGTGGGCGGCGCTGCTGCCCAATACATTCTTACAGGCGCTGGTCTACCGCACCCTGACCGCGCCGGTGGAGGAGGGAGTGAAACCATGAAAGTCTATCAGGGACATTCCGCTTCTCCCGGCCTCGTGCTGGGGCAGGTGAGCCGGGTGGAGCGCCGGACGGAGAGCTTCCGCCCCGGCCCCTTCAGCCCGGAGCGGGAGCAGCGGCTGCTGGACAACGCCGTGAAAACAGCCCAAACCGAACTGGACTCCATGGCGGAGCGCAGCGGCCCTACCGAACAGGCCATCTTTCTGTTCCAGAGCATGATGCTGGAGGACGAGGGCTTCATGAATGAGGTCCGCTTCCAGATCAAGGCGGGCATCGGTGCCGCCGAAGCCATGGACCGCGTGGGCCACCGCTATGCCGACCAGCTGGCCCACATGGAGGACAACGCCTATATGCAGCTGCGCAGCGTGGATATCCTCGACGCGGCCAGCCGGGTGGTGAATATCCTTGCCAACCGGCCCCGCGTCTGGCTGGCGCTGGATCATCCGGTGATCCTCGCGGCGGAGATGCTGATGCCCAGCGACCTGTTCAGCGTCCCGGCGGGGATGATCTTGGGCATCATCACGTCCGAGGGCAACAAGCAGAGCCACGCCGCCATCATCGCGCGGGCCATGCACATCCCCTGCATCGTGCAGGTGGGCAGCGATTTTCTGGACGACTGCGACGGCCGCATCGTCGTCCTCGACGCCGACAACGGCGAGTGCATCCTTGACCCGGATGCCGTCACCCGCCAACAGGCCATGGCCCACATCTGCGAAAAACAGTGGGAAAACGAGGAGATGAACCGCATCTGCGCCCTGCCGAACCGCACCAAGGACGGCGAAGCCTTTGAGCTGCTGGCCAACTGCTTCGGGCAGGAGGACATCGAAACGGCCCTCCAAACCGGTGCCAGCGGCGTGGGTCTGCTGCGCAGCGGCTACATGATGCTGCCGGGCCGCCCGGTGGACGAGCAGGAGCAGTATGTGTTCTATCACTCCTGCCTTGCTGCGGCAAAGGGCGGCATCGTCACGGTCCGCACCTTCGACTTTGGCGCAGACCGCACCATGGCCGATGCGCATCAAGGGCCGGAATCCTCCAAGCTGGGGCTGCGCGGCATCCGCAGCAGTCTGCGCCGCCCCCACCAGTTCGAGACCCAGATCTGCGCGCTGCTCCGGGCGGCGGCGGACGGCCCGCTGCGGATCATGTTCCCGATGGTGACCAACCTTGAAGATTGGGACGAAGCCATGAAGCGGGTGGAGCACTGCCGCCAGCAATTGCGGGAGCGGGGCGAGCGGTTCAACGAGAAGACCCCCTTCGGCGTCATGTTCAGCGTGCCCTCAGCCTGCCTGACGGCGGAAGAATTCGTGGCTCGCGGGTGCGATTTCTTCGTCATCGAGACCAACGACCTGACCCAGTACACCCACGCCGTTGACCGGGACCTCTCCATTGCGGAGCGCTACTACCGCCCCGCCAGTCATGCGATGAAAAAGCTCATCGCCATGGTCATGGAAGCCGCCGACGCGGGGCAGATCCCCGTGACCATCTGCGGCATGGCCGTCGGCAACCCGGCCAATACGATCCAGTACCTGAAACTCGGCCTCCGCAGCTTCTCCATGAGCCCCCAGAGCCTCATCGGCGTGAAGCGCGCACTGCTGGAAGCAGACAGCCGGGATTGACAGAAAGTATAAACTGTAGCACTATGTACTACTGAAGCATAAAAAAGAGGCTGCTGCACATCGTTTTAGCCGAACGTGCAGCAGCCCCTTTTGGTTTGAAAGAGCGTTATTCCAGATTCCCCGTCAGGGTCATGACGGCGGAGAGGACGGCCAGCGGGGCCGTCTCACAGCGGAGAATGCGGGGGCCGAGGCCGACGGTCTTGGCGCCGGCTTTGGCGGCCATCTCGGCCTCCTCGGCGGCAAAACCGCCCTCTGCGCCGGTGATGACGGCGATCTTCCGCTTCTGGCCGTCGGCGGGCTGGAGGTCTGCCAGCAGCTCCCGGAGGGGAGCACCGCCGCACTCGTAGCAGAAGAGCACGAGGTCGTACCCTTCCAGACTGCGGCAGAGCGCGCCGAAGTTGGGCAGCGGGAGGGCCACATCCGGCAAAACGCCCCGGCCGCACTGCTTGGCGGCTTCAAAGGCGATGCGGTTATAGCGCTCGTTTTTCTGCTCCTCTTTCTTGGGGGCTGCCACGCAGTAGCGGCTGAAGAAGGGGACAAAATGGGCGCAGCCCAGCTCGACGCCGTGGCGGATGATCTGCTCCAGCTTGTCCTGCTTGGGATAGCCCACAAAAAGGGTGACTTCTACGCTGGGTTCGGCGGCGCTGGGGTAGCCCGGCTCCACGCTGAACTCCACCGTCTCCGGGCCGAAGCCGGTGATGGTGGCGGTGTACTCCACGGCGTTGCCGTCGCAGAGGATGACGGTATCGCCCAGCTTGCCCCGCATCACGCGGGCGAGATGATGGGCGTCGGCACCCCGCAGGGTTGCGGTGCCGTCGGCGATCTCGGTAGTAAAATAACGGTGCGGCATTTTCTAATCCTTTTCAACTGAAGCTCCCCCTCCGGGGGAGCTGGCGAGCGTCAGCGAGACTGAGAGGGCGCTCTGGCCTTACTTGCATTTTTTGCAGACAATGCACTCCCAGCCGCGCTTTTCCTTAACTTCCTGTACAGTAAGTCCGGCTTTTTCCAGCCCGGCGATGACCTCGTCCTTCCGGCTGTCGATGATGCCGCTGGCGATGAAGACGGCATCCTCGGCCATCAGGCCGGGCACGGCGGGGGCCAGCGACAGGATGGCGTTGGCAACGATGTTGGCGGTGATGATGTTGTAGGTGCCGCTGGCCTTGTCGGACAAATCGCCCACAAGGACGGTCAGTTTGTCGGCTGTGCCGTTCAGGGCGGCGTTCTCCCCAGCGGTGCGGACGGCCACGGGGTCGATGTCCACGCCCTCGGCGGAGGCAGCGCCCAGCTTGAGCGCTGCGATGGCAAGGATGCCGGAGCCGGTGCCAATGTCCAGCACCCGTTCGCCGCCCTTGACCCGCTCGTCCAGCGCCTCCAAGCAGAGGCTGGTGGTCTCGTGGCCGCCGGTGCCAAAGGCGAGGCCGGGGTCGAGGATGAGCTTGACGCGGTCGGTGTCGTACTCCTGCCAAGAGGGCACCACGGCAAGGCGCTGGCCGATCTCCATCGGATGATAATACTTGCGCCAGCCGTTCTGCCAGTCCTCCTGTTCCACACCTTCGGTCTCGACGGTGTAGGCGATGCCCGCCGCCTCCATCCGGGCCGCGATGAGGGCCAGCGTCTCCACGGGGGAAGCGCCCGGCTCCAGATACAGGTGGATGATGACCTGATCGCGGGGCTTGTCCAGCAGTTCCTGCTCGATGAGGTCCACATGCGCGATCTCGGCCACCTGCTGTTCGATGTCGCTGTAGTCTTCGATATAGATGCCGCCTTCGGCAATCATGGTGGCGACGGCTTCGGCGTTGTCGGCGTCGGCCTTGGCCACGGTCAGGCGGATATCAGTCCATTCCATTGATAAAACCTCCTTCGGGATGTTGTACACGGTTCGGGAATACCTATATAGTAACATAGACGCCGCCACGGCGCAAGAAGTGCGCGGCAGAGGCGGCAGAACATAGAAAATTCACAAATGAGAAAATTCTTTTCAGAGCAAAAACTTGTATCCCATCAAAAACCCCAAAAACTTTTGACTAAAAAATGCAAAATCAAGGATTTTTGTATCAATTGTGGAGAAAAGGGCGGAAACCCCCTTTCCTTTTTTCTTAACATGTGTTAAGATATTGTTACGCAATTATGGACGGTCTGCAACCAGAGACCGCCATAACAACAACATTCTTTAAGGAGGAATGTGTCTTATGATGAAGTATCTCCAGAAACTGGGCAAGGCACTGATGCTTCCCGTCGCGGTCCTGCCGATCTGCGGCATCCTGATGGGTCTTGGCTATGCCTTTGCTCCGGGCGTTATGGGTGTGCCCGGTGCAGCAACTTCCGGCGCAGCTTATACCGTTGGCTTCCTGCTGGTCAAGGCAGGCGGCGCTCTGATCGACAACATGGCATGGCTGTTTGCAATCGGTGCAGCAGTCGGTCTGGCGGATGACCACGACGGTACCGCTGGTCTGGCTGGCCTCGTCAGCTTCCTGATGATGCAGCAGCTGCTGAGCCCCGCCGTCGTCGGTGCAGTCCGCACCCTCGAAGAGGGCACTGCTACCTACATCGCTTTCCAGAAGGTCGCTGGCAACTCGTTCATCGGCATTCTGGCCGCTGTGGTGGGCGCGACCTGCTACAACAAGTTCAAGAACACCCAGATGCCTGACTGGCTGGCATTCTTCTCCGGCAAGCGCTTCGTCGCAATTGCCACCGGCCTGATCTCCATTGTGGTCTCCGTTGTCCTGCTGTTCGTCTGGCCTCTGATCTTCGGTGCACTGGTTGCTCTGGGCGAGGCCATCGTAAGCATGGACGGCATCGGCGCTGGTATCTATGCGTTCCTGAACCGTCTGCTGATCCCCACCGGCCTGCATCACGCTCTGAACAACGTGTTCTGGTTCGACACCATCGGTCTGGGCGACCTGTCCCACTTCTGGGCTGGCGAGACCTCTGCGGATGTGGGCTGGAGCCTCGGCATGTACATGTCCGGCTTCTTCCCCTGCATGATGTTCGGTATCGCCGGTGCTGCGCTGGCCATGGTCCGCACCGCTAAGAACAAGAAGGCTGCCATCGGTCTGGTCCTGTCCGCTGCCATCTGCGCTTTCGTCTGCGGCGTCACCGAGCCGTTCGAGTTCGGCTTCATGTTCCTGTGCTTCCCGCTGTACATTGTCTACTCTGCTCTGTACGGCATCTTCACCATCATCACCTACTACTCCGGCTTCCGTGCTGGCTTCTGCTTCTCTGCCGGTGCCACCGACCTCGTGTTCTCCGCTTCCCTGCCCGCAGCTGCTAAGACTTGGATGATCATTCCTCTGGGCATCGCTGCTTTCCTCGTGTTCTACTTCGTGTTCTACTTCGCCATCACCAAGTTCGACCTGAAGACCCCCGGCCGTGAGGACGAGGACGCCGAAGAGGCCGAGAAGAAGGTGACGCTGGCCAACAACAACTACACCGAAGTTGCTTCTGGTGTGCTGAAGGCCATCGGCGGCAAGGCAAACGTCTCCAGCGTGGACTACTGCGCTACCCGTCTGCGCTTCACCATCAAGGACTACACGCAGGTCGATGAAAAGGCTGTCAAGGCTGCTGGCGCTGCCGGCGTCATCCGCCCCGACAAGAACACCTGTCAGGTCATCATCGGCACCAAGGTCCAGTTCGTGTACGACGAGCTGAAGAAGATGCTGTAAGTGCATTTCTGAATTGCAATCTGCGGAAGTCTGGTTGATTCCGCATCTGTTCCCATGGGCCGCTGAGGGCGGGCGTTTACGCCCATCCTCGGCGGCCCTCTTTTTTGTTCACACAAAAGCGTTTTCTGGAAACCGAAAGCGTGTTATACTAGGGTCAATGAAAAAAATCAGGAGGTTCCCATTATGAAGATCATTCGTGCAAAGGATTATAAGGATATGTCCCGCAAGGCTGCCAACATCATCTCCGCGCAGGTCATTATGAAGCCGAACTGCGTGCTGGGTCTGGCGACCGGCGGCACCCCGGTGGGCGCGTATGCACAGCTGGTGGAGTGGTACAACAAGGGCGACATCGACTTCTCCGAAGTCACCACCGTCAACCTCGACGAGTACCGCGGGCTGCCCAAGGAGCACCCGGAAAGCTACTGGAGCTTCATGCACAAGAACCTGTTCGACCATGTGAACATCCGCCCCGAAGCCATCCACCTGCCCGACGGCACCAACCCCGACGCGGCAGACGCCTGCGCCAAGTACAACGAGATCATCCACAGCGTCGGCGGCATCGACCTGCAGCTGCTGGGCCTTGGCCCCAACGGCCACATCGGCTTCAACGAGCCGGGCGAAGCCTTTGAGCTGGAGACCCACTGCGTTGACCTGACCCCCGCCACCATCGAGGCCAACAAGCGCTTCTTTGACGGCAACGAGGACCTTGTGCCCAAACAGGCCTACACCATGGGCATCAAGACCATCATGCAGGCCCGCAAGGTGCTGGTGGTGGCCAACGGTCTGGCCAAGGCCAAGGCCGTCAAGGCCGTTGTGTCCGGCCCCGTCACCCCGGAGTGTCCGGGTTCCATCCTCCAGATGCACCCCGACTGCATTCTGGTCGCCGATGAAGAGGCACTGAGCCTGTTGTAATGAAACTCCTTCCGGCGCTGTCGCGCCACCTCCCTCCCGGAGGGAGGCTTCACAGCTGCCCGCTGCGTCAAGGCTCCCTCACCGAGGGAGCTGGCACGGCAAAGCCGTGACTGAGGGAGTTGTTTCTTAGAGGAACGAGCATATGATCATCAAGAACGCAAAAATCTATACCCCCCGCCACACCTTTGAGGAGGGGGACCTCTTCATCCGTGATGGCCGCATCGTGCCGTTCGCCCAGCCCGAAGAGGGCGAGGAAGTCGTGGACGCGGCCGGGGCCTATGCCCTGCCGGGTCTGGTGGATATCCACTTCCACGGGGCTATGGGCAAGGACTTCTGCGACGGCAGTGAAGAAGCCATCCAGACCCTCGCTGACTTCGAGGCCAGCAAAGGCGTGCTGGCCATCTGCCCCGCGACCATGACCTTCTCGGAAGAGATCCTGAACAACGTCATGGATGCCGCCGCCGCCCACAAAAACGGCAAGGGCGCGGACCTTGTGGGCATCAACATGGAAGGCCCCTTCATCAGCCCGAAGAAGGTGGGCGCCCAGAACCCGGAGTACCTCCACCCCGCCGATGTGGGGATGTTCCGCCGCTTGCAGGAGCGGTCGGGCGGCCTGATCAAGCTGGTGGATGTTGCCCCGGAGGAGCCGGGCGCGCTGGACTTCATCAAGGAGTGCCACGAGGAAGTGCGCATCTCCATCGCCCACACCTGCACCAGCTACGATACCGCCCTCGCGGCCTTTGACGCCGGTGCCACCCACATGACCCACCTGTACAACGCCATGCCCGGAATCACCCACCGGGAGCCCGGCCCCATCATTGCGGCGCTGGAGCGGGGCGCGGAAGTGGAGCTTATCACCGATCACGTCCACATCCACCCGGCCATGGTCCGCTTCACCTTCAACACCTTCGGCGATGACCACGTGATCCTGATCGCCGACAGCATGATGGCCTGTGGTCTGCCCGACGGCCAGTACAGCTTGGGCGGACAGGCGGTCACCGTCTGCGGCCCCCGTGCCACCCTGACCGAACAGCCCGGCACCATCGCCGGAAGCGCCACCTGCCTGTACGACTGCATGAAGCGCGCCGTGCTGGAAATGGGCGTCCCGCTGGAAAGCGCTGTCCGCGCCGCCAGCGAAAACCCCGCCAAGAGCATTGGCATCGACAACGACTATGGCAGCCTGAGCGCCGGACGGTACGGCAACGTGATTCTGGCTGACGAAGCGCTCAACATCAAGGCTGTCATCCAGAAAGGAACCCGCATCCTATGAACCCCGTGACCCTGACATGGCGGCTGCTGACCGCTGACGAACTGACCCGCGTGTACCTCGACGAGATGTGCCGGGATTTCCCCCAGAGCGAGCGGAAGCCGCTGAGCATGATCCTGACCAGCGAAGCCGCCGGGACTGCCCACACATGGGGCGTTTTTGACGGCGAGGCGCTGGCGGCGTATCTGCTGATGGTGCGGCCCGTGGGCTGTGCCATGAGCCAGTTGGACTATTTCGCCGTTCTGCCCCAATACCGGGCGGCAGGGCTCGGCGCGGCCCTGCTGGCCGAGCTGCCCAGCCACGAAAACGGTGCGTCTGCCATCCTCATTGAGGCCGAGTGCCCCGAAAAGGCCGAGGACGAAGCCATGGCCGTCCGCCGCTTGGGCTTCTACGCCCGCTGCGGCGCACAGGACGTCGGCTGGACCGAACACCTCTTCGACGCATGGTTCCGGGTGCTGGTGCTGCCCTGCGGCTCCCGCACTCCGGACGCCGAAACCACCGTGCAGGGTCTCGTGGACTGCTACCGCCGCACCATGGGAGAACCCCAGTGGAGAAAGTACGTCACCTTCTACCGCCCCGATGGGTCTACGGCGCAGTTCTGACCCCGAAATCCCAAATCCCCCGCCGCCCGCCTGTACGCTGTGTACGGACGGGCGGTTTTTACTGAAAAAAGAGACTTGACAGAACGGAAGAATATGGGTATTCTTGACAGAGAGATCATTTGCGGAGTGCCCGCTGGGGCACAGATCAACAGGAGGAAAAAAACAATGGAAATGATGACTCGGCGTTCGTTCTTGAAGATCACCGGCGCGATGGCGCTGGCTGTGGGTGCAGCGGGTGCACTGAGCGGCTGCGATGCGGTCGATAATGCGCTCGGCTCGTTCTTCCAGCAGTACGGTGACCAGAAGGGCCATGCGGCAGACAGCGCAGGCTCTTTTATGTATGCCCTGAGCAATCAGTACCAGTCGTGGTCGAATGGGGAAGAGCTGGTGCTGCTGGCTGTCGAATTCCAAGTCAAGAATCTGACCAATGAGACGGTCACCTTCAAGGCAAGCGACATCACCAGCGCAACGATCGACGGCCACAAGGCAAAGGTCGTTCTGGACCCGAAAAAGGCAGCAAATGTGAGCGGTTTGGGCGATTATACCCCGCTGTTCGATGCAAACGGCACCAAGACCTATGGGCCGGGCAAGGATCTGAATAAGGCAGAGGCGGGTTATATCTGTTTCCAGCCCGTCTATGCCGAGGGCGAAGCCCATGTCAACAAAAACTGGAGCAGCTTGGAGTTCACCTTCAAGCTGAAAGGCAAGACTTCCACCTTTGTGATGAACCGGAATGCAGACGGAAGCGTTACCTCTGCCCGGAAATAATAGAACCAAAACCTAGGAGAGCGATTTTATGGAACTGAAATTTTCCCGTCGTGTATTTCTGAAGAGTGCTGCGGCCGCGGCGCTGGCTGTTTCGGCGGCGGGGCTGACGGCTTGTGGCAGTGGGGATCTGGTTGCAAATGCAAATGGGTTGAATGATACTGCCGAACTGAGAGAGATCAAAATGACGGTTCGTTCGCTGTCCTATGGGTATGCTTCGGACGGTACGTTCTATTTGGTTCCGGAAGTGCTTATCAATAATGGCAGCGCTGCGGGCATTCCCATCGACCCGGCCAATGGCAGCTTTAAGCTGCGGGTGAATGGCTCGAAAGATCTGACGATCGATTCGGAGACGATGGCGTTCTTGAAGAAAAACAAGAGCTGGAATGCGATGGAAAAGCGCACGCTGAATCGCGGCCAGTATGAGAAGGGGCATCTGTGCGGAACGGGCAAGGATATCTCGTTTGATTATGTGCAGATCTTGTTCTTCCCGAATCCGCAGGACAATAAAACTTATCTGAGCTGCAAGGTCTATAAGAAAGAAGCCAATACCATTATTATCACCCAGTAAAAACAAAAAATATCGACGCCGGAGTTGTGCGGTTTGCACAGCTCCGGCGCTTTTTCTTTGCCGACTTGCACAAAGATTTTACTTCGATTTTGCTCCATCATGGTCGCAGCCGGAACGGCGGGGCGCTATAATCAAGGCGTTCCAAGGGAAAACACAAAAAAGGAAAATCGAGGCCGGGCAAAAGCCCCGGCGTTATTTTGGAGGAAAACATCATGAAAAAGATCACGCGTCGTTCGTTCCTTGCCGTTTGTGGTGCAGCCGCTGCTGCCGCTGCCCTGACCGCCTGCGGCGGTTCCGCTTCTTCCGCCGCTGCCTCTTCCGTGGCATCCACCGCTTCTTCTGCGGCGGCTTCCACGGCTTCCGGCAGCCTGTCCGGCAATGTGGCCACCGGCGGTTCCACTTCCATGAAGAACGTCATCGCTGCTCTGACCGAGGGCTTTGCGGAAGTGGAGCCGGGCGTCACCGTCAGCTATGACCCCACCGGTTCCGGCGCCGGCATCACCGGTGCCACCGATAAGACGCTGGACATCGGCCTGTCCTCCCGTGCCTTGAAGGACGAGGAGAAGAACGATGTGGACGGCACCGTCATCGCACTGGACGGCATCGCCATCATCGTGAACAAGGCCAGCAAGGTCGAGGACCTGACCGTGGACCAGCTCAAGCAGATGTTCACCGGCGAGATCACCAACTGGGCCGATGTGGGCGGCGACGACGGCGAGATCGTTCTGATCGGCCGTGAGGCCGGTTCCGGCACCCGCGACGGCTTCGAGAGCATCGTGGACGTGAAGGATTCCTGCAAGTATGCGCAGGAGCTGACCGCCACCGGCGCCGTCATCAGCGCGGTGGAGGCCAACCCCCTCGCCATCGGCTACGCTTCCCTCTCCGCCGTGGGCGACACCGTGAAGATGGTCACGGTCGGCGGCGTGGAGTGTAGCGAGGAGACCGTCAAGGACGGCAGCTATGAAGTCCAGCGCCCCTTCGTCTTCGTCACCAACAAGTCTGTCACCCTGTCCGAACAGGCACAGGCCTTCTTCGACTTTGCCACCAGCACCGACGCCGCCGACCTCATCCGTACCGCCGGTGCCGTCCCTGTGAATGAGTGATGACCTGAATCTATGAAACAGAACAAATCGTTTCTGAAAAAGATCGAGCTGCCCCGCACCCCCGCCGAATGGCTGGAGGCCGTGATGAACTTCCTGTTCTTCCTGTGCGGAATGCTGGCGGTGGGCTGCGTGCTCCTCATTTCGGTGTACATGATCGCGTCGGGCGTGCCCGCCATCCGCAAGATCGGCCTGTTCCGCTTCCTGTTCGGCACCGAGTGGGCCTCCACCGCCGCCGACCCGAAGTACGGCATCCTGCCCTTCATCCTCTCCAGCGTGTACGGCACGCTGGGGG
>ENA-OOXE01001308-OOXE01001308.1-human-gut-metagenome-genome-assembly--contig:-NODE-1308-length-14035-cov-1.489628_pt1 | contig 14035 bp, 10 predicted proteins | sample MGYA00241585_ERZ501339 | MGnify/ENA primary metagenome ERZ501339 (study PRJEB25962, sample SAMEA1972463) | human gut metagenome | biome: human gut; feature: human-associated habitat; material: faeces...
GCAGCATCATACCTTATGGGGATAAAGAGCCCAATCAACTTTGACAAACCTTTCATCTCACGAGACTTGAAAGAATTTTGGAATCGTTGGCATATGAGTTTGTCTTTCTGGTTCCGTGACTTTGTCTTTATGCGTTTGGTTATGGTTTTGATGCGAAACAAGGTTTTCAAAAATCGTAACACGACATCAAATGTGGCCTATGTCATTAATATGATGGTTATGGGATTCTGGCATGGAGTTACCTGGTACTACATTGCTTATGGTATTTTCCATGGTATTGGTCTAGGAATCAATGATGCCTGGTTACGTAAGAAGAAAACTATTAATAAAGAGCGTAAGAAAGCAGGTCTTGAGCCACTTCCTGATAATAAATGGACGAAGGCTTTGGCAATCTTTATTACATTTAACACTGTTATGTTGTCATTCTTGATTTTCTCTGGATTCTTGAATGACCTCTGGTTCACTAAAAAATAAGTAAAGGAATTATAAAAAATGGATGTAAAATCAGAAGTTATTGAAATTATTGATGAACTCTTCATGGAAGATGTTTCAGACATGATGGATGAAGACCTTTTCGATGCTGGTGTTCTTGATTCTATGGGAACAGTTGAGCTTATCGTTGAATTGGAATCACGTTTCGATATTCGTGTGCCAGTTTCAGAATTTGGTCGTGATGACTGGAACACAGCTAATAAGATTGTTGAAGGGGTAACGGAGCTTCGCAATGCTTAAGCGTTTATGGCAAATTTTTGGCCCTATAATCTGTGCCTTAGTCTTGGTAGTAATAGTTATTTTTTCCTACCCTCAAGGCAGAAAACATAGTTATGAGGTTGAAAAACGTAACGCAGTAACCTTGACAACTGAGAACTTTAAGAGTCGTATTAATAAGACGACAGCTCTTTCTGATAAGAATCATCGATTTGTCCCTTTCTTTGGGTCTAGTGAGTGGTTGCGTTTTGATTCCCTTCATCCAGCTGTTTTAGCTGAAAAATATGACCGTAACTATCGCCCATATTTTATTGGACAACGTGGGGCTGCCTCTCTAAACCAATATTTGGGAATGCAACAAATGCTTCCTGAATTGAAAAATGGGACAGCAGTCTACGTCTTGTCACCACAGTGGTTTACTAAAAAAGGTTACAATTCTGCGGCTTTCCAGCAGTTCTATAATAACGACCAACTTAGTAGTTTCTTAAGTCAAAATCAGACGGATGCAAATTCTCAATATGCTGCTCAGCGTATCTTAGAGATGAAACCTGAGATTACTATGAAATCTCAACTTTCTAAAGTGGCTAATGGGCAAGATTTAAATTCTCTTGATAAGACTTATATTCAAATTATGGCAGAGCTTAATAAGCGAGAAGATGCCTTGTTCAGTCCTTTTGCAGCATCAAATAATGCAAATTACGACAAGAAGGTTCTTCCTTATCTTAAAGAGTTGCCAGACAAGCTCTCTTACGAGGCACTTGACCAGGTTGCCGTAAGAGATGCAGAAGCCCATACCAAGTCAAACGACTTTGGTATCGATGACCGTTTCTATAAGAAACGTTTGGCTAAAAAGATTGGTAAACTTAAAGGGTTCCAAAAGAATCTTTCGTATGAAGTTTCACAAGAATACGGTGACCTACAGTTGGTGTTAAATCAATTTGCTAAGTCAAATACTAACGTCATCTTTGTCATCCCACCTGTTAATAGCAAGTGGATGGCTTATACGGGATTAAGTCAAGAAATGTATGATGCTACGGTTTCTAAAATCTGTTATCAATTAGAAAGTCAAGGCTTTACCAATATTGCCGATTTTTCAAAAGATGGAGATCAACCTTACTTCATGCAAGATACCATTCATATGGGATGGAAAGGATGGGTAGCCTTTGACAAGGCTGTTGATCCATTTGTAAGTAATCCAACACCTGCACCTAGCTATAACTTGAACGACCGCTTTTATAGTAAGGATTGGGCAGGTTATACAGGGGCTCCTAGTCAGTTTAAGTAGCATTACTTAATAAATCAAAAAGGCTTGTTAAAGCCTTTTTATGTTATGATCTTTCCACGGTATCACCTTCATAAATTATAAAAAGGATTGGGAATTACGCCAATCCTTTTTATCCTTTTAAGTTTTATAATATGTTAAACAGATGGTTATTTGTTTTTAGTTAGAGCTTTTCGAATTAAATCTGCAGGGATAATCAAAACCGCGATAAGAAGTGCAACGATATAGTGTTGAACGTCCATAGGAACGGTACTAAATACTTTTCCACCGAATTGAATGATCAAGGTTTGAACGACAGCAATAGAAATCATTACAATTGAGAATTTCTTGTTTTCGCCGATATGTTCAAAAACATTGAATCCATTACTACGTGTATTAAGTGAGTTGAAAATGACAGCATAGATAAATACTGTAAAGGTGAATGTTGTTACCATTTCAAAGTTGCCAGTTCCATTTGTGATAAAGTCTTGGATACCACCAACATTTTTAAGAATAGCTAAACATACAAGAGTAATGAAGACGCTAGCTACACCAATAGCAGATTTCATATAGCCAGTAAGAATATTTGCCTTCTTAGCAACTGGCTTTTCATTCATGTAACGATCTAGGGTAGGCTCTTCACCAAAGGCAAGGGCAGCAAGTGTGTCCATGATAAGGTTAATCCAGAGAATTTGGATAATTGTAAATGGTTCTTTGAGGCCCAAAAGTGGTGAGAGAAGTGACATAGCAATTGTAGTCACGTTAACGGTTAATTGGAAGATAATGAATTTACTTACTGACTTACTCATAGTACGTCCATAGAGGACGGCTTTTTCAATCGAAGTCAATGAGTTATTCAAGATAACGATATCTGAGGCTTCACGTGCGACTTCAGTACCATCACCCATTGAGAATCCGACATCAGCCGATTTAAGGGCAGGTGAGTCATTGACTCCATCACCTGTCATACCAGCAACCATATCGAGGTCTTGAGCTGCCTCAATAAGACGTTTTTTATCCATTGGAAGGGCACGACTGACCACTTTTAAGTGAGGCAATTGTTGTTTGAGTTCTTGATCTGAGAGGGCAGAAAGTTCATCGTGAGTAAGGACAAGGTCATTTTGACCAGTAACGATACCGGCTTCTTTAGCGATAGCAACAGCGGTTTCTTTACGGTCACCAGTTACCATAACTACTTGAACCCCTGCACGGTTCATTGTTTCAACAGTTTGTTTAATTGAAGAACGAACGTTATCACGGATACATACGATACCAATTAAAACTTTATCATTACCATCTGTATTGAGGATAGCAAGTAAACGCATTGAACGGTTAGCTTGTTCCAATGATAATTCTTGGAAACGAGCTTTAATATCATCTGTAAAGTTTTGTTTATTACCATCTTTATCAAGATAGTAGTAGCAGTCATTTAGGATGAATTCTGGAGCACCTTTGATGTAGGTTTTTCCGTCCTTAGTCGTTACACTTGCGAATTTTGTTGCTGAGTTGAATTGTTGCTTCTCAGTAATAGTATTTGTATCAAAATCAAGTTGAGAACGTCCGATAAGGAAATCAAGAAGTGCACGGTCAGTGGCGTTACTACCAACAGCACTGCCATCAGCTACCATGGCGTCGTTATTAAGACCGATACCATTAATCATTTCAGCTTTAAGGCTATCTGACATTGTGTCAAAATCAGGAGCGTCAGTTTCACCAGTAGCTGCATAAAGTGTTCCATCAGCAAGGAAGAAGTCAACTACAGATAGTTTACCTTCAGTGATAGTACCAGTCTTATCACTGAAGAGGATATTCATGTATCCGGCTGTTTCAATGGTATCAGGATGGCGAACCAAGATATTTTGTGCTAAAAGTCGACCTGAGTTCATTGAAGAAACGAGTGCTAACATCATTGGAAGTCCTTCTGGGACAGCCATGATGATGATTGTAACCGCAAAGAGAATGGTTTCAATGATAAGAAGGAAGATTGAACCACCATTGAGGTTATTAGCCTTATTGAGGGCAATAAAGCCTAAGACAAGGTTGATTACTGAATATGCAACACCTGCACTATAACCGAGGACACCGATGTTTCCAGCCAGCTTGTTGAGTTTTTCTTTGGATGGTGAATCTTTACTATCTTCTTGAAGAGAAGTATTGATGCTTCCTAGAACGGTATTATCACCAATTTGTGTAGCTTCCATAACGGCTTCGCCTGAAGTAACAACTGTACCACGGAAGACTTTGAGCTCTGTAAAGAGGTCGGAAGAGTCTGGCTCTGCTTGATCACCAAGAGGAAGTTTTTTAGCATCTTCACTTTCACCATTAAGGACAGCTTGGTTTACTTTTAATTCACCTTCCAAGATGATACCATCAACTGGGATCTTGTCCCCTGATTGAAGGAGAATCTGATCACCTTTCACAATATCATCAACGAGAACCTCTTTAAGTTTACCATCACGATAAACCTTAGCATTAGTTTTTGAAGCCTCTTCCTGAAGAGTGTTGAACTTTTGCTCATTTCGGTATTGTGAGACTGCTGAAAATCCTGTAGACATCAAAATGGCGAAAATTAGTGAGATAGCCTCATACCAATTAGCTTCACCAATAGCAGGGAAAATCATTCCAACAAAGTTGAAGATGATTTTTAATCCTAAGGCAGCCAAGAGGATAAGAATCCATTGATCTTGGAAGGCTTCGATAAAGATTGAGAGGAGCGAGTTTGCCTCTTTACTAGAGAGCCTATTATCGCCATGGGCGTTTTTACTTGCTTGAACTTCAGCAGAAGTCAAGCCTTTAAATTTTTTCATTTAAGGTTTTGTATCCTTTCTAAATTATTACTGAGTTTTAAGGCTAGTAAATTATAAGCCAAAAAGTTCATCATTACAGTCACGATAACTGAATAACCATCAGTAAGTATTATACTTTATTTTACTATTAAGTTGTTGATTTTTCACCAATAGAATATTGAAGTTTCTTTTCTCTTTAGCAAGTGTAGGAGTGTACAAAGAACCCGCATTTTTTATTTAGAGATAATTCTGTTTTTTCACCTTCAATTCATACAACCCTCTCACCGCATTGCATCCATAGATGGCCTGAGCCTGTTCCATATCTTTTAAGGTCAAGACTTTTTCTTTAAGCTTATTATCAGCAATAAGTCTTTGTCTGTAGATGCCATTTAAGAGGCCGAGGTGAACGGGTGGTGTGTAGAGTTGGTCTTTGATTTTAAGAACGATGTTACCGATAGAGGTTTCTAGGAGTTGCCCCTCATGATTATAATAAATTTGTTCGTGAGGTTCGATACTAAGGTGAGGACGGTAACTTGTTTTGAAGAAGGTATAGGGGCTATCCAACGGATGCCTTTGCTCAACTAACCTTGCTTGGCAGAAGTCATTAGATAAGTTTGTTAATTGGGTATGTTCAAACTTCAGTTCACCATCTTTTGCAAGTGACATTTTAAGACGGTAGTCTTTGTCAAGGTTTAGTGATTGGCACAGAGCTTCGACTTGATAGTGTGCTTTTTCTGCATTGAAAGGATAGTCAAAGTAGCGACTGCTCTCTTGCAAGCGTTTCATATGCTCCTCAAGAAATAGCAGTTTTCCTTGATGGACACGACCAGTTGAAATGAGATTGAATTTGGGGTTCTGACGGTATAGAACAGCAGCTTTTTGCTTGGTTTCTTCATATTCAGCTTCCCAGTTGCTATCCCAGGTAATACCTCCTCCGACACCATAGATAGCTTTGGTTCCTTCCATTTGTAGTGTTCGAATGGCCACGTTGAAAATACTAGGTCCCTGTGGCATCAAGATACCAATAGCTCCACAATAGACACCTCGAGGCTGTTTTTCAACCTTCTTAATAATCTCCATGGTTGCTATTTTTGGGGCACCTGTAATCGAGCCGCATGGAAAAAGGGCTTGGAAGACATCGCTTAAACTACTATTTGGTAGGAGTTGCGTCTCAATAGTCGAAGTCATTTGCCAAACCGTAGAGTATTGTTCAACTTGGCAAAGGCTCTTGACATCCTCACTTCCTATTTTTGAAATACGATTCATGTCATTTCTAAGAAGATCGACAATCATCATATTTTCAGAGCGATTTTTCTGATCATGAGCAAGCCATTGTGCTTGTTTAAGGTCAGTTTCAGTTGTCAAGCCACGATTTGTTGTCCCTTTCATAGGACGTGTGGTCAATATATCACCATCTTTTTTAAAGAAGAGTTCAGGACTTATGGAAATGATGGAGACATCATCGTGCTGAATAAAGGCATTGTAATGTGCATTTTGCTCAACAACCAATCGGTTATAGATGGCAAAGGGATCAGCTGTCAGGTTCTGTTGAAGTTGAACAGTATAATTGACTTGATAAGTATCACCTTGTCGAATATGGTGGTGTATTTGCTCAATAGCAGCCTTGTATTCCTCTGCAGAAGTTAGCTCTTGCCAAGATTTTGGTAAGGCAATTGGCTCATAAGCAAGTGGAATAGGCTCTATTTGAACAGTTTCATGAATAGTGAAGTAGAGGAGATACTCTGACATTAATGGACCAGCAATAACCTGAAATTTTGTCTCGAAGGCAGGAGCTGCTTCATAGGAAACATAACCTACTGCATAATAGCCCTTATTTTGATAGGCTTCGACTTCAGTTAAGAGATGCTTAACTTCCTTAATGTCCTTTGTTTTTAGTTCTTTAATGGCGTCTGTAAAGATTTGTCTGACACCAAGTTCTTTAAAATCAATAACAGTTTTCTTATGCATACTTAGAGTATAACATAAGAAGTTTCCCTCTGGTTCTTTTTCATGTTTTAATTCTCTTTCTCAAAATTTTAACTAAAAATGAACTTTTTTGACAGTTTTACATATGTTATAATAGTGGTGACTAAAAGAAGATTTCAGAGGGAAGTATGACAAAAAAAAACAATTTAAAGAAGGGTAACAGCAGTTTTTTACATAAAAAAATGAAAAGAGGGACATCTAAAAGTAATTCATGGAAGCATCAAATGTACGAGCTAGAAATTGCCATTGCTAAAGAGTCAAGTAACAAAAAAAGAAATGAACTTATTAAAATTCATAATAGCTATATGAGTGAGTATGATAGCTTAAAGAAACAAATCATTTGGTTAGTCGTATTGGGAATTTGTTTCTTATTGGTACTGGTAGTTTTTGGTTATTATATTTGGAAAAGTTACAATAGTGAGAATATGTCTTATACATCATCTTGGATTCAAGAGAAAGTACTGAGCACCTATAGAGCTTAGTATCCTAATCCTAGTAAATAATAGAGTCTCTAGACAAAAGTCTAGGGATTTTTTGTTAAAAAAGGTTTTATCAGGTTGATGTATAGTTATTAGCTATAACAATATCTAAACAAAAGGAGATAACGGTAGCTAGAAACCCATTACTTTATAGGTTATAGTCTAAAACTATATATAGAGAAAACTAATAGCAATTATACAGCCACCCATTTCTTTGGTAAGATAAGTTCAACAACAAAGAGGAGGACACAAGATGTCAACTACTATCATTGGTTTCCCACGTTTGGGTGAATTCCGCGAATTAAAATTTACAACAGAAAAATACTTTAGAAATGAAATTACTGCAGATGAACTCTTAGCAACAGCCAAAGACTTACGTGCAAAACACTGGAATATTGTTAAAGAGAAGGGTATCAGTGAAATTCCTTCAAATGATTTTTCACATTACGATAACTTCCTTGATGCAGCTTTCCTTTTCAACGTCGTACCTGAATCTGTTCAAAACTTGGATTTGACAGATCTTGAACGTTACTTTGCTTTGGCGCGTGGTTACCAAGGTGAAAAAGGGGATGTACGTGCCCTTCCTATGAAAAAATGGTTTAACACTAACTACCATTACATCGTTCCTAAATTTGAAAAAACAACAGAAGTTAAACTTGCTGGTCACAAGATTTTTGATGAGTACCAAGAAGCTAAAGAATTGGGACTTAACACACGCCCAGTTGTGGTTGGACCATTCACTTTCCTTCAATTGTCTGATTTTGAAGATGGTGTAAAAGCTGAAGACTTCGTCGACAGCCTGGCTGCTGCTTACCAAGAAGTCTTCGCAAAATTGGCTGAGCTTGGTGCGACTCGTATTCAACTCGATGAGCCAGCCCTTGTTAAAGATTTGACAGCTGAAGAAAAAGCTCTCTTCTTGAATATCTACAACAAACTCTTGGCTGATAAAAAAGGTCTTAAAGTCTTGATCCAAACTTACTTTGGTGATGTTCGTGATGTCTACAATGATCTTGTGAACTTGCCAGTTGATGGTATTGGTCTTGACTTTGTTGAAGGTAAGAAAACACTTGAATTGGTTAAAGGTGGTTTCCCAGCTGATAAGACTCTCTATGCCGGTATCGTCAACGGTAAAAACATCTGGCGTAACAACTACGAGAAGAGTCTTGAAATTCTTGAACAAGTTCCAGCTGAAAATGTTGTTTTGACAACATCTTGCTCACTTCTTCATGTACCATTTACAACTGCTAACGAAGAATTTGAACCAGCTATCTTGAACCACTTTGCTTTTGCGGTTGAAAAATTGGACGAATTGCGTGATTTGGATGCTATCCGCAATGGTCAAGGTGCAGAAGCCCTTGCAGCCAACAAAGAACTCTTTGCGACTGAGCGTGTTGGTGAAAATGCTGAACTTCGTGCTCGTATTGCAGGCTTGACTGAAGCTGATTACACTCGTTTGCCAGCATTTGCAGAACGTGAAGTGATTCAAAAAGATGCTTTCAAACTTCCATTGCTTCCAACAACAACTATCGGTTCATTCCCTCAAACTAAGGAAGTTCGTGCTAAACGTTTGGCTTTCCGTAAGAATGAATTGTCACAAGAAGAATACGATGCATTCCTTGCTGAAATCATAGATGAATGGATTAAATGGCAAGAAGAAGTTGGCTTTGACGTCCTTGTACATGGTGAGTTTGAACGTAATGACATGGTTGAGTACTTCGGTCAAAACTTGTCAGGTTACCTCTTCTCTAAAAACGGTTGGGTGCAATCATATGGTATGCGTGGGGTTAAACCACCAATCATCTGGGGTGATGTGACTCGTCTTAACCCAATCACTGTGAAATGGTCTAGCTACGCACAAAGCCGTACTGACAAACCTGTTAAAGGTATGTTGACTGGACCTGTTACTATCCTTAACTGGTCATTCCCACGTGAAGACATCTCTATCAAGGATTCAACTCTTCAAATTGCTCTTGCAATCAAAGATGAAGTTCTTGACCTTGAAGCTGCAGGCGTTAAAATTATCCAAATTGACGAAGCTGCTCTTCGTGAAAAATTGCCACTCCGTCGTAGTGACTGGTACGAGGATTACCTCGACTGGGCTATTCCAGCCTTCCGTTTGGTTCACTCAACAGTAGCACCAGACACACAAATCCACACTCACATGTGTTACTCAGAATTTACAGATATCATCCCAGCTATCGACAACTTAGATGCTGACGTTATCTCATTTGAAGCTAGCCGTTCAAATCTTGAAATCTTGGATGAACTTAAAGCTCAAAACTTCCAAACAGAAGTTGGACCTGGGGTTTACGATATCCACTCACCACGTGTCCCACAAGACGGTGAAATTGACCACACTATCGAAGCAATCTTGGCTAAAGTACCAAGCGGTAAAGTTTGGATCAACCCTGACTGTGGTTTGAAGACTCGCGGAATCAAAGAAACTAAAGAAAGCTTGATCAAGCTTGTAGAAGCTGCAAAAGCAGCTCGCGAAAACTTGTAAGCAGAAGTTATCATACGTTGAAGACCTTCTTCCTTAAGTGTAGAAGGTTTTCAATAGCGAATAATTTTCTAAAGATTTTTGCAAGCAGGCTATGATTAACAAGTGTTTAACTGAACTCATGAAGTCAGTAGGCACTTAAAACAGCTTTCGTCTTAACAAAAATCTAAAAAGAAGAAGGTATAAAATATGACAAGCCAAACACCATCACTCTCTTTTGAAGTCTTTCCACCTAACCCAGCAGTAGGTAATGAAAAAATCCTACGTGCTCTTGAGGATATGCAAGGATTGGCTCCACACTTTATCAGTGTGACAGCTAGTAATAACAAATATAATATCAAAGAGACGACGGTTCCTTTGGCAGATCATATTCAAAATGACCTAGCTATCCCAACGATTGCCCACCTTCCAGCTATCTATTTGAGTAAAGAAAAGGTTGCTGATACCTTACGTGACTTGGATGCCGTTGGTGTACACCGTATCTTAGCCCTACGTGGCGATATCATTCCTGGTGTGGAACCTCTTAAAGACTTTAAATATGCCACTGATTTGATTGAATTTATCAAGGAAGAAGCTCCTCAATTTGATATCATCGGTGCCTGCTATCCTGAAGGGCATCCAGATTCGCCAAATCAAATCTCTGATATCCAAAACCTTAAGAAAAAGGTTGATGCAGGTTGTTCTGGTCTTTTAACCCAACTCTTCTTTGACAATGAACGTTTCTATGATTTTCAAGATAAATGTACCTTGGCTGGAATTGATGTACCAATTCATGCGGGTATTATGCCAATTTTGAATCGTAACCAAGCTCTACGTTTGCTTAAGACTTGTGAGAATATCCATTTGCCACGTAAGTTCCGTGCCATTTTGGATAAGTATGAGCATGATCCTGAGTCACTTAGAGCGGCAGGTCTTGCTTATGCGATTGACCAGATTGTCGACCTTGTTACTCAAGATGTTGCAGGCGTTCACCTCTACACCATGAATAATGCAGAAACTGCTCGTCATATTCACGAAGCGACTCATTCCTTATTTAAGCATCATTCACAAGTTAGCGCTCTATAATTGAATCATAAAACTACCACCTATAGTTTAATCTATAGGTGGTTTCGTGTTTATAGTATGAAAAAAGTGACTTCCTTAATTCTAGTAGTGTAATGTATAAAAAAGACTCAGAGCTAAGCTCTAAGTCTTAAATATTACTCGCCTACGAAAGCATTGATTTCTGCTTCGATATTCGCAATTTTTTCTTTAGCATCTGCTTCAGATTCACCAACTGTAGCGATGTAGAATTTGATTTTTGGTTCTGTACCTGAAGGACGAACGGCAAACCATGAATCATCAGCCAAGATGTATTTAAGCACGTTACTTGGAGGAGTTGTCAATTTTTCAACGCCGTCAGCAGTAGTAGCTGTTTGTTCCAAGAAGTCTTCTGTCTTAGCAATGTCTGTGTTGTTGAATTGTTTAGGAGCATTGCCACGGAATTTATCCATGATTTTCTTGATTTCAGCAGCTCCGTCAACACCTGAAAGGGTAACAGAGATGGTTTTTTCTGCGAAGTAGCCGTATTGTTTGTAGATTTCTTCGATACCATCTGCCAAAGTCATGCCACGTGAGCGGTAGTAAGCTGCGATTTCAGCAACGATAAGAACAGCTTGGATAGCATCTTTGTCACGTACGAATGGTTTGATGAGGTAACCGAAGCTTTCTTCGAAACCAAGCATGTAAGTGTGGTTGTGTTGTGTTTCAAATTCATGAATTTTTTCACCGATAAATTTGAAACCAGTCAAGACGTTAAACATCGTTGCGCCGTAGCTTTCTGCAATCTTAGTAACCAACTCAGTTGATACGATTGATTTACAGAGGGCAGCATTGGCAGGAAGTGTACCAGCTGTTTTGTGAGCTTCAAGAATGTATTTAGCAATGATAGCTCCGATTTGGTTACCAGAAAGGTTGAGGTAAGAACCATCTGGTTGACGAATTTCAACACCAAGACGGTCAGCATCGGGATCAGTTGCAACCAATACATCAGCGTCTACTTTGCGACCAAGTTCTTCAGCAAGAGCAAATGCTTCTTGGTTTTCAGGGTTTGGAGATTTAACAGTTGAGAAGTCAGCATCTGGAACAGCTTGAGCTTCAACAACTTGAACAGCTTCAAATCCAGCTTGCGCAAGAGCACGACGAGCCAACATTTCACCAGTACCATGAAGTGGAGTGTAGACAATCTTCATGTCACGACCGTATTCATTGATTAAGTCTTGGTTGATGTTAACGCCTTTAACTTCTTTCAAGTATTCAGCGTCGACGTTTTCACCGATAACTTCAATCAAGCCGCTAGCTTTGCTTTCTTCAAGGTCAGCCAATTGCACAGTGAAAGGATTTTCGATAGCACGGATGTAGTCTGTCAATGCATCTGCATCTGCTGGTGGCATTTGTCCACCGTCTTCTCCGTAAACCTTGTAACCATTAAATGGTGCAGGGTTGTGGCTGGCTGTTACCATGATACCAGCAAATGTGTGAAGATGACGTACTGCAAATGACAATTCAGGTGTTGGACGAAGGCTTTCAAATACGTAAGATTTAATACCGTGAGCTGCCAAAACTTGTGCAGATTCAAATGCAAATTCTGGAGAGAAGTGACGGCTGTCATAGGCAATAGCAACACCACGTTTTTTAGCTTCTTCCCCTTTTGAGTCAATCAATTGGGCCAAACCTTCAGTTGCTTGGCGAACAACGTAAATGTTAATGCGGTTAGTACCAGCACCAATCAATCCACGCATACCAGCTGTACCGAATTCAAGGTTGGTATAGAAGGCATCTTCTTTCGTTTTTTCATCCATTGCGACCAACTCATCATGAAGGTAAGCAGGCAATTCAGCGAAGTCGAGCCATTTTTGATAATTTTCAGTGTAAGACATAGCAATCTCCTTTATATTTTTAACCGCTTACATTATAACAAATTTTTTCAGAAAATTCTAGCGATAATTGTAAATCTTTTTAAAAAGAAAATGGTATCTAAAATGTAAATGAAAATAAAAGAGCCAAGACATATCAGTCTCGACCTAACTAATTATTTTAATCTTTCAAGTGTCGGAACGGCTGCAGTTGTGACAAGAACTGTAGCAATAACTTCAATAAGAGAGTTTGTTGTCAAAATTAAAGCAAGAAAATGTTGAAAACTACCACCATAGATGTTACCGAAGAAGATATAAATTCCCAATAGAACAAAAATGGTATTGGTCATAGACCCGACAATAGCAGCTGTCACTAAACCAGTACGATTGTGTAGCCATCGATAGACGAAGTAAGGAGTCACTCCGATTAAAATACGTGGAAACAGTGCAATAATGAGAGAATAGAGATTTCCATGTGAGACAAAGGGACTAAAGAGGAAACTTGCTGGCGTCAAAACCAATGTATTCATGGTCACACTAAAGAGGCCCATGAGGAGTCCCAAAACAGCTCCGATTCTAGGTCCATAAATGACGGAAGCGATAACAACAGGAATATGAACTAAGGTCGGTTGAATACCAGACGGAACAAATTCGAGAATGAAGGAAGTTACAAAATGAATGGTGAGCATTACTGCAAAAAAGATGGCAATTCTTGCAATAGCGGTTGATTTTTTCATAAAAATTCTCCTTAACGGTTTATAGAATAGTATCTGATTTTCGGCACTATCCATAGATTAAATGATTTACTTTTTCAATCGTAAAAGCATAGGAGTGATACTTACTGTCAAAAGTCCAGCAATAATCATTTCAGCAATCGAATTTGTTGTGAAAATGGTTGCCATTAGTGTTTTGCCACCTGCTGTGTAGAAGTTAGGGATTAGGAAGTAGATGCCAAGAAGTACGAAAAATGTATTTGTGAAAGCACCTAAAACCCCAGATAAAGTCAGACCTAGACGGTTTTGAAGTAACTTGTAGACAAAGTAAGGGAAAATACCGATTAGGATACGAGGGACGATGGCAATGACTACAGATGCCCAAGTTCCTCCTTCAACAAAAGGACTAAAGAGATAGCTACTAACCGTATAGATAACAGTGTTGCGAATAATACTCATAATTCCCATGAAGCCACCCAAATAAGCTCCAATTTTAGGACCGTAGACGATGCTAGCGATAATAACTGGGATATGGGTTAGGGTTGGTTTGATTGGAAGTACAAAAGCAGCAAAGATGGTTTGACTGAGTACTTCGATTACAACCATTGTAGCTATCAAGAGGGATAACTGAGCCGTTTGGTTTGCTTTATTTTTCTTATTCATCATAAACTCCTTTTTATTCTCTGCAAGGCTATTTTGTTAAAGCAT
>ENA-OOXE01001326-OOXE01001326.1-human-gut-metagenome-genome-assembly--contig:-NODE-1326-length-13814-cov-2.801948_pt1 | contig 13814 bp, 22 predicted proteins | sample MGYA00241585_ERZ501339 | MGnify/ENA primary metagenome ERZ501339 (study PRJEB25962, sample SAMEA1972463) | human gut metagenome | biome: human gut; feature: human-associated habitat; material: faeces...
GCTATCCTTCATAGATGTCATTGCCCCAATCTTCATCGTCCTCGCTGTCCTCCATCCAATCTGTATTGTTCTCTGCATCCCATATGTCTTGTTCATCCTGTTCATTCGGTTGATATGTTTCCCCTTTTGCAACAAGATTGATTGTGATATTGCTTGTGACCTTTCCTGTGTTTTCAAACATTTCTAGTTTGTCCATCATGTCTGTAATTTCTCTGATTGCAGAAACATCTCCTGTTAATCCCTTCTGGAACAATGCAACCATTAACAAGGAACGGTTCGTAAGTTCTTCATCTGTGAACCCAAATGAACGCAACACTTGTTTCTTTTTATCGCTGTTTGTTTTCATTTCCAACAATTGACGCATACAATTCTGTAATGCCATGTTTTGTTCCTTCTTCTTCCTTCTTGCTTCAACTCCCATCATTGCTATCCGTTTTCGTTCTTCTGGCGTTCTCTCATTCAGTGGTATTAGATTCTCACTCGCTTCTTTTACCTCTCTACCTTTCCTTCTTCCCATATTCTGTTTTATCCTCCTTTTGTTTTATTATTTGTTCTCTAAATACACAACAAGACAAGGTTGCCCTTGTCTGTTACTGTCTCTATATAATGAATCACGTTGCCGCTTGAATCAATCACAATATTTAGTTTATGAATCAATATGTTTACAAGTTACATGATGTTTCTCGATTACATCAAACGGATATACTTATACATTTTCTTGTACCACGACTAATATATGGCTACCACAGCGGCAACGCGATAATTTATTTTATTGGTAGGCATTTCCATTTAAGGCTACCACTTACTTGTGCCAATCCAAGCACAACTCCTTCTTTTGATTCTATTATAACAGAGTTTGTTTGGATTGTCAACACTTAACTATGATAATTTGCTCTAAATATGGTAGAACGGCTGATGGTGTCCTTCTTCCTGTTTCCCTTTATCCTCTCGTTTTCTTCTTGGAACTTTCTGTATTCCTCACATTCTACATGGCATTTTACTGTCCTTCTCCCACATCCCTTGCATGGCGCACAACTCATATACTATAACCAACCTTTGCTTTTTAAATAGTCCTCTACATCACACAAATAAAGCATTGCTTCTTGTGTTTCTTCTTCCTTTATGCTAATGAACCCATTTTCGTCTCTGTCCGTAAACCTCTGTAATGGAATCGGAAACCCTCTCTCTGTTACATGATTCAGTTTGTACCCTACTTCCCGAATGTACTTTACACATACCACCAGAACGCACGATACTAGCAACATCTTAGGAGTGCTTAAATCCGTCCTAGCAATCACAATCGGTATCAATATCTGTAACACTACCGCAACCTTGTCTAATTCTTCAATTAGTCCGTATTTAAAGGTTGCTAACAATTCCCCGAATGTCTGTGACAACACAATCAATATGCTGTTCCCTCTTCTTCCTCTATTCTTTGTTCTGCTCTTCCTCATTACAATATCTTTCCTTTCAATCCTTCTTTGATTAAGTGTAACTTATCCTTTAACCTTTTTCTGTATGGTGGCACTTTGCACACCTCACACATATATTTGTTTTGCGTCATAAAGAAACTGCCTGTTACTTCTTTACAGATATTACAATTCCGTTCGCATATTTCTTCTTCATCTGCTGTTACATATAACGTCAATCTTACTGTTCTGTTCCAATCGTCTGTTTCAACCTTCTCTGTTCTGTATGTAATATGTTTTGAATTGTTCACAGCAATCACATTTGTAGACAACCATTTGCAACAATTCAAATATGCTTCTTTTGTTGTTTTCCCTTGAAAATCTTTCTCCAATATCTTCTCTGCTATCAACATTGCCTTACCCCTCCATGATTCTTTGTTTTGCTTCTACTGCACTTTTGTCTGCAAGTTCATTTAAGGGGTCGCCCTTGTGTCCTTTGACCTTTATCATTGTTATGTTCATCTTCTTTTCATATACAAGCAAGTACATCTTTTCCCATATATGTTTGTTCTTGATTGGTTTTCCTTCTTTCGTTACCCAACCATTGTTATGCCAGTTCTGTAACCACCCTTTTGTAATAGCGTTCACAACATAAGCACTGTCGCAATATACTGTGACCTGTTTTGCTTTGCTCTTCAAGGCTTTTACTAACGCCATATACACTGCTGTCAGTTCCATCTCATTGTTTGTCGTCTGTTTTTTATTTCCTGTTACCACATTTGTTTTTATTCCATTGCTACATGGAACAACTTCTACATATGCCCAGCCACCCTCTCCGGGGTTTCCACTGCAAGCACCATCTGTATAGAAAATTATTTGTTTCATTGTTCTGTTTTCTCCTTCTTCAAATCCGCATAAATCTTGATAATTGCCTTTGCAACAACTTCCCACAATGTTACACCATTTACATCTCCTATCCACTCACGACTGTCCGTTATATGAATCACTCCCATATGGTAAAACTTAAATTTCTTTTCTTCGCTGTATGTCCATATCTGTTGCAATTTATATGGGTATCGTTCACACAACCCATGCAACACCTGTTCTAATAACTCAATCGGTGCTATCTCTGTTCTTGTGTAATGGTTCTTTTCCAGAATTTTAGCACATGGTTTTACTTTCCAAAGGAACTTGTTTATTAACTCTCTGTTTCCTTCCTTCTTGCAATCTAACATGATTATGTCCTCTGTTTTCAATGTTCAGTCCTCCAATCCATAAAGAAAGGCAGAGAAGCATTGTTCCTACCTCCCTGCCTTTGTTATCATTTCATTATTTTGTTATGTTATGTCAGATTAGATTTCCCAATCATCGTCATCATCCTCTTCATCCTCTGTTTCGGCTTCTGCTTCGTCTGCCTTTTTCAGAAGTTTCACATAAGCATCTGCGGACTGTTTCGGCTTTGTTTTGATTCCTCTGTCGGAACACATCTTGAACAGTTCTTTTGCAGATTTTCCTGCATACGGGTCTGTTTCTTCCTCGTCCTCGTCTCCCCAATCGTCCTCGTCCTCATTTGCTGTTCCATCATTCGCTTTCAGAACTGCGATAAGGGATGCTTTGTCACGCTTCTTGCACTGTGAGGAAATACCTCTGTCACAGCACAGTTTGTACAGTGCTTTAGATGTCATGTTCTCATAATCATCTTCGTCTGCTTCGTCCTCTTCCTCTGCGGCTTTCTTTGACTTCGGCTTCTGTGTTGTCTTTGTTTCCTTCTTTGCTGATTTCTTTGGTGCTTCGTCTTTCTCTTCTACATCTTCCACTTCTGTTTCCACATCATCAATGTCTTTCAGACCTGTTTCCACAACCCTTGCCGTTACCTTCGGGATTGCTTTCAGAATGTCAAGAACATACTCGCTGTTTGTCATTGATACGGTTCTTGTGAACAGTGGGTATCTGCTACCTACCTCTGCGATTTCCTCTACGTTGTTACCCATGATTGCTTCTGCGGCTTCATACGCCATCCAATTTTTTGCCATTTTGTTTTTCTCCTTTTCTTTTTAATTTGATTCTTTGTTTCTCTTGTTTGTTCTTTCCTTCTTCTCTTGCTGTTCTTTGTTTATTTCTTGTAAAAGGAAAGTTCTACGGCTCTTTAAAATCTTTCGTCGTCCTGTACATTATGTCTTGCATATCGCCTACAAGAAACTGTTGGGATTAAACCAACTAATCAAATCGGTGCTTTTCAACTCGATTTCAATGACCTTGTTTCCAGATTCCCGGTTCTTTCTTCCCTTTCCTTTTACAATTATATCTTAACACATCTTGTTCTGTGTGTCAACACGTTTTTGTAACTTTTTTTCTTTTTATTTTTCCCCTTCGCAACATTCACAATCGCAAACGGTAATCAATCCTAACTTGATACAAGCATTGTCAACTGCTTCTTTTAACTGTAACAAGCCCTTTTCGTCCACAATGCCAAGCCCTCCTTTAAGGAACACTTTGATTTCTTTCCCATCTTCTTCTGTTATCAACTGTTCCGCAATGGAATACCCAAGAGGATTGTTGTCTCTGTCAAATGCTTCTGAAATCACAACATTGCGCTGTTCCTTGAACCTCTGTTTTGACAGTTCTTTGTACGTTAATCTTCCCATTCTCCTACACCCCCTTCTTCGCTATAGTCTGGGAGTTCAATGATTGCTTGGAATCGTAACTGAATGTAGTCCTCGTCCACCAAAGCACAAATGTTGTCTAAGTTCACATTGTCTACTAAAGACTTGAATGGAATCGTTGCATTTCCATCTTTGTCAAAGTTCACTGCACCGATTGTGAAGATTCCTAAGCTCATTGGATTTCCTGTTGCTGTTTTTGCATGAACCGTAATGTCATTGTTTAACCCCTGTAACAATTCTACGCTTGTCAGAATTTCATCATATCGGAGTTTGAACTTTAACTGTACGGTTTTATTCTTTCCAATGCTTAACCCTTCAAAGGTTGCAATGCCTTTCTGTTTAAACTTCTTTTCCAACCTGTTTTCTCCTTTCTCTGTTTTTCTCCTTCATTCTTTGTTTGAACTCTTGTTCTTGTTCTGTTCTTTCCTTCTCCCTTTGTTTCATGTAAGCCTTCCGAGCGAGGTAAGACTTTCCTGCGTTCCTACCGCTTACAATCATATTATAACAAGTATCGTCCTCGTTGTCAACACCCAAATCAAAACCAGATTGTAATTGCTCTGAAATATCATCACCTTCCACAAGGCTCTGTATTAGGCTTAAATCCTCTGGTTTTATCATCACCCATACTTCCCCAGTGTTGAGGAATTGTAAAGCGAATACGGGCAATTTATGGGCTACAGCCGCATTCTGTTCTAATATATGAATATCATTTTGTTTAATGCTAATGCTCTGCTTGTCCGTAGATTTCAGCTGGCAGATACATTGTTCATTCTGTCCATCTTCTTTTTCTACACCCAACCCGAACCACTATTTTTAGTTGGTTTAAAACCGAGTCTTTTCATAACTTCTCTTTCATTTTTTCTGTAAAATTTTGTAGTTCTAGCCATAACACATCACCTCACTTTTACATCAAATAATCTAAAACACAAAACCATTCATCATTTATTTCATGTTCCCAAATAAAAACAATTTTTCTTCCTGTGCTTTCTACATATTGTTTTAACATTTTATCTCTTTGTTTTCTTTCTTCTCTATTATGCCAATAATCTCCATTGCATTCTAAAACTGTTTTAAATTCGGGTAAATAAAAATCTAAATAATAATTTCTTCTACCATCATTAATATGTTTTTGTTGTATATATCTTATATTATAATAATCAAGTTGTTCTTTTACTTTTAATTCAATACTTGTTGGTTTTAAACTAAATGAATTAAAAGATTTATGTCCTGCTTCAATCCAATTTGATAATCTTTCTAATTGTTGTGCTTTTGTCAATCCTTCCCATTGTTCTTTCCAAGATTTTCTAAAATTTTCTTCATGTTCTTTTGTTCTATTTGATTGATATTTTGACATTTTTATTCTAGTCTTTATACTTTTTCTTTTTCCCTTCATACCTTTTGAAATATTTTGTTTCCATTCATCAGGCAATTCATGTTTGTGAGCATTTGACATTCTTTCTCTATATTCTTTGTCTTTCCATTTTTCTTTCATTGTTTGTCTTATTTTATCCTTTTGTTCTTGTGTTAGAGGTTTTCTCTTCTTTGTTTGTTTCATACCTTTCTTTCCACTCAAATGTAATCACCTCCACTGTTCTTTGTAGGCTTGAACCCGAGTCGCTTCATAACCTCTGCTTCATTTTTCCGATAAAACTTGGTAGAACGCTTATTCATGTTCTTTTAATCACCATCCTGTTCCCTTAATTTCCTTTCTGTTTCACGTTTTAGATATGTAAGGTAATCTATAACACCATGATGTTCTGCATAGTACCTTTTTCTTGCTTCTGTAAGTTCTCCCTTTCCAAACAAATCTCGGAACTGTGTTTCCTGTTCACTCACTCGAAAAGAATAACTATCAATGCATTCTTTTATGGACACTGCTTTCACCTCTTATCCTTCCATATACCATCATTTACTGTCCAATGTCTGATTGTTCCATCCCACCATTTTGTTATGTATGTACATTTTCCATTTCCACTTGTACGATATACATTATCTTCATAATATTTTCTACATTGCTCTAGAATATTTATTTTATTATTTTTATAATATTTTTTGTTGTTCCATAGTGCATTGTTTGCAATAATATCTCAATCCATCATTAGCACTTTTATCTTTACCAAACTTACTTATTGGTAGTTCCATTTTACATCTACTGCATATCTTTGTTCCTTTTTCAAAATCTGCTTTCACTGTTTCACTATCCTTTCTGCAATTCCTTTTATCATCTGTTTGTCCTTCTGTTTCAACCTATCCCAAAGGTCAAATCCTGTTGTTCCGTCAAAATCATAAAAGCAATAGCCATATTGTGTTGTGTTCTTTATACACTTTGTTGTATGTTCCTTCTGTATGTTGGTAAGTTGTTTTGCAACTTCATCATACTTCTTATCACTCCATATACTGTTGTCTGCTTCATAATACAGATAACTGTGTATGAGGATAACCCTCTGTAGGAAATTCACCTTTAGTTTGTCTGTCCAATAGACAGGAAATTTATACACCCTGCTTTCCTCCTTCAATCGGTTGTTTGCTTTCATTTACCTTATGACTTTATTATACAGCATTGTGTTCTGTTTGTCAACACGTTTTGTAAAACTTTTTCAATTTGTTTTGTTCCAGATAACAGAACAGGTAGCCCTGTTAGGCTACCCTCTGTAATTCATTCAGTGCTGTTTTATATTTATTGTTCAATGAGTACAATCTGAAATTGTTAATGGTATCTTTCTCCATTCCCTTAAATACTGCGATTGCAAGAATGTTCTTTAATTCAAGTCCTGTTTTCTCTAACTTCGTAACCATTCCAATGCAACGATAAGAGAATGTTGCCCGAATCCCATTTGTTTCTGCTTCTGTTCTGATTGCTTCCACAAAGTCAACAAGTTCTTTGTTTCCTTTTGCAATGTGCATTTCAATGTTTCTGTCGTAACCGAAGTCAATGATTGCGAATCTGTCCAATGTTGCTTGGTCTAATACCAGACGTCCTGTATACATTTCATCTGCACCACTTCCAACTGTGTTTCCTGCCGCAACAACTCGGAAGTTCTTATGTGCTTTGATTTTTCCGTTTGGAAACTCAAAATATCTGTTTGCGATTGCCGCATTGAGTAAAACCAATACTTCTGGAATACTTGCATCCATTTCATCGAGGAAGAAAATCCCTCCATTTTTAAATGCCTTATAGAACTCTGTTTCATGGTACTGTCCACCTGCATCAATGAAACCTGTCAATTTGTATTCCTGCTGAACACTGTTTGTAAAGTAAAACTCTAAACCAAGTTCCCAACTAATCTGTTCCAATGTGTAGTTTTTTCCACTTCCTGCTGGTCCTGCAAGATAAACAGGAATGTCATTTTCTATGCAAGCCTTAATCATATCGAACTTACTGTGTTTTACTTCTTTGTTCCAATCCTCTTTTGGTTCTTCCTTTTTGACTTCCTTCTGTTCCTTCTTAACCTCTGGTATTCTTAACTCTACACTACCATCAACAACTGCTTTGTCTTTCCTTCCAGACTTTCTTAATTCATCTGTTGTTCTGTCCTCTGCTCTGAAATTCTCTGGTTCTTTGTACTGTGTTCCAATTCCCTGTTCATTAAACTTGTACCAATACAAGATACCCTGTATTTCAAAACAATAAACACCTTGTTTCTGTAACTTCCTTATTTCCTTTGTATGTTTTCTAAATGTACGTCTTACTGTGATTATACCAAAATCTGTTTTAATCTCACATACTGCTTTGTTATCAACTTTATTTACTGAAATAATGTTTCTTGTTTTCATACTTAACTCCTTCACTGATTATTTTTGTTTATCTTTATCTTGTATATATATTATATATTATAATTATAAATAAGTCAATATATTTTTGTAAATATTTTAATTTATTTTATATCGTTCTATATCTGTTATTTCTGTTTCAGATAATATGTTTGGTATCAGATATTCACCTTTGTTTAGTGTTTTTCTTAAAAGATAATCATCACATACCCTTCCATAACCATATTCAAAGCCATAATAAGAACACTCTTCGCTACGTTCCCAAACTGCGAATATAATTCTGCGTAACATACTAGGGTGTACTAATGGAAATGCTGTTTGTTTGATGTTTAACTTCTGTGAAGATGTTTTAATGCGAACTTTTGTTACAACTGTATTTCGTTTAACTGAGCCAAATATTACGTTGAGGTTTACTCGATAGCCTTGCTTTTCCAGACGATTCACAAGTTGTAATACCTTCACGCTTTCTGTTCTAATTGTTTCAGCAGATTCCATAGCCATGTAAGAACAACTTTTGTTAATTGTAATTACTTTGTTTTTCTGTGCAACTGATTTCTTGTTAATCATGTTTGTAGGAATCCCTTGTAAATATCTTGGTACGGAACACTGATACCCTGCTACATCATAGACTGTTTTCTGTTTCACATTTACTCCTGTATTCTTTGCTTCTACTCTGCCCTTAATTTCCTTTGTACCATGTTCCCACCCATGCAACAAAAGGTCTTTCGCTTCTTCAAAATTCGCCGTTTCTGTAAAACTCTTGTCTCCGCTGATACTGCCTGGTCCACCTATCTTGTTTTTAAAATTCGGATAAACCTCTTCTGTCTCTATGAAATGCACCAACTCTGTGATGTTCTGAAAATCTGTTACATAAATTCCTTCATTTGTTCTATATTTTCTCATGTTTTTATCTCCTTCTCGTTTTGTTCTCCCTTTCTTTGTTTGGTTGTTTTCTTCATTTCTTGATTATATAATAACATATGTTTAAAACAATGTCAACTGTTTTGTTTGAATTTTTTGCAATAAAATTAGGGCATGATTGTTCACACCCTAAAATCGTTCTTCTTTCAGTTTTTGTTTTGACTTTGGTAGATACCCATATAAGGCAATGCAGTAAGAATCTGCTAAGTCGTCATTGATTTCACATGGTACTTTTTTCTTCACCTTTTTGCCACCCTCTAGGACTTCCATTTTGACGTCTATAATGCCCTTTTTGCCCCTGCCCTTATATTCCTTCACTATATACTTTAAAAGCCCCCTATCCCTCAAATAACAGATTGTACGGTACTTCTCTGGATTGATTCCATATTTGTTGTATAATGGTTTGCTACTTCCTACAATCTGAGACTTCCATGAACGTGTATCAACACTATATACAGGGATATCTAGTGGTCTGCAAACATCTATAATTGTTGCTATTAACGCCCCTGTTGATTTGATATAGGCTTCTGATAAAAATCCTTGTGATGTTAAACGAATACGTTCTGTAATGACTGTTATATTCCCTTCATCTTCAAACTCTAAAATTAATTCACTTAATATATTGTCTATCAAATTGCGTTTGTCTGTGTTTGTTTCACAATCCTTGAATTCCAGACTGAACATTTCAACAATTTGTTTATCTTTCAATACTGTAATTCCTGTTCTTGTATATGATTGGTCAATTCCTATTACGATTTTAGACATCATATCCTCCTATTCCACGCTTCCATCACTGTACTTTTCTTTTGTGCATACCCTTGATTAATTTGTGCAATACAATTAAGACAAATGCATCCATATCTAATCCCAGCTACGTGCTTATATTTAAAATAATACACATTGTTGCTACCACAAAAAGGACAAGGCTTTAATTTAAAATCCCCACGTGGTTTTATAAATTCAATTGGAACTATTGTTTTATCAATATCATTTATTTTATCATTTCTATGATTAAATAATGTTTTTCCCATTTTTCTCAACATATTTTCTTCTCCTTTTCTTTGCCACCCTTTTGCTTGCTTCAAACTGTGTTTCATTCTGTGGTACAATCTTCACATTTGTTTTCAAAATTCCTGTCTGTGTCCTTAAACAATCACAACTAACTGTTCTATACTTTTGTTCTGCTCTTCCATATAGTAGTGGTTTCCCATTTACTTTTCCACAATATAAATATGTTTCGCTCTTGTCTATAAATAAACTTTTAATAATGAATTTTGTTCCAACTTCTAGTTTGCACCAATCACTACAACCCATTGTTTTTAATTCATTATCTGAATGCATCCATCCTACTACATGTTGCCTTGGTGTTCTTAAACATTCATAAGTATAACAATTCGGTTCTTCTGTTTTCCTTATTTAAAAACACACAACTTGCACAACAATATTTTAATTTCTTAGCCATTGCAAACACCCCTCCTTTGTTGTGAATACTGGATAACGATTCGGTTTGCTTCTATACCCTGTATCTATGTTAGCATTTTTAAACATAAAAGAAGAAACCCAATGTTTTATTTCTTTGTCTCCTGCTTTTGTTACAACCTTAATTGGTTCACAACTATATATTATTTCTTTCTCATATATTGTTGCTTTTGCTACCCTGCATTTTACAACAATATTGTCTTTGTATCCCTCCCTTTTTGAAGCAAACACTAGGAACAATTCAGTTCCTATGTCTACTAAGAGGTAAACCTTTTTCATATCCTCTTGTTCTCCCTTCTGTAAGTTCACATTTTCCATACATGGTGCAGATTCTGCAATCTTTGTCTGCTCTTGTTCTTCCATACTTGCATTTGTTTGTTCTTCTCGTTTTGTTATACATTCTTTTCCCTCACATTCCATGCAATCCAGATAGGTCACATACAATCCCATTGGTCTGCAATATTTACTCATACTGTTTTCTCCTGTTCTATCTATATAATAACATAAGGGTTGCACAAAGTCAACCCCTAAATGTAAATTATTCCAATCTTTCTTTTTTCTTTCCGTAGCATACTTCACGCATCGGACATTGTTCTGCCATCTTACAATGATACCCTGCGCACTTTTCATGTCTCTGCACAAGTTTCCCTTTTGTTTCAAGTCTGTGTTTGTAATACTGTACTTTCTCCAATCTTGCTATGTATGGTTCAACCTCTTTGTAGTTGAACTTATACAAATATACTTTTATTTCTTGCGTGTTCTTATCCTCACACAAAACAAAACCATCATGGATGTCTGTTAAATACATATACAACTGTAACTGCTTCCTTCCAGATACATGATATTTCTGTTTTTTAAACTGGAACGTGTTTACTGACTTTATTTCTCCAACCATTTCTACGCCGTCTATATCACAAATAATGTCTGGCGTATAGGAAAGGTCAAATTCTTCATTGAATCTGCTATAATCACAATCTAACGGTTCTGCATATCCTCCACGAATAAACAAGCGTTGCCACTTTTCATGGATTGCATCACCCTCTGAAAATATCCGCTTCAACCCAACTGGTACTTGTTCTCCCTGTGCCTGTTTGTAAAACAAACTCAACACTTGCTGTCTGTAACAAAACTTATCATCGGAAACAATAATGGCACTTGCATGAAGTCCTTTCCTTTCTGCTGTTTCCTGTCCTCTTGTCATTACCGATTTTAAGAACTGCAATTCATTCTTGATGTCCTTATCCAGATAATGCAATGCGTTCAACTTATGTTCCAATTCTGCTTCTTGACTGCTTTGTATCTTTGTTCGATTCCCTTCTGCTTCTCGTTTGATTTCGTCCATCAATCCCATTTGTTTTGTTCTCCTTCTTTTCTCTATGATACCACATGGACAGAAATAATGCAAGCACTTTTGTAGCCTGTTATAGTACAGAACGTTTTCACTGCATCCAATCTTGTTTTAGCATACAAGAAAAACTTTTGTTCTGCACTATCACCATCAAAATATGTTCTACTAAAACAAATACAATAGAATCGCATTAACCCTGTAGCATTTCCTTGTATTTCTGTTTATGTTCTGCCATGATTTCTTTTCTTACATCTTCAAGGTCTGCAAAATCTACAAACCCTCTGTCATAAAACAATGGTATCTCACACTCGCCCTTTGGATTGCATACCTTTGATTTTACAACTTTACATTTCATAATCATTCCAATTGTTTCCTTGCTTGCACTATTATAGGGGTTATGGTTTGGTATGTCAATATATCCCTTTCGTGCTACCTGTATTCTAAGGCTTGCACTATGTTTTAACTTGTGACCGCCGGGTGTTTGTATGTTATCTCCAAAAGGTAGTGCATTCATTTTGTCCCTAATCTGGTTTATAAACACAACAGTTGTTCCTGTCTGTTCTATCACATCTTCCAGAGTTGGTAAATATTTATCCATAAGCCTTGCAACACCACCTATTCGCATTTCCTGTTCACTATCTGTGTTCACTGCTTTTCTGATTTTGTCAATATCATCTTTCGGTTGCATAGAAGGAACACTGTCTATCACAATCATTGGTATACCTTCTTCTGCAAAACGGATTGCTCTGTTAAAAGCCTTTTCTCCATATCTCGCTCTATACACCAACATTTGTTTTGGTCTGTTCCCGAATAGCTTTGCACGTTCTGCATCAAACGTACCCTCAATCGGTATATCAAGGCACATTTCATGTTGAGCGCAGAACTGATATGCAAGCGTTGTTTTTCCTGCTGATTCTGCCCCGAATATTTCTATTGTTCTTCCTTTTGGGATTCCTCCACCTATGATTGCATCAAGGTCTGGAAGTCCTGTACTCCACCGAGGAATGTTTAACACTCCATTTTTATTCCCCAGACTATAGACAATCCCATCGCCTTCCTTCTTTGAAATCTCGGAACATAATTTCATTATCGCTTCTTTGTTCATTCCATTTTTAGTAGCCATTGTTTTGTTTCACCACCTATGCTAAATAATATCCCTTTTCTTGTATCATCTTGTAATCTTCTTCCAGAAGTAAAATATGTTCTTGTTTCCTCACATTCCCATAGCAGTTAATATCACAGGTCAACTCATACATCTTTACCCCTTGATAATCTGTTTCATGTTCCCTTGTGATGTTTGTTACATAATGTTCCAATAAGTTCATGTTCTGTTACCTCCCTAACAAACTGCTGTTATACTTTACCACCCTAGAAAGGTATCTGCGCTTGTTAAACTCTAACGCACCTTGTTCTTTTAAAATGCTAATCACTCTCGTTGTTACTGTTCTTCCTTTACATCTGTCGTAGAAATCATCATAATCTCTAAACACACCATGCTCACGCCGTTCAGCTTCAATTGCTTGCGCCGCTTTCTCTCCTACCCCTTTAATAATACTAAGTCCTTGCTGAATTACATTTTCTCCGTCCATCATACGCATAGACGTTTCCGCTGTGTAATTCACATGAGGTAACATTACAACAGCATTGTCCTTTACTGCAAACTGTGAGTACTTGTGTAAATCTGCGTCATTCCCTGCATACTTCATTTTTACATACCAGAACTCAGCAGGAAAATGTATCTTGTACCACATCTGGTCTACACTGATAATTGTGTAACCTGTACTATGTCCTTTGTTGAAACCATAGATAAGCATACTTGCCCAGATTTCCTCTGTTTGTTCTTTTGTCAATCCCTCACTTCTGCACCCTTTAAAAAAATCCTTTTTCATCTGTTTAATAATTGGTATGTACTCTGGTTTGTTCTGATTCTCTGCCTTCTTCATAATCTTTAACAAATCAAAACTTTGTTGTGGTGTCAGATGTCCTAACTTCTGTGCAACTTCAACGGTCTGTTCTTGATATAACATTGTTCCATATGTTTCTTTCGTATACTTATAATACGGTGTACTTCTGTCTACATTTCCAGACAATTTGTTATATGCATATGTTTCGTGCATCTTTAATTGTAATGGTGCTGGTCTATTCAGCGCATTAACCGCAATCACATCTTCAATACAATCACACTGTATCATATTCAGAATCTTTTTTGGTGCTGATTTTTCC
>ENA-OOXE01001340-OOXE01001340.1-human-gut-metagenome-genome-assembly--contig:-NODE-1340-length-13671-cov-9.954098_pt1 | contig 13671 bp, 9 predicted proteins | sample MGYA00241585_ERZ501339 | MGnify/ENA primary metagenome ERZ501339 (study PRJEB25962, sample SAMEA1972463) | human gut metagenome | biome: human gut; feature: human-associated habitat; material: faeces...
TAAGCTACACACTTTTTATTGCATTATATTTTTATTTTTTCAAAAAGTCAAACAATTTTTTCAGGGTTGACTTTATTCCCTGCTTCCATGGCAGGTAAAATAAATCACCTGATACTCTTTTGCGATCTCTGTAAGGAACCGCATTGCTCCCTTGGTCCGGTTCTCATCCAGATTCACAAAAGGATCATCCAGAATCAAAAACGGCTTCTGTTCCTCATACATGGCTTCCACCAAAGCAAGTCTCATACAGATACCGATCAGGTCACGGTTGCCCAAACTCAGATATCCGATGTCTCGGGGCATATTGCCTTCAACGACCTGCAATCTGGTATTGGCATCCATCTGATAATTTTCGCATTCCGTTCCCGTGAGAATTCTGTAATATTTCCGGAACCCCTGCATGACAGGTTCTGTATATTTCGCAGTGAACGAACTCTTTGCCTGTTCCAACAGATTTTTTGTCATTCCAAGCAATTCATATTGTTTGAGTCCTTCCTCTGTCTTCTCCTGCAACGCTTCCAGCTCTTCCTGCATATTTTCCACATTATCCCAGGATTCCTGTAAGTCGGAAAGTTGTTTCTGATAGCTGTCAATGGTCTGAAAACGTTCTTCCATACGCTCCGAAAGGACCTGCATTTCATCTGCCAGACTTTCCAGGGATTCCTCTCCCTCCGGGACCTTCAGTGCCAGAAGTGCCGGAATGTCCTCTTTCGCTTCAAACGCTTTTATCTCCTGCTCGATTCTCCGATATTCCTGTAACTCCTTCTCATAATCCTTTCTATGACTTTCCAGTTCGGCCAACTGTTCTTCCGGATGCTCCTCCGGAATCAGCTGCAACGACACAAAATAGTCTTTTACCTGTTCTTCCAGCGCTTCGTATTTCTGTTTTTGCTGTAAATATTTCTTTTGTTTTTCCAGTAAAAGCTGTCTCTGTCTGCACTTTCCCGCCAGTTCATGCAATGCCGCAAGATAATTTTGTGTTTCCGGTACTTCTCCGTATTCTGCAAAAAACTGCTGCAAATCTTTCTGCAATACGGCAATTCTCGCAGTCTTTTCATCCGATCCGTCCTGCTTCTGCCGCTCCAAAAGTGCCTCGTAATCCTTTCTCTTATTCTGCAGTTCCACAAGCCAGGAGGTCAATTCCAGTCCTTCCCGAAGTCCCCAGCGAGTGCAGAAATCCTCAATCTGTCCTTCCGCTATGCTGACCTGTGTCTCAAGTTCTTCCATTTCCTGTTCCAAATAGGAAAGCTCTGTATTTTCTCCCGTTTGGACTTTGGATCTGCCTGCTGTAAACAACAGTGCCGCTGCCACAGCTGCAATTCCCAGTACGATCAGGACTCCTCCGATCACTCCCTGTCCCAACAGGATCACGGCAAAACCGCCAAGCGATAAAAGAATGCCAAAAAGCAATAGCATTTTTTTCCTTTTACCTGCTTCTTCCTGTTCCCGCATGCATCTGGCATCTTCCTGTGCCTGTATGGATTGCAGGGTTTTCCTCTGTATTTCTTTCGCCTGCAGAAGACTTTTTCCTTCATTGCGGTTCGTCCAGGCATTTTTTACACTGTCGATCTCCGCCTCCTGCGGCATTCCTTCCGCAAAATATCCGGAAAGCTCCTCTAACCGTCTGCTCTCTTCCCCTGACAGGGCATTTTTTCTTGTCGCGCTTTCCAGGCTCTCAAGTTCTTGTGCTTCAGCATATTTTTCTTCCAGCCGGGCATTGTCCACCATGGGAAAATCGTTTCTTAACTGTGCCTGCTCTTCCTCTGTCAGGCAATAGATTTCCATTGCCTTGCGGACAGAAATCCCCTGATTGCAAATGGCTGTTTTTTCGCGTAATTCCTCTCCCTTAGGTATCACGCCGTTAAAATAGCTTTCCGCTTCTTTTAAAGTCTGCTGTCTCTGTGCCATTTTTGCACGCAGATCCAGGTACTTCTCTTTTTTCGCCTGTTGATCCTTATAAATTCCCAGTTTCTTTTGTCTCTCCTGCAGTTCTGTCAGTTCCGCAGAAAGCTTTTCTCTCTCCTCGATCGCCGCCTTTTTCCGGGCATCAATACTTTCCATCGTATTCTGTATCTCCTGCCCGTTACGGATCTGCGTCTTCAGTTCCGTAATGCGGTCCTTGCTCTGACGGAGCGATCCGGTCTTACGAGAGGGTGACATGCTGTTTAACAGATCGTTCAACCGCTTGTCCGCTGTCTCAAAATTATTGATATCGTCCGTATTCTCCGCCAGATTCCCAATCTTGGCATTGATGCCGTCCGTAACAAAGGTCTCGCAGTCATTCTGTGAGATGAAAATCGTTCGTTCAAAGGATCCTGCGTCGATCCGGAACAACTCTTCTCCCAGATTTTGTGTGAAATCTCTGCATGGCAGATTTGTTTTCGTATCTGTCAGCTGAAATTCATCTTCTGCGCTTTTACTTCCGAAGGTTCTGCGGACAGAATATTGCTTTCCTTCACTTTCAAATTGCAGTTCTCCGCCGTAGACGCCCTTTTGCCAGGGACTGTATCTCTTCCTCTCATTTTCCAGCGGATCTCTCTTCCCTTCATTCCGGAATCCAAACAGCATAACGCGTAAGAATGCAGCCAGTGTGCTTTTTCCCCAGCCGTTTTCCTCACAGACGGTGTTGCAGCCATCTGTAAAATCATATGTAAAGTCACTTAGTTTTCCGAAATTCTCAATGTGACATTTGATCAGTTTCATGCGTCCAGGATCTCCTCTCCGGCCAGTGCCTGCAATCCGTAATGTATCACTGTCGCCTTGTCCTCTTCCGGCAGTTCCGCTCTGCCCATGACAGTACGGATAAACTCTCCCTTTAAGGACTTATCCTTTGCAAAAGCAGCATAATCCACCAGATACGCAGAGCTGTCCTTAATCTTCACAAAATAAAAAAGGTGGCTGAACTGATGTAGCAGAAAATCAATATCCTTTTCACTTTCCACATCTATTTTCCCGACCAGTTCATACTTGATCAGACTTTTCTCCGGGTAACCTTTCCCGGTTGTCTCATCTCTCATCCGTTCCAGGATTTCCGTCGTGGATTCACAACCGGTAATATCCACCGGAATGGTATAGAGCTTCCGGGATGCGAAAGGAATAAAAGTACTGTCAATTGTACCTGTCAGCTCATCAATGTCAAGCATCACAAATCCATGCTCTCCGCATTCGTCAAACCCTCTGCCCTCCAGACAGCCGGGATAGCAATAGACGCCTCTCGCATCCAGACGCTCTTTTTTATAGCTGTGGATGTGTCCCAGGGCAAGATAATCAATTCCCTTATTTTTCAATGCCGTCAGATGAATGATCTCCGCCTTATCTCTCGCACTGTATTCCGATTCCTGCCCATGCAGGACTACAATGTTGCATTGATCTGCGTCCAGAGACAATGTATGATAGATGCTTCCGCTGTTTTCCGGTGTCAGTTCCACCCCGGTAACTGCAACTCCCTTACCGGAGGTATTCTCCGTCCCTGAAAGTTCATAGCTTATCCAGTTGTTTCCGAATAGATGAAGATTCTCCGGAAGTTCCGAAAGACTGGACGTAAAGCTTCCTTCGTCATGATTCCCCTGTAAGTAATAAAAAGCTATTTGAGGATGTCCCTGAATTAAGTCTTTTACCACATTCCGGGCGGTAGCGGATACGTTTTTCGTATCGAACAGATCCCCTGCAATAATGATCGCCGCCACGCCCTGCTCTGCCCCGTATGCAACCATATTCTGAAAGGTGGTCAACAATTCCGTCTTACGTTCTCTCGCTTTTTCTTTGGTCAGATTTGCACTCATTTTGGAATCCAGATGGATATCCGCACAATGGATGATTTTCATATTGCTGCCTCCCGCATTAACCCTGTAGCACCTGTTGCAAAAGATTGTAACGATGCAGAACCTCATTCGCAAAACTGCATCTTTGATGTTCTCGTTTTGCAGACATATTCATTATATACGAATCTTTGTTCGATTACAACAAAAACGTATCGGTAGTGAGACATTCGGTCTCGTTTTCCGATACGTTTTTTTAAGATGCTGAATCACCTGTGTTTATGACTATACCTGCAGTCTGCCGGCTGTAATGAGTTTACCGCTTTTTCTGTCAAATAACAGAATATCTTCTCCACCGATCTCGAACTTCACTTCCTGGCCGATCTTGTAGGCGGTATTGCCGAAGACCACGCCGGTCAACAGGAAATCACCGATACGAAGCTTAATCGTGGATTCCATACCCGTGGGCATGGCACCGTAGATCACGCCGTCCAGTCCTGCGCCATCGTGTAATTGCAGGGCTTCGGGACGTACACCGATGACAAAATCCTCGTTGGTGATCACGGGAGCTTCCTGCAGTGCATAATCGTCCTCGTTCACTCTGGCAATATGATACTTGAAGACTTCATCCTTATTGGATTTCTCCACAGCTTTCTTATCCTGCATTTTCTCTTTGTGACGGGCTGCCTCATCGGCTTCGTTCTTATCTCTCTCAGCGAACCATCTCTGCAGATCCAGATGTTCTTTCGGAACAAACTTTGCCTTTCTACCGTCTAAGATCGTCACATCCAGGCTGCCGTTTTCATTCTGCACACCCTTGGCTTCGATAAAATTAATGGAAGGATTTCCTACGAAATCAGCCACAAACAAGTTGTTGGGTCTGCTGTACACAGTCAACGGTGCTTCATACTGCTGCAATACACCGTTGTTGATCAGGCAGATCTTCGTTGCCAGTGTCATAGCTTCCATCTGGTCATGGGTTACATATACGAAGGTGCTTCCGGTCTCTACATGCAGACGCTGTAACTCATATCTCATTTCCAGACGGAGTTTCGCATCCAGGTTAGACAGCGGCTCATCCATGAACAGTACCTGGGGTTCCGGTGCCAGTGTTCTGGCAATGGCAACTCTCTGCTGCTGTCCACCGGACAGTTCTGCGGGATAACGGTTCATGAACATTCCGATCTTAACGATACGAGATACTCTGCGTACCGCCAGGTCTATCTCTTCCTTGGAATATTTTCTGACCTTGGTTACTACCTTGCCACCGGATACGACTTCGAATTTCTCGTTAAGCTCTTCCCCTTTTTCCTTATGACCTGCCAGGATGCTGTCCAGCTTGGCAGTCAGTTCCTGCTTCTTTTGTTTTGATACACTTTCTTTGTCTGCCGCCTCGTGGAGTTTGTAATTATACAGCTCCTTTGCAGTATAGATAGAAATGGTATAATTATCGATCAGCTTCAGGTAGACCATATCCAGGTCTAATTTTCCCTTTTTATCTCTACATTCCTCAATGAGTTTTACCAGCTCTCCCGGATTCTCCAGTGCCTTGATCATACTTTTTAAAGCTTTGGCATCCTCATCGATCACGGGAAGTTCTTCCTTGATATTGCCCAGTCCGAAGGAGATGTTCTGGTATACCGTCATGTTCGGCCACAGTGCGTAGTTTTGGAACAGGAATCCGACTTTTCTCTTATTTGCGGGAACATTGATTCCCGCTTCACTGTCGAATACCACCCGGTCTCCGATCTTGATCTGCCCGCTGGTAGGGGTCTCCAGACCGGCGATCATACGTAAGGTAGTGGTCTTGCCGCAACCGGAGGGACCAAGCAGAGTGATAAAGGAATTGTCCTCCATATCCAGACTCAGATCATCTACCGCATAGAATTTTCCCCAACGTTTTGTAACATGTGTTAATTTGATTTCCGGCATAGTTATTTACCTCCGATACCTTCATCCAGGCTGGCCCCGGTCAGTTTATTTACCAAAGTGTTAAAGATCAGGATCGTTACGATCAGGATCAGGTTAATGGCGCTGGAAAATGCATACAGTCCCATCTCATCGAAATAATCCAGTGTCGTGGAGAGGATAAAGCCCTGCGTACATAGCAGTAAGAACAGGGACAGCTCTCGCAGACAGGTCATGAACGGAAGCATATATCCGTTGATAATGGAAGACTTCTGGATCGGAATGATGATCCGCAGCATCCGCTTGTACCAGGGAATATCCTGGATGATGGCCGCTTCCTCAATCTCTCCCGACAGCTGCAGCATGGAGTTCAGTGCACTTCTGCTGGCGAAAGGAATGTACTTGATCACGCCTGCGATGATCAACAATGTGTAAGTGTTGAACAGGTTGATCTTGTCATTGGAGAACAGGATGAAGAAAGCTGCGCCCACTGCCAGGGACGGCATCAGGTACGGCAGGAATGCCACACCATTGACGTAATTCGCCCACTTGCTTCTCCGGTTCTTAGATACTGCATAACCGATCAGGGTGCCGATCGTACCTGCGATCAGAGCACAGCAGACAGCGACTAACATTGTTCCCTTGAATGCTCTCCAGATCAGCGGATTGTGGAGGATACCGGGCTGTCCGTACAGAGCACCGGCTCCGTTGTTATCCGTCAGCCACCACTTGGTGGTCAGAGCACTGGGATCCATGGTATACAGGAAACTGTAATCTCCCGGATTCGGAAGGAAAGTCTCCAGTGCGAAGGACAGGATCGGGAAAATACTGGTGAAGAAAGTGATGACGATCAGGATGATCGCGATCAGATATTTCCCGACTTTTCCTAAGTTGATCTTGGATATCTGTCCGGATTTACCGGTAACCGTCGTATAATTCTTACGGCTCTTTAAGCTCATCTGGTTCATTAACAGGATCGCCACACCGAAGATCATCATGATGATGGCAAGAATACTGGCTTCCCCGGTATACTTGGAGTTCATGGAGATGTACTTGGTGGACAGAGTGGTCAGTCCCAGGTAGTGAGGTACGGGATAACTTCCCATGGCGCTTCCGAATACCAGCAGGATCGTGGAAAGGATCGCCGGTTTGACCATGGGTAAAGTAATACGGAACATGGTCTTCCACTTCGGTGTATCCAAAATCGTCGCTGCTTCCTCCAGATTGGCATCCATGTTGCGGAAGATGCCGCCGATCAGGATGTAGGCAAAGGGGGCATAATGCAGTCCCAATACTACTGCACTGGGGAACAGCCCCAGGCACCACCATTTGGGCATCGTAATGTGAAAAAGCGAAGCCAGCAGTCCGTTGGAGGTTCCGGTGACTGCATTACTGTTGAACACATTCTGCCATACCACAGCCAGTGTCCACTGGGGCATGATGTAGGGGAAAATAAAAATGGAGCTTAAATATTTTTTACATTTTAAATTGGTTCTCGTAATTAAGAATGCGAACAAGCCGCCGAACAAAATGGAGATCAGGCAGGTAAAAACTGCCAAAAGAACAGTATTTAACAGCGGTGTCCACAGATTTGTTCTCGCCAGTTTACTGGTGAACAGATCCACATAGTTGGCAACGGAATATCCGCTTGCTTTTCCAGTAAGATGTGCATCGATGGTGCCCGGATGGATCTTGAAGGTATCCTCGACGATTGCCACGATCGGCGCCACTGTGGTAAAGGAAAGTACGATACCAAACAGAAGCAGAATGATATTTTGTGGCTTGGAGAAATACGTCTTGATCTTGTTCAGAACAATCACCATCTTGCTTGTTTTTTTTGTGGCACTCTGATTCATGGTTAACCTCTCTTCCCAATACAAGCTTTTGGTCCTGTAAACCATCCACCCCTGCGAATAAGAAAACTGCTACTTACATGCAGGCATGATGTAGCAGATTTTCTTATTCTGACAGGACAAATAGTCACTTTTTTATATCATATATCACTCAGCAGTATACTTCGGTAACAGCTCGATCCAGCTTCCTACCGTGAAGGATACGGATGCACAGTACTCAGGATCTTCCAGCACCAGTTCGCCATCGGTAGACCACCAGTCGAAGCCTCTGTCATTCTTGCTCTCGTATACAACATTACCGTTCTCATCATTACCGCCGGTGCTGTGCTGATAGGTAGCTTCGATTGCCTTTGCCACTTCAGGGTTAGCGGAATAACCGCCCATGTCTTTGCCCCATGCGCTGAAGCCGTCTTCCGTACAGGTCATGTATGCGATGAAAGCACATGCAGTCCAAGGCAGCGGGCTGTTATCAGTAACGAACAAGTAATGACAGTAGCCGTAGCCACCAATTCCCTTATAGCCATCCTGATAAGCGGCAACCTTGATATTGTTCACAGATACACCTGCGGACTCTTCTACGGAGCGCAGTTTACTGTATACTAACAGTCCACACTGATCGGTAGCGGAATCGGATACCAGCGTATTACAGATAGGTCCATCATCGGTCTGGGCATTGTAGCTGCCTACCCAGAGCTTGATCCATGCCAGGGCATATTTACCATCAGCGCCTAAGCCTAAATCATTTGCCTCGGATTCCATCTCATCAATCGTGGGCTGGAAGTAAGCCTGCTCATCAGCGGGTAATGCATTGAAAGCATCCTTTAACATGGCTGCGTATTTGTCTTCGGTCAGCATGTACAGGAAATTCTTACCTACAACCTCGGAATCAATATCCATGAACAATGCGTGAGTTCCTTCCGCTACGAAGTCCCAGCAGTTGTCATATACTTTATCTCCGGTACAGTTGTATTCGAATACCTTATTCAGCGTCTGTAATGCCAGATAACCGTCCACCGCATCTGGTGTGGTTCCGTTAGCCTCTGCCCATTCCTTGGGAATGAACGTATCCAGTATTCCGGTCTGTGTCATCTTGGATTCGATCTGATTACCATCCTGGATCAGGGTCATTGCGAAGGTTCCTTCCGGCTTCAGGGAATCAGCGGTCAGCTGTTCAAAGATCTTGTTGTTCTTAGGCTGCTGCCAGTCAAATTCCATGCTGTAAGAAGGATCAATAGACTGCAGATACTCGATGAACAGAGGAAGTGCTGCTTTACCACGGCTGGAATTACCTACACCGTAAAAGGTCTTGCCGTTGGATTCTTCAATGGCCTTCTGTGCCAGTTCCTCCATGGTCATTCCTTCTGCCTGTTTGATGATCTGCTGAGTTGCAGTAAGATTTGCGTCGTCGGCTACCTCCGGGGTCTTGGTCTCTGCCACCGTCTCGGTTCCGGCTGTCTGTGTGTTATCTGCGCTTCCAGTTGCCTGGTTCTGGGTCTCGCTGCTGCCGCATCCGGCTAACATACCAACACTCAGTGCACAGATCATAAGTAACGATACTACTCTTTTCTTCATATGCTGTCCTCCCTTGAAACATATAGTTTGTATAACCCTTCATGGTCCACGTACTTGGAATGGGATGTTTCCCACTTCCGTTCTGATGATTCTATTATACGTTGGGAATTCAGCAATTTGTATAAGGCAAAACTGTTATTATTTTAATATTTCTGATACTATGTATAGTTTTTCCGATATTTTATCGTTTCTTTTGTGCATCTTTGTGGTTTTACATGCTTCTATCCTGGTATTCGGAGGGAGTAACACCAACAATCCTCTTAAAGCTGCTGGAAAAATGTGCAACATCACGATAGCCTACCTGTTCTGCGACTTCATACACCTTATTCCGGCAGTCATTCAACAGTTTCATGGCAGTGCGCATACGAACTCTGGTGATGTATGCCGCCACCGTATAATCCGTCTCCCTTTTGAAAGTATGACTCAAATGTCCTTCACTGATCCCCAGGTGCTCTGCGATCTCTGCCACACACAGTTCCGGATCCCCATAATGAGCGGAAATATAGTCTACGGCTGCCATGACATATTTACTCTTGTCGCCTTTATTTAAGACCAGTTCGGGAAGCGGCTCCTCCTTTCTGTTTTCCAATTTTTCCTGTGTCCTCTTACGTTTCTCCAGTGCATTGTTCATTGCCTGTTCCAGTTCCCCGTCTCCAAAAGGCTTTAACAGATAGTCACTGGCCAATAATTTCAGGGCGCTCTGCGCATAGGAGAATTCACTGTAAGCAGTTAAAAAGATCACACTGACATCATTGCCTTCTGCCCGCAGTTCCTTCAGCATTTCGATGCCGTCCATTTTGGGCATACGGATATCGCAGATCAGCAGATCCGGATGATATTTCCGCACGGCTTCCAGTCCTTCGATCCCATTGCCGGCTTCCGCCACGACGACACAGTTCAGTGCCTGCCAGTCTGTCTCCATCACGATTCCTCTGCGCACCAGCATCTCATCATCGATCACGATCACTTTGTACATCGTATTACTCCCTCCATTGTCTCTTCCCGTTTTCTGTATATTCCCCACTATCCGGTAAAAATTCCTCTCTGTCCGTTGCTCTGTATCGGTTCCTCAGGCTTCTCCGTATCTTACCGGCAATCGTAATGTCACTTTCGTACCGTGGACTTCGCCTTCCTCTTCTGTTCGCTGTCCGTCCGTAGGGTTTTCGGCGTTTAAGGTAAGACTCTCCATATGAATGCCGTATTCTTCCCCATAGGTCAGCCGGATGATCGTGTCCACATTGGATACTCCGATATGCCCCACCAGCTGCTCCTGTCTTCTGTGATTGATGGCATCCATCCATTCTTCAGGAGCGCCACAGCCGTCATCGGTTACTTCAATACACAGAACATCTTCCTGTTCTGTGATCCGCACAAGGATATTTCCTTCTTCACTCTCCTTTAATCCGTGCAGTACCGAGTTCTCCACGATGGGCTGTATGATCAGCTTTGGGATCACGCACTCTTCCAGTCCCTCCTGCAGATCCACGGTGTACGAGAACTTATCATTGAAACGGATCTTTTGGATATCTACATAACAGTTCACCAGTTCCAGTTCTTCTTTCAGATAGATGAACTGTCTCTTGGAGATACTGGTCCTAAGGATCTTCGCCAGTCCCGCCGCCATGGTAGCGATCTCCGGGATATGGTTGGCCTTCGCCACCCATTTCATGGTGTCCAGTGTGTTATACAGGAAATGAGGATTCAGCTGTGCCTGCATCATGGCAATATGGGAAGCATTGAGTTCCTTCTGCTTCTCCACCTTATCCTGCACGCTTTGCTCCAGTTCGTTGGCCATGATATTAAAGTTCCGGGACATCTGTCCCAGCTCGTCCTCTCTGTCGGAGACGATCCTGACAGTAAGGTCTCCTTCCTGCAGTGTACGCATGGCCGTATTCATCCGTTCGATAGGACGGGTCATATTTCTACCCAGCCGGGAAGCCACCAAAACACACAGAATGACACTGATGGTCAGCATCACGATCAACACACTGTACATGGAGTTCAATACTTCTGTTGAAAACACGCTGGGACAGGACAATGCAGTATACAATCCACTGTCTCCCAGCGGCTGGACCAGCAGTTCTCCGGCACGATATACTCCCAGCAGCTTATGACCAACCATGAGTTCTTCCCGGATCTGCTCTTCCTGCAGGTTACCATTATCATAAATGGTTCTCCAGAAGGGGTCCATGATTGCTACCTCCGCTTTGGCATTTCCCTTATCATGAAGCACTTTTTCAAAATTTTCTGCGCGCATGCTGATCACAATATAACCTTCCGGTATACCGTCTTTTCCCATAAGTTTACCCGCTGCATACAATAAAATCTTGCTGTCATTAGTATCTGCACGCCGCAGCACCAGCGTCTCTTTACTATCCTCGACTGCTTTCAGGATGCCCCAGTATACCGGCAGATCTGTCTTGGCACTTCCCTGTGCCGTAGTGTAAATACATTTTCCGTTTTTATCATACAGATCAAATTGGGCATATTCTCTGTAATCAGCCACTTCCCGATAGAATTGCAGGTAAATCTTGCTCTTCGACCAGGTGTCATCTTCACCTATCTGTTCCACGATCCGGGTGTTAGCATTTATATTCTCCACTACCGTCTCGAACTCCTGAAACAATTCCAATATGCCAGCATCTATCTGTTCCGCCTGCTCTGTTACTTTTTTCTCATAATCGCTGTTGATCTTGGTCTCCATAGTCTGGATCAGGAATACCCCAAAAAGCAATAACGGCAATAACGCAACTACACCGAAGCAGACCAGCAACTGTCTGTGAAACGACTTTTTAATCCACTTTTTCATCTGTTCTCCCCTGTAACGTCTCCCATGTGTTCAGAATTTTTTCCTTTTCCTGAGAAGCCCAATGAATATCATAATCGATCGTTTTTAATTTTGTCTGCTCCGGTGCTGCATACTCTTCCATATCATTGCGGACAGTTCTCCGGAAAAAGACTTCCTCCACCAGTCTCTGTACATCACTACTTACGGTAAATTCCAGAAATAATTTAGCATTTTCCATATGCTTTGCGCCCTTGACGATTGCTGTGGCATCCGGTATGGCACTGGTGCCGTCCGTAGGGTAGATCACTGTAATATCTGCCCCTTCCAGAATCTTCTGTCTCGCCATTCCCTCTGTGGTAATACCTACCAGTCTGGTACCTGCATTGACTTCCTCCAGTACTGCCACAGATGAGGGCGACAGATAGCCATCCAGTGCACCGGTAAAGTCCTCCAGAGTCTTCTGTTCATCCTGATCCGATACCTGAAGCATTGTACAGAGTGCTGTATAACTACTGCCGGATTTCGTGGGATCTGCGAACGCGATCTTTCCCTTCCAACGATCGGTCTGTAATTCCTCCCAGGTTCTGGGAGCCGCTACGGGATAGACCAGTTTATTGTTATAGATAAATACCGTCGGCAGCACAGAAAAGGGCGTATAGGCATCTCCCTCCGTGCGATACTGTTCAGCAATTTGGTCGATTTCGCTGACCTTATAAGGTTCCAGATAGTCTCTGCACTCCTCAAAATTTTCAACACCTCCGCCGAACATGACGTCAAAGGTACCGGGGGCATCCTGTTGTAATTCATCAAAAAGTGCCAAAGTATCTCCTGCTTTGAGCTCCACAAAAATCCCTGTGCGTTCCTCAAATTCCTTGATGATCGGTTCGTATACATCTGCTTTGTGAGCGGTATAGACGATCAGTTTTCTGTCCTCCGGGATCTGATAAACCGTCTCTTCAGACTTGCTGCAAGCAGTAAGTAACAGGAGCGCCGCAGTCAGTCCGGACAGAACAGATATTCCTGCTTTATGTTTTTTACTATACGAAGTCCTCATAACTTTGCCCTTATCTTTTTCGTTTGTTTATTTTCACTGTATTGGTTCTGTTATCTCTCTGGTTTTTCGATTTTGCTCCCGGCTGCTGTCTGTTGCAGTCTCCGCATCCGGTCGTACTGCACATACATTTTCTGCACTTCGTTCTCCAGAATATAATAGTGACGGATGTACGGGATCAGCAGGATCAGAATCACTACCGGAAGTAATAAGGTAAAAAGGCTGTCGGAGATCACACTTAAGACGATCGCCAGCATCTCTAACAGTGCAAAGGTCACCGTAACGATCAGATGGATCAGGCGCTCATGCTGGAAAAATCCCACCTGCACAAGATGCTCCTTAAGTTTGTCCTGAACCATTTCCTGCATGGTCTGTTCCTCGGTATCCGTTTTCTTTATGTCAGTTTTCTGTGTATGCGTCTGCCTCTGTACAGCCTGCGTTGAGTATTCACCGTGCTGTGACAATGTCTGTACGTTCTGCTCCATTTCTGTCAGCCATTCATCTATCTGTTTTCGATATTGCAAAATGCGCTGCTCCATTATTTTCCCCACCTTCCCGGTACTTGTATTACTCCATCATAGCTATTCTTTCGTTTTTCGTCAATGTGCCATAAATACAATTAATTCCAAAACATAAAAAAACGCCTCTATGCATACGCATAGAGACGATTTAAGAATTCCGGACATAAAAATGGGGCCTATAGGGCTCGAACCTATGACCCTCTGCTTGTAAGGCAGATGC
>ENA-OOXE01001345-OOXE01001345.1-human-gut-metagenome-genome-assembly--contig:-NODE-1345-length-13570-cov-2.076582_pt1 | contig 13570 bp, 17 predicted proteins | sample MGYA00241585_ERZ501339 | MGnify/ENA primary metagenome ERZ501339 (study PRJEB25962, sample SAMEA1972463) | human gut metagenome | biome: human gut; feature: human-associated habitat; material: faeces...
TTACCCTTCATGGAACCACGGAACTGTTTACGACGTTTTACTCTCTTCGGCATTAACATAATTAATTCTCGCTCCCTTCCTTTTTAGTTCTGGTTGGAAGTACTTCGCCATTGTAGATCCATGCTTTTACGCCAACTTTACCGTAAGTGGTATCTGCTTCAGCGAATCCATAATCGATATCGGCACGCAGGGTCTGCAGCGGAATAGTTCCCTCGCTGTAGAACTCTGTACGAGCCATATCAGCTCCACCAAGACGTCCGGATACAGATGTTTTGATTCCCTTAGCGCCAGCTCTCATCGTACGCTGCATGGTAGACTTCATAGCACGACGGAAGGAAATACGGTTTTCCAGCTGTAATGCAATGTTCTCAGCAACGAGCTGTGCATCGCGGTCCGGTCTTTTTACTTCTTTGATATCTACGATAAGCTTTTTGTCAGTCAGTTTCTGAACTTCAGCTTTTACTTTCTCGATCTCTGCTCCGCCTTTACCGATAACAACGCCCGGTTTTGCGGTGTAGATGATAACTTTTACTCTGTCAGATGCTCTTTCGATTTCGATCTTGGAAACACCTGCGCTGTACAGTTTCTTCTTCAGGTATGTGCGGATGTTGTAGTCCTCTACGAGGTTATCTGCGAAATCACCCTCGGCATACCATTTGGAATCCCAGTCTTTAATAACACCGACTCTCAGGCCGTGTGGATTAACTTTCTGTCCCATGACATGTCCTCCTTATTTCTCGTCTAACACAATCGTGATGTGGCTGTTTCTCTTCAGGATTCTGTAAGCTCTGCCCTGTGCTCTCGGATGAATTCTCTTCATGGTCGGAGCCTTGTTAGCGAAGCACTCAGCTACATACAGGTTTTCTCTGGAAAGACCGTTGTTGTTCTCAGCGTTTGCGATTGCGGACTCCAGCAGTTTTTTCACTACGCTGGAGGCATATCTCGGGTTATAAGTTACAATACCAAGTGCGGTTGTTACGTCTTTACCGCGGATTGCATCTAAAACAAATCCAGCTTTCTGCGCAGACATTCTAGCGTAGGATAACTTTGCAGACGGTCTGGTATCTTTGTTAGCATTTCTTGCTCTTTTAATCTGACTTCTATGTCCTTTAGCCATTGCTAAAAAACCTCCTCTCTCAAATCATTCTACTTAGCGGACGCCGGATTTCTTCTCGTCCTTGCCGTGACCTCTGTAGGTTCTGGTTGCTACGAACTCACCGAGTTTGTGTCCAACCATATCCTCTGTAACATATACCGGCACATGTTTTCTTCCGTCATGAACAGCGATTGTGTGTCCAACGAATGACGGGAAGATTGTAGAACGACGTGACCAGGTTTTAATGACTGTTTTATCTCCTGAAGCGTTTGCAGCGTCAACTTTCTTTAACAGGCTTTCATCTGCAAATGGTCCTTTTTTTAATGAACGAGACATCGTTTACCTCCTTATTTCGATAAAGCTTTTCCATCGCGTCTTCTTACGATGTACTTGTTAGACTGCTTGTTCTTTGCTCTGGTCTTCAGGCCAAGAGCCGGTTTTCCCCAAGGAGTAGACGGGCCCGGACGTCCGATACCGGTCTTTCCTTCTCCACCACCATGTGGATGGTCATTCGGGTTCATGACAGAACCACGTACAGTCGGGCGGATACCCATGTTACGTTTCCGTCCTGCTTTACCAATGTTGATCAGGCTGTGCTCGCCATTTCCAACAACACCGATGGATGCGCGGCAGTTGATCGGAACCATTCTCATCTCTCCAGACGGAAGACGAAGGGTTGCGTATTTGCCTTCTTTAGCCATCAGCTGAGCGCCATTACCCGCTGCACGAACAAGCTGTCCGCCTTTGCCTGCATGAAGCTCTACGTTGTGAACCATGGTACCAACCGGAATCTCGGACAGCGGCAGGCAGTTTCCAGGTCTTACCTCGGCAGCAGCGCCGCTCATAACCTTCATGCCAACTTTCAGTCCTTCCGGAGCCAGGATGTATGCTTTCTCGCCGTCTGCATAGCAGATCAGAGCGATGTTTGCTGTTCTGTTCGGATCGTACTCGATCGATTTAACGGTTGCCGGAACATCATCTTTTCTTCTCTTGAAGTCGATGATTCTGTATTTTCTTCTGTTTCCGCCTCCGCGGTGTCTTACAGTGATTTTACCCTGGTTGTTACGACCAGCGTTTTTCTTCAGGGACACTACCAGAGATTTCTCCGGTGTGCTCTTCGTGATTTCGTTGAAATCAGAGGAGGTCATGTGTCTTCTGGAAGGTGTATATGGGTTAAAGCTTTTGATTCCCATTACTTTGTTCTCCTTTCATTTCGTATCGCACTTATGTGTGCATATTTCGAACAGCTGCTAATTAAAGTCCTTCGAAGATTTCGATGTCTTTGCTGTCCTCGGTCAGAGCAACGATTGCTTTCTTGCTCTTTGCAGTTTTTCCAACTACCATTCCACGACGTTTGTTCTTTCCGTCCATGTTCATGGTGTTTACGCTTTTTACTTTTGTTCCTTCGAACATTTTCTCAACTGCTTCTTTAATCTGAGATTTGTTTGCTTCCGGGTGAACCATAAATGTGTATTTCTTCTCGCCCATAGCGTTCATGCTCTTCTCAGTTACGATTGGTTTCAGGATTACGTCGTAATATCTGATATCTGCCATTATGCGTACACCTCCTCGATAGATGCAACACTGCTCTTGGTTGCGATGATGGTGTTGTATTTCAGCATGTCGAATACATTGATGGTATTAACAGATGCAGTCTGAACGCCAGCAATATTTCTTGCGGAAAGTGCTACGTTTTCGCTGTCATCTCCGATGATTACCAGTGCGTTGTTTACTTTGAGGTTATCAAGCACTTTCTTCATCTCTTTTGTTTTAACTTCTGCAAGTTTCAGCTCATCAAGAACGATGAATTTGTTCTCCTGAACTTTGCTTGTCAGAACGGATTTTAATGCAGCTCTTTTCTCTTTCTTGTTCATTTTGAAAGAGTAATCTCTTGGTACTGGAGCGAATACAACTCCGCCGCCTGTCCACTGAGGAGCTCTTGTTGAACCCTGTCTTGCGTGACCTGTTCCTTTCTGTCTCCACGGTTTTCTTCCGCCACCGCTTACTTCGGAACGGGTTTTAGCTTTCTGAGTTCCCTGACGATTATTTGCAAGCTGAAGCACTACAGCCTGATGTACCAGATGCTCGTTGATTTCTACACCGAACACTGCATCATTAAGCTCCATGCTGCCAACTTCTTTGCCTTCCATATTTAATACAGATACGTTAGCCATTACGTGTGTTCCTCCTTTCAACGAACTTATTTACCGCATTTTACTGTCTCTTTGATGGTAACCATGGATTTCTTCGGTCCTGGTACAGCACCTTTGACTAACAGTAAATTGTTCTCTACGTCAACTTTTACGATTTCCAGGTTCTGTACGGTGATTTTCTTTCCACCCATCTGTCCTGGCATTCTTTTTCCTTTGAATACCTTACTCGGATCGGAGCAAGCACCATTGGAACCTGCGTGACGATGATATTTGGAACCATGAGCCATAGGTCCTCTGGACTGACCATGTCTCTTGATGGCACCCTGGAATCCTTTACCTTTGCTTGTTGCAGTAGCGTCGATTTTGTCGCCTGCGTCAAAGATATCGGCCTTGATTTCCTGTCCTAATGTATAGGTTTCAGCATCTTCAAATCTGAACTCTTTCAGATATCTCTTGCAGGAAACACCTGCTTTTGCGAACTGGCCTTTCATCGGTTTGTTCACACGGTTTTCTTTCTTCTCGCCGAAGCCTACCTGAATTGCACTGTACCCGTCGTTGTCTGCGGTTTTCACCTGTGTTACAACACACGGACCTGCCTGCAATACAGTTACCGGTACTAAAACACCGTTTTCGTCGAAGATCTGAGTCATTCCGACTTTTGTAGCTAAAATTGCTTTCTTCATTCCTTTTACCTCCTGTTTTATCTACAGCGGAACTTCCTATTATAAAGAAGTTCATTCTAGCGAACAGTTGATATAAGTGGAACACTATGACCCTTAGGGATGTTGATTCCTTCGAATGAGTGTTGCTTCTATATCATCTATTGCTTACTTAATTGATGGCCGGGGGCTGATCCCGGACTTTTTACAGCTGATCTTATTTGTTTTTCATCTTGATATCGATGTAAACACCAGCCGGCATTTCCAGTCTTGCTAATGCATCCACTGTTTTCTGGGTAGGTGCGATGATATCAATCAGTCTCTTGTGGGTTCTCTGCTCGAACTGCTCACGGGAATCTTTGTACTTGTGAACTGCACGAAGGATTGTTACTACCTCTTTCTTCGTTGGAAGCGGTACTGGTCCGCTCACCGTTGCTCCGTTCTTCTTTACAGTTTCGATAATTTTCTGTGCAGATGCATCTACTAACTGATGATCATACGCTTTCAGTGTAATTCTCATTACTTGACTTGCCATAAAAAAAGTCGCCTCCTTTTCGCACTTTTACGAGTACGACAAGCGGTGACTGTACACTTACCCGTGTGTGTCCTGATGTTTGCACACGGTCGTTTCCACTCTTACAGGTGGACTTAATTGTGGGTACAGTGACTTGTCGCCAGTTTCTTTAACTTGACATTCGCTCCACGGAAAACCCGCTGTTTCTCAGCGGCAACCTCGCGCTTCAACGCTATCAATGTCACAACAGTTGTTAGTATACAAGAAAGCACGCGAAAAATCAAGGTTTTTTTTTATTTTTTTCGATTTATCCGTTTTTATGCAAAAAGAGAAATACAGGGGTGCCATGTTGTGCACTTTTCCTATATTTCTCTCTTTTTTGACGTTTTCCAACTATTCAGAGCCCCATCTCGATTCCGCTGCGATGTATCTCGATGTGGCTTCTTGCCATATGAATAAAAAGAAAAGAACGTTCATTCATGCAAGCATGATTCGCGTTCTTTTCTTTTCGTTCGCATGGCTCTGAATAGTTACAGAATGTCGGAATAATCTAAGATTGTGATGCCGGTTGCAGGATCTTCAATGACTTTCGGGTCATCTCCGGCTGCGTGGGCCTTCTGGAGGAGTTCTTCCGCCGTGTAAACCGGCATGGCAAGTTCGATCGGCTCGGACGGTTCCGGTTCCGGCTCTTCTTCCGGCTCTTCGATGGTTTCTTCAAACTCTTCGATTTCTTCCACAGTTTCCGGCTCTGCAGATTCCGTTTCTTCGGTTTCTTCGGTTTCTTCTGTCACTTCTTCCGCTGTTTCTTCTGCGGCAGCTTCTTCGACAATTTCCGTTTCTTCCACGGCTTCCGGAATTTCTTCGGTTTCTTCTCCTCTTACAAGGTTCTGCAGATCGACGGTATGAAAGGACACCTGCTCCGTTCCTTCTTCTTCCAGATCCGGAATTTCAAATTCGTCCTGTTTCTCTTCTTCTGCCGTTTTCTGGTCGGCTGCTCTCAACTGTTCGGTCATTTCCTGTTCTTCCCGTTTCTTTTTTTCTTCCAGGGCAGCTTTCTTTCTGCTGCGAAGCTCTTCGGACGCTTTCTCATCGTCCTCGTCTTCGTCTTCTTCCTCTTCTTCCTCATCCTCTTCTTCATCACGTTTCCATACCTCGGAAAGGATGAACAGAATGACCAGAAACAGAATGGCAAGTCCGATGATCATGATTCCCTCTCTGCTCTGCGCCGCCATCGACAGAAAGCCGATCACCGGAATCGTGACGATCACTTTGCTCACGGTTTCTCTCACGGTAATTTCCGTTGTGTCTCCACTGATCACATTTTTTACGGATGCGGTTCCGGCAGCGGTGTCGAGGGACTGTATCGTATAGATATACTTTCCGGAATTGTCATCAACCAGGATTTTGTCTCCCGTCGCAACCGATGACGTATCTGTCTTCTTTGCGTACGTGACAGCGCCGCGGGAAATGTTGGTATTTCCCATCCCGTCTGAGACAAGTGTCGTGATGCCGGCAAACGGCGGAATCACCAGTGCGCCTGCTGACAGGATTGCAAGCAGAAGCAGCGTATTCACAATTACCTTCAGTAATTTTGACATATTCAATTCTCCTTGTATTCTCAGTCTTTGCCCCCTATTATAACCCCTTTTCTTCGATTATGCAAGAAAACGTTACGCATCGTGTCCCGGCCGCCCGGTTCCGCGTGTCGAATTTTTCGATTTTTTCTTGAAGATCTGTCCTGTTTCTTCTATACTATATACATAACCAAAGGGGGAATACTTTCATATGAATACACTGATCAAAACCATCGAAGATCTTTCCCTGAACGCATGGCCGTCTCACCAGATCGAGCTGTACGACGGATGGATTCTTCGTTTTTCTTATTTTTATACACACCGGACCAACAGCGTCGAACAGATCGGGCCGTCCACGATTCCGGTGGAAGAAAAAGTGCAGTACTGTGAGGAGATCTACCGTCGCTGGGGTACACCGGCAATTTTCAAGATCAGTCCGCTTGTCAATCCCGGCTTTGATGCAATGCTCGCCGACCGCGGCTATGTAGTCCAGCACACGACGCACGTCATGACAATGGATCTGGCGAACTTTGCCAAAAAGAATCCTGCCGTTGCCGTGACCGTCAGCAGCTTTATCCCGCCGAAATGGATTGACAGCCTCTTTGCTTTAAAGAGCACGACGAACGTGATGCACCGCATGGTCGTTCCTTCGATGTACCGCGCCATTCCAAAAGAAACCATCTGTACCTCCATCCAGGATGAAACCGGAACGATCGTTGCCACCGGCCTTGGCATCCGCGACCGCGATTACGTCGGTGTCTATGCCATCCATGTGCATCCTGCGTACCGCCACCGCCACTACGCTTCCTCGATCTGCCGCACAATCCTCTCCGAGGGAATCCGGCTCGGTGCAACGAAAGCGTATCTTCAGGTTGTCGAGGGAAACACGCCTGCGATCACACTGTATGAATCGCTCGGTTTTTCCTATCTCTATACCTACTGGTTCCGCGCGAAGAACGTGGTCTGATTTTCGTCTGATTTCACATAAAAAAGCATAGCAAAACGGCATGTCAAAATTTTCTGACATGCCGTTTTGCTCTATGTTTATGCTATAAGTGCAGTAAGATTATTCAGCAAAAGGACTGCTTAAATATTTTTCAACGCCGTCCATGGCTTCGCTCTCGTCTTTTCCGTTTGCGGTCACGGTAACTTCCTCGCCATTGTCCAGACCAAGTGTCATCATACCCATAATGCTCTTCGCATTTACTTTTTTTCTGCCGCTCTCGACGTAGATTTCACTTTCGTACTGGCTCGCTACCTGTACCAGCATGGCAACTGGTCTCGCCTCCAGGCCGCTTGAAAGACGAATTGTGATTGGTTTCTTAATCATAATACTTCTCCTCCTTGTTTCCTTCGCAAATCTTCTGCAATCTCTTTTAGTTTCCTTAATCTATGATTAACTCCGGATTTACCAACAACCGGCGTTAACATCTTGCCCAGTTCCAGAAGCGATGCTTCCGGGTATTGTAAGCGGAGCCTTGCCATCTGCTCCAGCGGTTCCGGCAGAGAAGAAAAGCCTGTGGTTTCTTCGATATACCGGATATCTTCGATCTGGCGGATCGCCGCGCTGACCGTTTTGTTGATGTTGGCAGTTTCACAGTTCACCTTTCGGTTGACACTGCCGCGCATTTCTTTTAAGATCCGCACGTTTTCCAGATTCATAAGTGCGATGTTGGCTTCCATGATGCCAAGCATCTCCACAATCTGTGCGCCTTCTTTCATATAAACCACATGGTGATTTTTCCGGAGAACGATCCGTGCATCAATTCCAAAGCTTTTCAGAAGTTCCTGCACCTGTTCTGCTCTCGGTGCATCGGGGCAGACAATTTCGAGATGGTAAAACCGGTTGGGATCGCTGATGGAACCGGACGCTAAAAATGCGCCCCGCAGAAATGCCCGTTTGCAGCACTGACGCTGTACCACAACAGCCGGAATCGGCATTGCTAACTGCCGGTCTGTCTCGTGTAACTTCACTGCCTGCAGAATCTGACGGGTTTCTTCCCTGTCATTTACGCGGATCAGATACGTATTTTCCTTCTGATTCAGCTTAACTGCAAGCTCTGCCTCTATATTAAATGTTTTTTTCAATAAAGTAAAGTACTTTCTTGCCACATACGCATTCTCTGTCTGAATCCGTATCGTCCCGTCCTTCTCGGAAATCTGTCCGCAGAGTGACAGGATCGCCGCTGTTTCCGCAATCTGGCAGTGGCGTGCCGTCGGAAGATGTCTCGATAATTCCTCTTTTACCTCGCTTGAGAATGACATCCTTCCACCCCTAAATTCCTTTTCGGATGGCGTCTTTTTCCAGATCCCGGTGCTCAATCCGGATTCCATAGTCCTTCGCGTTGGAAAGACGCCGGTACAGCTCGTTGGCAAGGGTTACGGAACGGTGTTTTCCGCCGGTGCAGCCGATGCTGATAATGAGCTGATGCTTGCCCTCGGAAATATAATTCGGAATCAGAAAACGGATCATATCCTCTAATTTTTCCGCAAACACCTGCGCTGTCTCAAATCCCATCACATAATCCCGCACCGGAGCATCGTTGCCGGAGAGCGGGCGCATGCCTTCTACGTAGTAGGGATTCGGCAGGAACCGCACATCGAAAACAAGGTCCGAATCCGCCGGGATTCCGTATTTGAATCCAAATGAGAGCACAGTAATCATCAGATTTTTGAATTTCTGATCCTGCACGAAAATCTTATCGAGCTCCGCTTTCAGCTCTCTTGTGAGAAGCTGGCTCGTATCGAGAATGTAGTCCGCATCTTTTTTCAGGAACTCAAGTGCTTTGCGCTCTTTTCTAATTCCCTCATCCACCCGTCCAAGGCCTGCCAGCGGGTGCGTTCTTCTCGTCTCTTTGTATCGTTTGACCAGCACGTCATCGGACGCGTCCAGAAACAGGATCTCATAGCAGATTCCGTTGATGCTCATCCACTCCAGAACATTCTGCAGGTCCGGAAGCGCCTGGCCGCTTCGGATATCGATTCCAACTGCCACTTTCTGGATTTCTCCGGAAGTACCGTCGGCGGTAAGCTGTGCAAATTTTTCAACCAGCGGGATCGGAAGGTTATCGACGCAGAAATATTCCGCGTCCTCCAGCATTTTCAACGCTGTACTTTTTCCCGCACCGGACATGCCGGTCACAATTACAAAACGCATGTTTTTTCTCCTTTGGTGGATAACGAAAATCAGAATTCCCCGAGGAACTGGATTTCCGGCTCAAGCTGTACGCCAAACTGTTCTTTTACTTTTGCCTGGATCTGACGGATCAGTTCCATCACATCCGATGCGGTTGCACCGCCTGCATTGATCAGGAAGCCGCAGTGTTTTTCCGATACTTTTGCACCGCCGACTGCGTAGCCGGAAAGTCCGGCATCCATCACAAGCTTGCCTGCGAAATAGCCTTCCGGCCGTTTGAATGCGCTGCCGGCGCTCGGATACTCGAGCGGCTGTTTCTCTACCCGCTTGTTTTTCAATTCCTGCATGCGGGCAAGAATTTCTTCTTTATCTCCCGGAACAAGCATAAGTTCTGCTCCAAGTACGACGTAGCCTCTGTCTTTGATGACGCTGGCACGGTAGCCGAAGCCGAGCTCTTCTTTTTCCAGTTCCCGGATCTCACCTTCTCTTGTGAGTACAGTGACATTCTGTACAATATCCTTCATCTCTCCGCCGTAGGCTCCCGCGTTCATACGGACGCCGCCGCCCAAAGTTCCAGGGATTCCGGAGGCAAACTCCATACCGGAAAGACCGGCTTCTCTTGCCGCCTGGCTGATGGATACAAGCATGCTTCCGGCTTTCGCCCGGATTCTGTTTCCTTCCACTTCGATTCCCTGAAAGTTTTTGTAAACCGAAAGAATCACACCGTGGTAGCCCTCGTCACTTACAACGAGATTGCTGCCGTTTCCGGTGACGAACCACGGAATCTCTTTTTCTTCGCAGAGAGCCACGATTTTTCTGATTTCTTCTTCTGTATGAGGAGCGACGAAATAATCTGCCGGACCGCCCACGCGGAAGGTCGTATGATTTTTCATCGGTTCTGCGGTCTGTACCGCATCTTCCCCTGCAATTGCATAAAGTTCTCTGACAATCTCTTCTTTGATCACGATTTTTACCCTTTGCCGCATCTGCGGCCGAACATTTCATTACGAATTACTACGAATTACAGATTATACTTTTTTAGACGCGAAAGCAGCCGACATCCCTCACTTCTTCGTTCGTTCTGCCAGCCGCTGTTTTTCTTCTTCGTCTGCCCGCCTTTTTTACAGGCTCACGGGCTATTCTACCACGAACCCTCAAAAAGTGCAACGAACTTTTTCGTTCCGGCTCTTTTTTCTATCAGATCTTCCGGATTGGTATCATTTCCTACATCAGACAGTCTTTTCCATGGATTCTCGCCGGGGTGACAAGCACCATCTGATTCATGAGATTTTCTTCTGAAAGAACGGCAACGCGCAGATATTCTCTCGTGTGTCCCGTCCAGTAACGGACGCCGTCGATCTCGACTTCTTCTTCCATGAGCACTTCCAGCTCTTTTCCGAGGAAGCCTTCCATATATTCCTGTCTCCGTCTCTCGTCCAGTTCCAGCAGAACGTGGCTGCGCTTCGTCTTCTCCTGCTCCGGAATCTGGCCTGCCATCGCTGCGGCGCGGGTGCCTTCTCTTCTCGAATACTTGAAGATGTGAGTCTCGAAGAAATGAATGTCCTCGACAAAGGCGCGCGACTCTTCAAACTCCTCCTCACTCTCCTGCGGGAAACCGACAATCACATCGGTCGTCAGCGCCGGATTTCCATATACCTTACGCAGAAGATCGCATTTGTGTTTGTATTCTTCTGCGGTATATTTCCGGTTCATCCGCTTCAGTGTTCCATTGCTTCCGCTCTGCAGCGAAAGATGGAAATGCGGGCACACCTTCGGCATTGCGGCGATCGCCTCTGCAAACTCTTCGGTAATGATGCCCGGCTCCAGGGATCCGAGACGGATTCTTCTGATGCCGTCCACTGCATCAACAGCGCGGATCAGGTCGAGCAGCGTCTCTTTTTCGCCCTCCGGGAAATCGAGTCCGTAGGAGGAAAGGTGGATACCGGTCAGCACGACTTCCTGGTATCCGGCCTCCACCAGACGTTTTACTTCTTCTACCACATCACTCTGGCGGCGGCTTCTGACTCTGCCGCGCGCGTACGGGATAATACAATAAGTACAGAACTGATTGCATCCATCCTGTACTTTCAGGAATGCTCGGGTGTGCTCCGCCGTTTTGCTGATCGAGAGTGTCTCGTACTCACGGTTGTGTGTCATATCCACGAGGAAGCTCTTACACTCCGCGTCGGATGGTTTTCCACCGTCCTCACGTTCTGCCAGAAAGTTTTCCAGAATATCCACAAGATCTTTCTTCTTATTATTTCCGATGATCAGATCAATCGCCGTATCCTCTTCGAGTTTTTCCCCAGCCGCCTGCACATAACAGCCGCAGGCCACGACAACCGCATCGGGATTCATCTTTTTCGCTTTGTGCAGCATCTGCCGCGATTTCCGGTCCGCAATGTTCGTCACGGTACACGTATTGATAATGTAAACATCCGCTCCCGGTGCAAAAGGCACGATCTCGTACCCTCTGTCTTCGAGGAGCTGCTGGATGGCTTCCAGCTCATATGCGTTCACTTTACATCCAAGATTATGCAAAGCTACCGTTTTTTTCATGCCATACTCCTTTCTTCTTCATCTTTATTATTAAAAATCACGAAGATTCCACTTTATCTTTGTATGTTTTCGCATTGACTTTTTCCCCTCCAGACGGTAAGATAAAGCTGTTAAATGAGGGTAATAAATAATGTTAACCAAATAACAGGGAGGATTACAAACATGAAAACAGTACAGATTTCTCTTAATTCTATCGACAAAGTAAAATCTTTCGTCAACGACATTTCCAAATTCGATTTTGATTTCGATCTGGTATCCGGAAGATACGTAATCGACGCAAAATCCATCATGGGAATCTTCAGCCTCGACCTTTCCAAACCGATCGACCTGAACGTCCATGCTGATGGAGATGCTCTTCAGACCGTACTTGATGTTCTTGCTCCGTACATTGTATAATTACGATAGAACATAAGGGCCGCGCACTCGCCGCGGCTCTTTTTTTGTCTTTGTTTATCATCAGGACCGGATCTTGTTTTTCAGAACCCCCAAAACAAGATCCGGCCTTTTTGTTCTTTAAAGCAAGTTTTCCTTAGCAGACCTCGATCGTCTCTGCGGTAGAAACTGCGCGTTCCATCATCTCATCGATCACGTCGTCCAGATGGCTCTCGGAGCATTTGATGACATTCAGGTTCGGTTTTGTCACCGGATGCTTTGCAACGAAGATCGTGCAGCAGTCCTCATACGGCAGAACAGATGTCTCGTACGTACCGATTTTTTCGGAAATATCGACGATCTCCTGTTTGTCGAAACCGATCAGCGGACGGAAGACCGGCATGGTGCAGACTTCGTTGGTAACGGCGAGGGAATGCATCGTCTGGCTTGCCACCTGTCCGATACTCTCTCCGGTGATCAGGCCAAGGCATTTGTCCTGACGTGCAAACGCTTCTGCGATCTTCATCATATAACGGCGCATGATGATGGTCAGCTCGTCGTGCGGGCATTTTTCGTAGATTGCAAGCTGGATCTCGGTGAAGTTGACCACATGCAGACGGATCGGGCCGCTGTAGCGTGCAACGAGTTTTGCAAGATCCACAACCTTCTGTTTGGCTCTCTCGCTGGTGTACGGCGGAGCGTGGAAGTAAACGGCATCAATCTTAACACCGCGTTTTGCGATCATATATCCGGCCACCGGACTGTCGATCCCGCCGGATAAAAGCAGCATTGCTTTGCCGTTCGTTCCGACCGGCATTCCACCCGGTCCCGGAATAATCGTTGAGTATACGTTAATTTTTGCACGGATCTCAATATTAAATACCACCTGTGGATGATGCACATCTACTTTTGTCTCCGGGTAAGCATCTAAAATCTTCTCGCCCATGGCTGCATTGATCTCCATGGACTCCATCGGATAATTCTTTCTTGCGCGGCGGGCATTTACTTTAAATGTAAAATGTTTGTCCGGGTACACCTTATCAATGTATGCAATGACTTCCTCTGCAAGTTTGTCAAATCCTTCGTCTTCCAACAATACAACCGGGCAGATCCCGACGATACCGAATACATGCTGGAGAGCGTCGATCACTTCATCGTAATCGTACTCACTAAGAGCCTGAACGTAGATACGGCCGGACTCCTTGGATGCAATGAAAGAACCTTCTACCTTTTTGAGCGCGTTCTTGATCTGCTTGATCAGGGCATCCTCAAAAAGGTAACGGTTTTTACCCTTGGTACCGATCTCTGCGTACTTAATCAAAAATGACTGGTATACCATACTTTTATCCTTTCTTAGTTATCCTCTCTGGTAACGGCGCAAGACCGGAACCAGCTCCTTTAATACATCAATGGTGTAATCTACTTCTTCTTTCGTGTTGAACATGCCAAAGCTCATGCGGATGGTGGAGTCCAGAAGTTTCTGTGCCACACCGATACCCTTTAAGGT
>ENA-OOXE01001346-OOXE01001346.1-human-gut-metagenome-genome-assembly--contig:-NODE-1346-length-13553-cov-8.617573_pt1 | contig 13553 bp, 13 predicted proteins | sample MGYA00241585_ERZ501339 | MGnify/ENA primary metagenome ERZ501339 (study PRJEB25962, sample SAMEA1972463) | human gut metagenome | biome: human gut; feature: human-associated habitat; material: faeces...
TTGTTGTAATAGTCCTCCGGACTCTGGGTAAACTGGAAGATCGTACCGGGAAGCAATAAAACGGCGGGAGAATTGTCCACAATGAGCAGAATGTGCCCTTCGCACAGGTAGCTGCATGCCACATCGGGACGCTCTGTCAGCTGGATGCTGGGTAGGGGATTCCACCATCTTTTATGAATCAGAAGCTCTTCTAAGCTTTTGCTGCCCATAGTCAGCGAAGTGATCTGTAACCGGGAGAGCTTTTGCTTCAGAGCCTCTAATAACTCCTCGTTAACCTGGTCTGCCAGATAGGCAATAGCTACATCGGTGCGGCTCTCTGTTCCCAGGGTGCAGATGGAGAAGGTCAGTTTCGCAGAACGCACCCGGCGGCGGATAAGATTTGTATTGAATAAAAGTGTCTCCACGAAGCCGTCCCGGGCACCCCGGGTGCTCCGTTCGGTATCGGGCTCGGAGATACTGCGGACGGGATAGGTACGGACGTCAATGATCACCGCCTGATCGAAGCCGTTCACCAGGAGAATGGAAGGCCCACTTAAGAGATTTTGCAGGATATCATCCACAGAGGAGGTCAGCGATACCTGGGCATAGCCGAGCCTGCTCTGCACATAGCCGGGGAGATCGCGGATCTCGGAATCCAGTGTATAGTGAGGATCCTGCAGGTCGGAGAAGATCTGCTGGAGGATCTCGGTATTGCAGAAACCATTGATCCCCAGCCAAAATGCCGGAGTTTCCCCCAACCGGAGATCGCGTGTGATCAGGTCAAAGCTTTTACCCAGAGGAAGCAATCGGTGGAGAAGATCAATATTTTGGGAAAGTTCTGTGGATAACGAAATGTTTTGTGCCATAAAAAGGGAATCCTTTCTGAATAATGATATAATGATTGCATAGACTGCCCGGTGGGTATATTGTATTATTCAGATAGATTCCCCATTATTTTGGTAACTATTCAGTTCATCAGTGATATAATTGCCACAAACCTAACAGGATCAATAAAAACCCGGAGATGGGATCGGCATATTCTCCGACCCGCTGCAGGAGGACGGAACGTCCCAGGCGGCTCCCCAGTGTCAGGAATCCGAAGGAACAGAAAAAGGTGGATATCGAGGCAGGCAGAAAAGGAAGTCCGGTAATGCTGGCGGAGAATCCGATACCGATATTATTCATGGAGAGGGCACAGCCCAGAGCCAGCGTCTGCGGGAGAGTCAGATTCCGATGTTCGGCAAATTTTTTCTTTTCCCGGCATAGACTGCTGTTATCTGAAGAACTGCAGCGCCATCTGGAGACCAGCCATTTTCCGGCATAGTAGAGCCCGAACAGGATCAGGATACTGCTTCCGGTCCGGGTTGCGATCTCACCGGGGATCAGAGGCAGTAAAAGGTTACCGAGGCTTATAGAGATCACAGTACCGATGAGAGTGACTGCGCTGATCAGCAGATTGTGTTTTGCAGGAAGAGGGACCTTCTGCAGTCCGAGTGCGCAGCCTACCAGAAGTGCATCCAGACTGGCGGAGATACCGAAGAGCAATGAGGGCAGAACAGACATAGCATGCTCCGTAGAAAATATTCTTAATTTTACTATATTCCTGTAAAAATTTTTTGTGAGATACGGTGCGGGGGATGCCTGAGGGACAAAACGATGAAAATAAAGAACAAAATCATAGAATTTGTAAAAAAAGAGACGGTGCTGACTGCGGCGATGGTGTTGGCAGTATTGTCGGCGGTAATGATCCCGCCGGACAAAGAATATATCGGATATATTGATTTTCGGACGCTGGCGATTTTATTCTGCCTGATGACTGTGATGGCGGGATTGCAGAAGCTGGGCATATTTCGCAGGGTTGCCAGGATATTATTGCAGCATACCCACAATGTGATTGCGCTGGCAGAAATTCTGGTATTGCTGTGCTTCTTTTTCAGCATGTTGATCACGAATGATGTGGCATTGATCACTTTTGTGCCTTTTACGTTTACGGTACTCCGTCTGTCCGGAGAGGAGGCTGTCCGGAAACTGGCAGTTCCGGTGGTGGTATTACAGACGATCGCAGCGAATTTAGGAAGTATGCTGACACCCATTGGTAATCCACAGAATCTGTATTTATATGGGAAAATACAGATGTCCCCGATTGCATTTATAAAGCTGATGCTGCCGTATTCTGTGGTGTCACTGCTCTTTTTGCTTATCTGTACGGCGGTTGTGGCGAAACACAGTGGCATTGCGGTCAGAGATGTGGCAGGGGCGTTGCAGGCAGAAGATGCCGGACAGGAAACGGCAGGATGGCGGAGATATCTGCCTGTGTTTTATCTGACATTATTTTTGTTGTGTCTGTTAACGGTGGCGCATATGATTCCCTATCCGGTAACGCTTGGAATTGTGGTGCTTGGTGTTGGAATCCTGGACCGCACGACCATAGGAAAAGTGGATTATTCGCTGCTGCTGACCTTCGTGGGATTTTTTATTTTCATAGGAAATATAGGAAGAATGCCTGCTTTTTGCAGCTTTTTACAAAAAATTATTGAAGGAAGGGAAGTCGTGACAGCAGTGGCTGCCAGCCAGGTGATCAGCAATGTACCGACAGCACTGTTGCTGTCCGGTTTTACAGAAAATGTGAAAGCATTGATCGTTGGAACGAATCTGGGCGGTCTGGGCACATTGATCGCTTCTATGGCAAGCCTGATCTCTTATAAGCAGGTGGCAAGTCAGATCCCCGGGGAAAAGAAACGGTATTTTGGATGGTTTACAGTGGCCAATGTGGGCTTTTTGCTTCCATTATTATTTATAAACGGTCTGTTATAGTGTGTTTATTGTTATAGAGTTATTTATTTTATTATGTAAGGAGGCAGCATCATGACAGAAGATATGACAATCATTGCAGAAGAGGCATATTCCGCAGCCAGGGAGATCCTGGAGAAAGCTAAGCCAGAGGCGGGAGAACTGTTTGTAGTAGGGTGCTCCACCAGCGAGGTGGGCGGTGCATCCATCGGTACTTATTCCAGCCCGGAGCTGGCAGAGGTGGTCTTCGGTGGAATCTATCAGGCAACGCAGGAAGCAGGCGTCTATCTGGCAGCCCAGTGCTGTGAACACCTGAACCGCGCACTGATCCTGGAAAAAGAGGCAGCTGTAAAATACGGTTATCCTATGGTCAATGTGGTTCCCCAGCCCAAGGCGGGAGGATCCTTCGCTACGGCAGCGTATAAAGCATTTGAACATCCGGTGGCAGTAGAACATATTCAGGCGGCAGCGGGAATGGATATCGGAGATACGTTGATCGGAATGCATCTGAGAGATGTGGCAGTACCGGTGCGTCTCCGGACCGGACAGATCGGAGACGCCCATGTGGTATGCGCCCGTACCAGACCGAAATTCATCGGTGGTGGCAGGGCAGTCTATGACGAAGAATTAATGTAGTGCAATCTCTACAGCATACTGCGGAAATACTCACGGATCCACCGTCCGGATTCATTGAAGTCCTCATCGGTCCAGTCGGAGAGAGCCGTGCTGGCAGCCTTGAAGACACTGCTGCTTTCGTCCTTGTTCGCCAGATTCCAGCAGCAGAAGCTGATCTGATATTTGTTCAGCAGATCCAGCCACTTGGTCGTGGAATCGAAGTCATTGGCACCATTGCCGGAAGCGTCGCACATACCGAATTCGCTGACGAAGACCGGAAGATTGTTCTGTGCGCAGGTCTCTAAGCGGTTACGCAGGTCATCTTTGTGGGTGCCTGCGTAAAAATGCAGGGTATACATTACATTATCAAAGGTAAGCGGGGAAGCTGCGGCTTTGTCGATCTCCTGGCTCCAGGTAGGGGTTCCTACGAGGATGACGGCATCCGGCTTCTGTTCCCGGATCACCGGGATGACTTCCTCGGCATAGGACTTGATGCTGTCCCAGGAGGTACCGCTGTTGGGCTCATTACAGATCTCATAGAGCACATTGTCGTTGTCAGCAAAAGCTTCCGACATTTCCCGGAAAAAGGCGATCGCCTCATCTTTGTTCTGATTCGGGTCGCAATCACTTAAAATATGCCAGTCTACGATCACGTACATTCCAAGCTCTGTGGCGTAGGATACACCGTCTCTTACCAGCTGCTTCAGCTGTTCCTTATCACCGCCGGCGCAATAACCGCCGTACTCCGCTGTATACATGGCGAGGCGGATACAGTTGGTATTCCAGTCGTCCCGCAGGGTACGGAAGGAATCATAATTGATATACTGGGGGAACCAGGCAATACCGTGGGTGGACATACCGTAGAGCTGGACGATATTCCCGTCTGCATCGGTCAGCTTCCCGTTCTCCACATGGAGAGCGCCGTGCTGTCCGAAGGGGGTGGAGTCATCGACAGAGGGCGCCTCGGAAACTGCTGGTTCGGTTTCAGCGGGCTGTGCCCCGGATGCTTCGGAGGACGATGTTTGTTCAGAGGAAGCGGTACTTTCGGAGATGGTTTCCGTGATGGCAGCAGGCGCTTCGGGGGAAGCAGATGTTGTGGCTTCATTTGACGTATCCTGCCTGCCACAGCCGGCGAGAGCACAGGTGCCTAAGGCTGCCAGTACCGCACAGCTGAGCGTTTTTCTGAAAATAGACATAATAACCTCTTTTCTTATTCGAGTTCGAGAATCAACGAATGAAAATACAAACAATGGGTTACCTTTTAAAACTAAAAAACAAGCACTTACAACCAATATTATAATTGTGTCTGTGAAGCTTGGCAAGAAATGATTGCCCGCGGATAGGAGCTGTGATACAGTTAATGGGAACAGAGTTCGGAATAGAGGACAGAGATGGAGGAAACCTATGCTTCCGCAGTCATTTACAGAGAGAATGCAGGGACTTTTGGGATCGGAATATGAAGAGTTCCTGGCAAGCTTTGAGCATGAGAAATATCAGGCATTGCGTCTGAATCCGTTAAAAAGGGATGACATATCTGTCATAACAGAAAAAGTAAAGCAGACTTTTCAGCTGCAGCAGGTTCCCTGGGCGGAGAACGGATATTACTATACCAAAGAGGATCAGCCGGGAAAGCATCCCTGGCATGAAGCGGGACTTTATTATATCCAGGAACCCAGTGCCATGGCACCTGTGACACTACTGTCACCTCGTCCCGGGGAGCGGATCCTCGATCTATGTGCTGCTCCCGGAGGGAAAAGTACTCAGATCGCATCCGCGATGGAGGGAGAGGGACTGCTTGTCACGAATGAGATCCACCCGGCGAGGGCGAAAATACTGTCGGAGAACGTGGAGCGCATGGGCATCCGCAATGCCTGTGTATTGAATGAGACACCGGAGCACCTGGCGGATATTTTCGAGGAATATTTTGACCGGATCCTGGTGGATGCACCCTGCTCCGGAGAGGGAATGTTCCGGAAGAATGAAGTGGCCTGTGAGGAATGGAGCCCGGAAAATGTGCAGTTATGTGCAGACAGACAGGACGGGATCCTGGAGTGCGCGGCACGGATGTTAGTCCCGGGAGGCAGACTGGTATATTCTACCTGCACCTTTGCGCCTGCGGAAAATGAGGGAAGCATCAGCCGTTTCCTGGCAAAGCATGAGGAATTCGAGATTGTCTCCATAGATAAAGCGAAGCTGGGGATCCCGGAAGGCTGCGACGGTATTCCCGCTTGTGTAGAGAATCCGGCACCCGGCATTACGGGGACTTTACGTCTGTGGCCCCATAAGTTACGTGGCGAGGGGCATTATGCCGCAGTATTACAGAAAAAGGGAAAGCTTCCGGAAGGATATCAGCCGGTGAGTGCCACCGGATCAGAGAAGGGAATTCCGGCGAAGAATCTGACAAAAGACTGGGCAGAGTATTTTAACTTCGCAAAAGAGACCTTTTCGGAGGAGCAGACGATCAAAGCAGGACTATGCACTGCCGGAGAAGGATTTCTGGCATTTGGCGATAACCTGTACCGCATGCCGGAGAGAATGCCCGGGGTGAAAGGACTGAAGGTATTGCGCCCGGGACTTCATCTGGGCACATTGAAAAAGAACCGTTTTGAACCGGCGCACGCGTTAGCCCTGGCACTGCGCCCAGAGGATGTGAAGCATGTGTGGAAGCTGTCTGTGGAGGAAGCCGCGGCTTATCTGAAGGGACAGACTTTTTCCGCGGAAGGCGAGAAGGGCTGGTATCTGATCTGCGTGGATGACTGTAGCCTTGGCTGGGGGAAGCTGGCAGGCGGCATCATGAAGAATCATTATCCTAAAGGATTGAGAAAGTGATTAGGCGATAGAGATGCAACGGTATAGCTTAACATCCGGAACAACGGTTAGGGGGATGACAGAGGAATAGGTTATGAAAACGGAAATATTATATGAAGATAACAGCATACTGGTCATCCGCAAACCGGCGGGACTGGCGGTACAGTCCGCCGGGATCGGACAACCGGATGTGGTCAGCGAGTTGAAATCCTATCTTGCAAAGCTTCCCGGCGCGGAGAGGCCGGGGCCGGGAAAAGGAGAGCCGTATCTGGGCATAGTCCACAGACTGGATCAGCCGGTGGAAGGACTACTGGTATTTGCCAAAGACAAAAAGGCAGCAGCGACATTGTCGAAGCAATTAACAGAAGGTGCACTGAATAAACATTATTATGCAGTACTCTGTGGATATCCTGACTGCCCGGAGGGGGATCTTGTGGATTACCTTCGCAAGGAAGGTAATGTGGCGGTGGCAGTGACCGGCAGGGAGCAGGAATTTGCAGATGCGAAGATTGCCGCGCTGCACTATCGCATTTTGGAAGAGATCAACGATCCTTCTCCGCTTGCGCTTGCAGACGTAACGATCGGGACCGGACGGTTTCATCAGATCCGGGTGCAGTTCGCACATGCGGGATTTCCACTGTTGGGAGATACGAAGTATGGAACGGCAGCGTTAAAAGAGGTGATGCCTGCGCAGAAATATCGCGGCGTGGCACTATGCGCGTATTCTCTGGAGCTTGTTCATCCCGTTTCCGGGAAAAAGATGGGATTCCGGGTAGTGCCGAAGAATCCGGCATTTTCGGGTTTTGCGATGGAGGAATTGAAAAAACTCACAGAAAATGAAACCGGAATCTCCAAAAGGGGATAAAAAAAGTCTCTCAGAGCACACTAATCCAAAAAGGGAGTGTGCGGAATGGACTGGGGAGAATTCGATAAAAATATTATAGGAAAAAAGATGATAGTACTGCTTGCGGTGACGGGAGCAGTCTATTTTTTTCTGCAATATCTGACCCCCCTGTTGGCACCGGTGCTGTTGGCGATGCTGTTCGTCACGATATTCGGACCGATGATGAAGCGGATGAACCGCAAACTGCATTTTCCAAGACCCTTAAGTGCCATAGTGCTTCTGATCCTGGCGACACTGCTGTTGGCTGTACTGTTATGGGTACTGAGTTCCTGGGTGCTGGGAAGTCTGCCGGTGTGGATCCGGAGTATGGATGCGAGGGAGCAGGAGTGGCTGGAGGTGGTCCGGAACCTATGCCGCAGCGTGGGAGAGATCATTGGTGTGGACGCTTCCTATCTGGAAAATACGGTCAGCGGCAGACTGCAGGAGGGACTGGATTCGCTGGAGGAAAATATTCTGCCGGGGATGCTGTCGCAATCCATGCAGTATGTGCGGTGGTTTGCGGAGCTGGGAGGATTCCTGGTGACATTTCTCATTGCGTCGGTACTGTTGGCGAAAGACTATGACGGGATCATGAACCATCTGCTGGATCAGGAGTCCTGCCATGTGCTGTTGGAGGTGATCTGCGGGATCGTCCGCTATATCGCTACCTTTGTAAAAGCACAGGGGATCATCATGTCGGCGATCGCACTGACGGCAGCGGCTACGTTAGGGATCGCGGGGATAAAGCATGGAGTGCTGTGGGGGATCCTGGCGGGGATTCTGGATGCGCTGCCTTTTATCGGCACGGGGGTGGTGTTGGTGCCACTGGGAGTCTGGCAGCTATTGGAGGGAAGCTTCGGTAGAGCACTTATCTGTGGTGCGCTGTATGTGGTATGTATTTTCCTGCGGGAGATACTGGAGCCCCGTCTCATCGGCAGGAAAATAGGAGTGTCTCCCATTGCTGTATTGGTGTCGTTGTATGCCGGGATCCGGCTGTTCGGCGTTTGGGGGATCATCAAGGGACCGTTGGGATTTGTGCTGATCTACGAGACGTATCATAGCCTGTCTAAGATGTCTGACCGGCAGAAAAACGGAGAGGATCGCTTCTGAGAAAAGATTGACGAAAGAAGTCCGGAAAGCTATCATGAAAGGGAATAAATTTCCGGTGGTCGGAGAAGGTTCGGAGAGATGAAGCCTATGGCAAAAAATACAAAACACAAGAAAGCAGAATCCGTAGCAGAGACACTTTGCAGCTTTAGCGGATTTTTATGTGATATCGTGATCAGCGTGTATATGATCGTGATTCTGATGGTACTCCCTCTTTACAATAAAGGATATGCCAGGATAGGAACAGAGAAGGAGACCTTTTTTCTCAAGACTATGACCTATGGTGCGAAAACTTTGCTGCCGGTATTTTTACTGTGGCTGCTTTTCCGGCTGGTTACAGCAGTTCAGAAAAAGGAGTTGCCGAAGTTCACGGAATGGCCGGCGGGATTATGGAAGAATCTGAGTGTGACGGACAGATTTGCCGTATTTTATGGAATTGCGGTTTTAGTATCCTATCTGTTTACGAATTACCGGGAAGAAGCACTGTGGGGGACAGCGTCCTGGCGGATGGGAATGTGGACGCAGCTGGGAGCGGTGATCGTCTATTTTATGATCTCCCGTATGTGGCAGTGGAAGAGCTGGATCCCGGCGCTGGTACTGCCGGTGTCTGCGGTTGTTTTTTCTCTGGGATATGTGAATAAGTTTGGACTGCTACCGGTGGATCCGGAGTACGTGACCCCTTCCTTTATCTCGACGATCGGAAATATCAACTGGTATTGCGGGTATCTGGTGACGATATTATTCGGGGGAGTCTATCTGCTGTGGCGGATGGAGGAGATGACATGGAAAAAGCTGTTGCTGATGGCATATGTGACGATCGGATTCGCCTCGTTGGCGACTCAGGGAAGCAGCAGCGGCATTGTAACCTTCGCAGTGGTCATGTTCGTATTATTCGGGATGTCCGTGAGAGACAGCGGGAGGATGGAAGTGTTCTGGCAGGAGATGACACTGTTTTCCGCAGCGTGTCTGATTACCTGTGTTCTCCGCCGGTTGAATATATTTTCCCGGGAACTGATCCTGGAAGGAATTACAGATCTGCTGACGTTTTCGATTGCAGGCATATTTATGACGATTCTGTCGGGAATTATTTTGTATTGGATACACAGAACCCGGGTAAGACGAAGTTATCCGGAGAAAATGTTACATAGAATCTATTGTGGGATCGCTATTGCGGTACCGGTTATGATATTGCTTGTTTTGTTACTGACGCTGATCAATACCTTAGCCGGTGGTGCGTTGACTCCCAACATCACAGACCCGAATGTGACAAAATGGCTGACGTTTAATGTCAGTTGGGGGAGTGCCCGGGGCGGTACCTGGGCAGCAGGTGCCAGATGCTTCTGGGAGGCGGATTTTCTGCATAAAATATTCGGCGTGGGACCGGATTGCCTGTATGCATTTTTATCCAACGAGGGAAGTGTGGGACTGCAGACGATGGTGAATGACCGTTTTGGCGGGAACCGGCTTACGAATGCACACAATGAATGGCTGACGGTTCTGGTAGATATAGGAGTATTGGGGCTGATCAGTTATGCAGGGATGATGATCACGGCGATCAGAGATTTCCTTCGTGCCGGGGAGAGCAAGATGCTGGTGGGAGCCTGCGGGATCTGTGTGCTGGCGTATACAGTGAATAATATGTTCAGTTTTCAGCAGGTGATGAATATTTCGACGGTGTTTGTGATTATGGGGATTGGGGAGAATTTACGGTCTGCGCCCGAACGGTGTGTCCGAACCAGTTAGAGGTCGTAAGTTTGAATAGTTGCAAGAACAAAAATACTCCCTCACACATGTGTGAGGGAGTATTTTTAGTCGTCGCGACAAGATTCGAACTTGCGACCTCTGCGTCCCGAACGCAGCGCTCTACCAAACTGAGCCACGCGACGATTTTGTTAACACGAATCGCGTCAACATTAAAATAATAAATAAAAACCCATTGATTGTCAAGCAAAAAACGAATATGATAGAAGAAAAAGTTGCAAAAACGATAAAACCACGAAATTAAGAGAGGAAATTCTATGTACAATACAACGGTAACGCTGAAAAAAGGAGAAGGAAGAACGCTGAAAGCCGGGGGAATGTGGGTATTCGATAATGAGATCGCATCCATCCTGGGGACGTTTGAGAATGGCGATATTGTAAACATTCATGATTTTGACGGCTATTTCATGGGATACGGTTATATCAATACCAATTCCAAGATCACACTCCGTCTGCTGGCGCGCAGGAAGGATACGGTGATCGATGAGGCATTTTTTGAACAGAGGGTACGGGATGCCTGGAATTACCGCAAGGAGACCATCGATACCTCCAGCTGTCGTCTGATCTTCGGAGAGGCGGATTTCCTGCCGGGTATTGTCATTGATAAGTTCTCTGATGTACTGGTAGTGGAATCTCTGGCATTGGGAATCGACAAGTGGAAGATTGTGATCATTGATGCTTTGAAGAAAGTACTGGCGGAGGATGGCATTACCATCCGCGGTGTCTACGAGCGGAGCGATGCCAAGGTACGCTTACAGGAGGGTATGGAGCGTTACAAGGGCTTCATCGGCGAACCATTTGACACGAAAGTAGAGATTGTGGAGAACGGTGTGCATTACATGGTGGATGTAGAGGACGGACAGAAGACCGGATTTTTCCTGGATCAGAAGAATAACCGTGCCGCCATTCATCGTTTCTGTAAGGATAAAAAGGTGCTGGACTGCTTCACACACACCGGCTCCTTTGCATTGAACGCGGGAATTGCCGGAGCGAAGAGTGTTCTGGGTGTGGATGCTTCTCAGTTGGCTGTGGATCAGGCAACGGAAAATGCGAAGCTGAACGGACTGGAAAATACGGTAAGCTTCCGATGTGCGGATGTCTTCGAGTTATTGCCGGAGCTGGAAGCGAAGGGCGAGAAATATGATGTGGTGATCCTGGATCCGCCTGCTTTTACCAAGTCCCGCAATTCCATCAAAAATGCCGTAAAAGGATATCGTGAGATCAATCTTAGGGGCTTAAAGCTGGTGAAGGACGGCGGATTTCTGGTAACTTGTTCCTGCTCCCATTTCATGGATCCGGAGCTTTTTGCCAAAACAATCCGGGAGGCTTCTCATGGTGCGCATAAGCGTCTCCGCCAGGTAGAATTCAAGACCCAGGGCCCGGATCATCCGATCCTGTGGGCAGCGGACGAGAGCTATTACCTCAAGTTCTACATTTTTCAGGTGGTGGATGAAAAGTAAGTGGCTGAAAGTGACGGAAATTTTTGATTTAAACAAACTTGAAGTTGTGGAGGTAATTATCAATGAGAAATATTTACGATAATAGTGAATTTTTTGCCGCATATGCGGAAATGGGAAGAAGCAAAGATGGTCTGAAAGCTGCTGGAGAGTGGCATCAGTTGCAACCGTTATTCCCTAAATTACAGGGAAAAAAAGTTTTGGATTTAGGATGTGGTTACGGTTGGCATTGCAAATATGCCGCACAAATGGGAGCTACTGAAATTCTTGGTATTGATAGTAGTCAAAAAATGATTGCAAAAGCAGTAGCTGATAACTCTGATGACAAAATCAAGTATAAAGTTTGCGGTGTTGAAGAATACATTTATCCTGAAAATACTTATGACCTAGTTGTTTCTAACCTGGTACTGCACTATATCGAAAATTCGCTAATGTTTATCAAAAGGTGTATTGCACATTAAAAGTAGGTGGGTATTTCCTATTCAATATTGAACATCCGACTTTCACCGCAGGTGTTAATGAGGATTGGATTTATGATGAAAATGGGAAACCTAAATATTGGCCAATCGACAATTACTATTACACAGGCGAAAGAGAAACCAATTTTCTTGGTCAACGAGTAATTAAACAGCACCACACATTAACGCAGATATTGAATCCACTTATAAAATGTGGTTTTCAAATTGAGGCTATTGAGGAAGCAATGCCTCCGGCAGATATGATGGGTATGCCGGGAATGTGTAATGAAATGCGTAGACCTATGATGTTGTTGGTTAAGGTTAAAAAGGTTTAATAAACAACTTCAAGTTTGTATATGAGATTTACAGATAGTGAAAAATAGTGTAAAAATAGTGAAATAATAATGGAAAAAAGCTTTCCTTTTGAATATAATAATATTGAAAAGGAGGGCTTTTTTCATGATTAAGGTAACTTTAACGAACGAAATATTAAAGTATATTACGGAAATCGAGCAAAACCGATATAAAGTATCTTCCATCAAGCTGTCCCAAACCGTTATGAATAAGCTGCGTAAGAACTCAAAGAAAAAAAGTACTTATGCTTCAAATAAGATAGAAGGCAATCCTTTATCGGAAAAACAGGTCGATGAGGTGATTGAGAATGATGAAAGAAAGCATTATTTGAAACCGGAGCAGGAAGTCCGAAATTACTTTCTTGCATTGAATTTTCTGGAAAAAAAGATAACTAAAAAAGAGACATTCTCTAAAAAACTTATTTTGGACGTACAGAAATTGGTAGAAAAAGGGGCATCCAAGGAAAAAATCGGATTTAGAGGACCTATGCCACCGGGAGTGTTATTTGCCGTATATGACTCTAAGACAGGAAGACCGGATTATATTCCCCCGGAATATTGTGATATTCCGAATCTGCTGGACGAATTGGTAACGTATGTAAATACGACCGACGATCATCCACTAATCGTAGCTGCAGTGGTACATTACCAATTAGTAACTATACATCCTTTTGAAGACGGCAATGGCAGAACCGCAAGATTACTTTCCGGCTACATTATGGATTTAAACGGATACGGATTTAACGGAATCGGATCGTTGGAAGAATATTTTGCCTATGATATCGATGAATATTATGAATCCATCCAGATGGGACTTCCTGCATTATATTATTCCGGAAGAGATAATCCGCCCCATCCGGAAATCTGGATCAACTATTTTCTGAGGATGGTAAAGCTATACTCTGGAAAGGTTTGTGATCTGCAGATGGCTTCCAATGAGGAAGATGTTGCTGCAAGTTTATCGTTCCTGAAAGGAAAGGAAAAGGAACTTTTGAGACTTTTGATCATGGATTATAAAGGGGAATTTACACCGATTGAAGTCAGCAGGAAACTGTCCGTCACGAACAAAACAATTATTAACAGATTAGCTGTTTTGGTGAAAAATGGTTTTGTAGTTCCCATACTGGTCAACCAGAGGATCCGATCCTATGAATTAAGCAAATTTACCAGAGACAATGAAGAAGAAATCATGAAAGCTATTCTTTGAAACTGATGTTGCTTAAATAGAAATAGAGATCTGTTTGTTCCTCATTTGTCATATGATAAGATGGGATAAATAAATCGGTATTTGTGGAGGGTGAAGTTATGGGATTACTTGATAGGTTAAAACTGAATAAAACCA
>ENA-OOXE01001373-OOXE01001373.1-human-gut-metagenome-genome-assembly--contig:-NODE-1373-length-13255-cov-2.478636_pt1 | contig 13255 bp, 10 predicted proteins | sample MGYA00241585_ERZ501339 | MGnify/ENA primary metagenome ERZ501339 (study PRJEB25962, sample SAMEA1972463) | human gut metagenome | biome: human gut; feature: human-associated habitat; material: faeces...
TAGAATAAATGTAGGGCAAAAGGGAATAACGCAGGCGTATCATCTTCTCAATGGCATCATACACCGGTTCGCCTTTTTGGCCGAATTGATAAATCTCGCGTGGGGTGTCAGCACCGTGGGAGCGCATCATCGGTGTAAAAGTTCCGAACTGCAACCAACGTACATAAAGCTCCTGATAAAGCGTATTCTTAGGAGCCGTTCCGTCATTCCAACTCTTATTATATTGCCCGGCAAAGAAACCGCCAATGTCGTTGTTCCAGTGGGGCATGCCACAAAGTGAGAAGTTCAAGCCGGCCGGTACCTGATTGCGCAAGGTCTCCCATGATGAACCCACGTCACCACTCCACACATTAGCCCCATAACGCTGCTGTCCCAAAAAGCCCGAACGGGTCAGGATAAACACACGTTTATCTGACGACACGGCACGCTGATGGTCGTACACTCCGCCAACGGACATGAGCGGATAGGCATTACGTACTTTGCGGAAAGACCCCATGTAGGTCTTCGTGTCCATATCTTCGGGCTTAAAATCCAAATGATCCGGTTCAGTAGAATCCATCCACCAAGCATCCATACCAAGCTTAAAGATTCCCTCGTTCAGGTATTTCCAGTAGATGTCACGAGCTTCAGGAGAATAAGCGTCATACACTCGCACGCCAGAAGGATATTCCATATCGGGCGGCCAACCTTCCGTCCCAGAGGCAGGCCACGTCCGGAAATCGTACAATAATCCTTTATCGGCCAATTCCCGATAAGGCTTTGTAGCCGGACCGAACGACGACCAGATGGAAATAGCCATGTGCGCGTTCATCGCATGTACGTCATCTATCATTTTTTGGGGATTATTGAATAGAGGATTCTGAAAGTCCATAGCATTCCACAAATAGTTGTGTCCCCAATATTGCCAATCTTGAATAATACCGTCAAGAGGTACACCTAATTCACGATACTTACGTACAACACCTACCGTCTCTTCTTGGCTCTTATAACGTTCCTTACTTTGCCAATAACCATAAGTCCAAAGAGGAAACATCGGTACCTCTCCCGTAAGATAACGTATCTGTGCCACTACGCCGTCGGCATCCGCACCATACATGAAATAATAATCCATACAATCGCCCACTTCCGAACGGAAAGAAGTCTCTTTCTCATTGTCGGTAAAGACTGTGGGGGAATAATTGTCCCAGAAGAGGCCATATCCTTTGGTAGATTGGATGAATGGACTTACGTCTTCCACGTTACCTTGTACAAGATTCTTCACTTGCCCACGTTGGGACATCTTCCCGTTTTGTAACTGTCCCAACCCGTAAAGAGCCTCATCGGAATCCAGTTGGAAAGCCTGGTAAACACTATAAGTTGCATCACCTGCATCGTTAAAGGCGGTAAACTGTTTTTCCACACTTTTTTCACGGAGCAAAGGAGTACCGTCAGCCGTTTCGTAAGAAAGGACACCAGTCGACGTGTCGAGACTTACCTGTAGTTCCTTGGTGCCAAGCACAATGTCCCCCTTCTTGACAGAGATTTTGAAGCCGACTTCACCCGGAGAAGCCACAACCGACAAACTTTTTTTCTCAAAACTCTCACCATGGGGGGACTTGAGTATCCTCACCACAGAGGGAGTGAAAAACTGTACCTCCACATCCACGGCGTTCACGGTAGCTTTCACGCCGTAAGCAGTCTTTTGGTAATCCTGAGCCCAGGCTGCGGCCACACAGGCCACCCCACCCAAAAACAACATCATCTTTCTCATTCTATTTCTATTATTGTTCAACAACGCAAAATTATAGTCCCATAGTCCATCTCCCATAATAACTATGTTGAAAACAATCGTAATGAGGTTGAAACACCAAAGGACATGTTACATCCCATATGTCCGCATGTTACATTCTTCTTGATAAAAGTATGCAAACCGACTATCTTACTTCTTACATATATAAAGAATGCGCAGGAATCGGTGTAGAGAACAGCCTCCCTCTACGGTATCCTGCGCACCCACTCGTGTCTATTATCGCCACCAAATTCAGCTAAAACGCCAGTAATCCCAGTTCATCAGGTTCTTGCCGGCACCACCCTTGAAAAGGAACACCAGGTCATGTACGCCTTTAGCCCCTTTCACGCGGCATTCCATTTCTTTATACGCCTGCATGCCTCCGGTGGCTTTCACCTCCAGCGTGCCCACCAACGGTCCGTCGACACAGTCCAGATGTATCTCTACGGTACAGCCTTGCTCCGCAGCGATGCAGGCACGGAAACGTTTGGCGCCCCGCTTCCCGAAGTCCACGCCACGAACAATCAACGAGTCGCCATCATCCACAGCCGTCACATAGATGCCGCCGCCCGGCATCTTCTCCGTCTTCAGTCCATATCCCCAAGCCATCGTCTCGGCCTCCACTCTGCGGTACGGGTCGAAATGCTCAATCTGTTCCACCTTCACATCCTTGAAATAAGGCACTTCTTGTATCGTCCCGTCAGCATTATAGTGCATCTCGGCCACAGAGATGGAACGGCGTTCGTGGTGTTCTTCCATTTCCAGACGCAACAAGTCGTAATTCTGTCCGAACACGTACGTCTTTCCCTTGTAGTCGATAATGCCGGGATGGTTACCACGCGTACGGTCGGTCGGACGCATGATGTATCCCTTCACGTCCCACGGACCGGTAGGAGAATCGCTCATGGCATAACCGATGCCTTCGGGGCAGCAAGTGGAAGCAAAGGCCAAGTAATAATGGTTGTTGCGCTTGTAAAACCATGGCCCTTCCTGATAAGTCTTCAGCTTGCCGATTTTTACGATGTCGCCCGAGGTAGAAATCATGTCTTCGTTGAGCTTCACATAATAAAGATTGGGGTTGCCCCAATACATATAAGCCTGTCCGTCGTCGTCGATATATACCGTGGGGTCGATGTCGTCCCAATGCTCCTTTTGCCATACCAAAGGCTTGCCGATAGGGTCTTTAAAAGGACCGTAAGGCGAGTCGGATACCAACACGCCGATTCCATTGCCATGAAGCGGACAGTACATATAGAACTTGCCATTACGTTCGACGACCTGCAAAGCCCATGCTCCGTTGTCACGCTTACGCCAAGTGAAGTCCTTCAACGAAGCAATGGGACCGTGGTCGGTCCAGTTCACCATGTCGGTGGAAGTATAAAGTTGCCAATCCAACATTTTGAACCCATATCCCTGTGCATCGTCCTCGTCATGGGACGTATAAAGGAACACGGTGTCATTGTACACCATCGGCGCGGGGTCGGCCGTGTACTTGGTCTGGATAATGGGCTCTTGTGCGTAAAGTACGGTTTGCCCTGCACATGCCAACAATGTGGCGAGGGCGGATGTCATAAGTGAATGTTTCATTTTACCAATCTATTATTTAAAGGTTATCTTTTATAGCCAAAATTCCATCCTCAGGACTCGGACGACCGGAAAAAAAGTCTCAATGTTTCAGCCAGATAGGCACGGGCGTTCATCCATGTATGTCCCCCGCCCGTGATACGCGTCCGGCAGGAAATGCCTTTCTCCCGAAAATAATCGAGGTGTCTCATCACATCGGCATAGAGGAAATCTCCGCGCCCTACACCGAACCACTTCACCCGGTAGAGGGAGTCCATACGTGCGGGATTCCCCATAAGCTGCCCGAAATGACGCTCCATCACCTGCGGAGTAAGATAGGCACTATAAGAAGCCACGTGGGCGAACAATTCAGGATGGGAAAAGGCTGCAAGCAGAGCCTGCCCGCCGCCACGCGAGAACCCGCCCACCGCACGGGACTCGCACGAAAGCTCCGTACGGAAACTTGACTCCACATAAGGAATCACGGCTTCCGTCAGTTCGCGGGCAAAGGTGGCATACATCTCGGCAGCCTCAGGCGATGAGGGCATGGGCGTACCATGAGACGGCATATAACCGTACGGCATGACTACGAGCATCGGCTCGGCCTCGCCTCTGGCGATGAGATTGTCCAAAATGGCATCCACACGCCCTACCTTATACCAGGTTTCCTCCGTATCGGTCGTACCGCTCACGAGATAAAGCACGGGATAACGCCGTTCGGTCTCCCGGTCATAGCCCGGAGGCGTATAAACCAACATCGTACGATCGGCGTGCAAAACCTCGGAATAATAACTGCAATAGCGTACCTGTCCCCTCGGAACATCTTTATGGCGCGCATAGAGGGCTGCCGTATCCGGCATCTCCAGCAAACTGGCTTTGAAACGTTCGTTGGGAAAAATCAAGGGATTACTCGGGTCGGAGCTCTCTACTCCATCGATATGGAATGAATAAGGATAAATGTCGGGACGGTCTATCCTTACCGTCACGCTCCACACTCCATCAGTTCCTTTCCGCATCGGGCATGTGCCTTCCATAAACTGTCCCGAAAGTTCCACTCGTGAAGCCAAGGGAGCACTGACTGAGAAGGTCACCTCCCCACCGGTATCCACACGGGGCGACACGACTGGGTTATTCCACGGATTTCCTTGTGCCACAACCGAGGTCGGCCAACCTACGGCAAAGCATAAAATAATCATGCTCAAGAACCTCATAATTCTTTCATCTTATCTGGGAAAAACAAGAAAAACAACAGCCGGATACAAGCAAGAAACGCCCTCCGGCTGTCTTTTTCCCTCTTTTATCGGTTTACTATCATCAGACCACCGTTGCAAGGAATCGTTACTTTCACAGTCTGCTTCTTCCCAAGCTTCACAGACTTCACTTCGCCCTGCAACTCCTTATCATCGGCATATACCTGCAATTCCGTGCCGGAAGCCCACATCGGCAAAGTGATTTCCGTCTTCAGCGTTTCCTGTTGCGCGTTCACTCCCGCCACATACCATTTGTCACCGTGACGACGCGCCAAGATGACGTATTTCCCGGGGTAACCATCGATGAAACGGACATCATCCCACGTCGTAGGCACTTGTTTCATGAAATCTATCGCCCAAGCCGGAGCGTCCGTCAGATTGTTGGGGGCGAGGGCAAAATGTTGCACGGGCGACTGGAACAATACGGCCGTAGCCAACGCATAGACATCGGACGTCACCCGGCGGCTGCCGCGCGGTTCGTTCTTCGCATTGTAATACTTGTTCAGCGCACTGCCACCGAAGTCCATACTGCCCACCGTATTCCGGATGAAAGGATGCAGGCAGGCATTGAAAGCCTCGGCATCGCAACTTTTCTGCGAGAAGTTCAGATTCTCACTGGCCAATACCGCCTCACTGGCCACGAAATTGGGATACATCCGCTCCCAACCGCGCGGAAGGGTACAACCGTGGTAAATCACCATCAAACCGTAATCGTTGGCATCCGCCAGGATGTCTTCGTAAAGCTGCATGGTCTGCTGCTTGTCGCTTCCGATAAAGTCTACCTTGATACCCCGGATGCCGGCTTCCTTCATCCATTTCATTTCACGGCGACGGACTATCATGTTGTCCATGCGGCCGCGCGGCCCTTGGGGCGCATCGTTCCAATAACCATTGGAATTGTACCACAAATACAGGCCGACGCCCTTACCTGCGGCGTAACGGGCCAGTTCCGCTATCCGTTCGTATCCCACGCGCGAATCCCACCAGGCATCCACGAGCACGCTCTCGTAACCCATGTCCGCAGCGAAATCCACGTAACGCTTCTGTTCGTCATAGTTCATGCTGTTGTCGCCGCCGATAATCCAACTCCACGTGCCACGACCGTAAACATACCGGCGCGAAGGCTCATAGAGAGGTTCCACCACGTCGTATGGTATGGTGGTCTCCACAATCGGTGCCAACGTCTGCCCTATGGTAATCGTACGCCAAGGCGTTTCGCCCGGTAAGGCAATACCGGGGCAGGCCGTCCCGTTACCGTTATATTCCCCTTCCTGCGGAAAGCCGATGGTGTAAAGCCCGCCGTCCTTTCCCATCAGGCGGCTCGCGCAATAACGGCTGTCCACTCCCGTCTCGGAAAGCAGTACCCAGCCCTTGTCTCCCGTACGGAACAGGCAGGGGAACGTGTAACCATGCCCCCATCCGTTCTTTCCCATCTCATCGTCGGCGGTGTACCCTGTCTCATAGCTCGGATAGGTACGGGCAAAACCGCCCATCGGTGCCACTTGCGGGCAAAGGAAAGTCGTGGTACCGTCGGGGAGCACAAAGCCCGTAGCCTCCTCCTTGACCACGCAACACAAAGTTTCTCCCTGCGGATACATCTTATATTTAAAGGCCACGTCATGATCGGACACATGGAACACCACGTCGAAAATATGCTTGCCGTCCTTGTAGAAAGGGCAGACCGCTTTCGTCGCCCGCACGTCCACCTTGCTCCGCTTGACGGTAGGCAACTCGTAATGTCCCGACACGGGCGAGACGGCAAAGGAAGATTCCTGCAAGGCCATGCCCTGCGAGAAATCGCCGATGTTCGTAAGCAACCCCAGAGGGGAGTCGCCCAAGAACGGGGTCTCACCATAGTCCACACGGTAAACCGGGCGGCCACCGTCGTCGGCCACCGTCACCACTAATTTCTTATCCGGACTTGAAATCCGTACGGTGGCCGCATCGGCCACCCAAGAGGCGCAAAGCGCGCATGCGAGCAAGAAGTATTTCTTCATGAAACAAATGATTTTTATAGAATTTGATGATTAATCGCACAAAAGTACGAATAAAAGCAAGATTTCCATTTCGTCCATGTTACATATATTTTATGTCTTGTATCATTTTCCATGCACATAGCCCGAATACGGCACAAATGGAGAAGCCCCTGGCGTTACGGAAAACCACAGGCCCGGCACCCACAAACAAAACGCAAGGAAGAAGAATAAGACACCGACAAAAAGACAGCAAGCACCCCATTCTACACCGCTGCAAAAAAAGGATGTTTCCCGCAAAGGGAAGCCAAACGTTAACAAAAAAGCATACATCAAGAACGTCTTTTGCTTCCATACGGCATTTCCGCGATTCGTTTTCAGCCCAACAAAAAATCATTCGACTGAAAGCGATTTTCCAATGTCCGCAGAACTTGCGGGCAACCTGTACCAAAAGACGGAAAAACGACTTCTTACCGTGGAGAAGAGATGCTGAAAACCCTGTTTTTCCACGTAGATGAAAGCCCGACGGCTTCAAAAAAGAAAAACAAAACGAAAGCGGAAACGCCCGACGGGAATACACATAAAAAAAGCCATGCGGAAAGACATGGCATATCCTATATCAAAAAGAAAGCTTCCAAACCAAAAGGCAGCATTCCGTCAGATTCCCGATGCGCGAGAATCCGTTATTCGCGACCGCTCCCGTCCCGGCTTGCAAATACGCCATTCTCGTCAGCCAGAAAATGACTATTTGTCATTTTGAAAGCTATGCCACAAATTACCCTCGGGCACGGGGGCCGTCACGTCTATCTCTTGCTTAGATACCGGGTGGACGAAACGCACACGGCGGGCATGCAGACAGATGCTCCCGTCGGGATTGCTGCGCGGCGAGCCGTACTTCAGGTCTCCCTTAATCGGGCAACCCATCTTGGCCAACTGGCAACGGATTTGATGGTGGCGGCCGGTTTTGAGGTCTACTTCCAAAAGGAAATAACGTTCCGAACGGCCGATAAGCTTATAATCGAGGATGGCTTTCTTTGCCTCGGGCTTTTCCTTGTCATAAGCATACGACTTATTCTGCTTTTCGTTGCGCACCAGCCAATGCACCAATTCCCCTTCTTCCGTGGGCGGACAATTCCCCACAATGGCCCAATACGTCTTGTGCACTTCTTTCGTACGGAACATTTCGTTGAGCCGAGCCAAAGCCTTACTGGTACGGGCAAAGACCACCAGTCCGCTCACGGGGCGGTCCAAACGATGCACCACGCCGAGGAACACGTTCCCCGGCTTGTGGTACTTCTGTTTGATGTATTCCTTCACCATCTCCGCCAAAGGCTTGTCGCCGGTCTTGTCGCCTTGTACAATCTCCGAACTGCTTTTGTTGACGATGATGAGGTGGTTGTCTTCGTAGACTACGTCCATACGGATTACATGTTCATGCCACCGTCAATCTGGATAACCTGTCCCGACACGTAAGAAGACAGGCCGGAAGCCAAGAAAAGCGCCACGTTAGCCACGTCTTCCGGCGTACCGCCACGACGCAAAGGTATCTTCTTGCACCATTCCGCACGCACGTCGTCCGACAATGCCGCCGTCATGGCTGTTTCGATAAAGCCCGGCGCTATGGCATTGGCACGGATACCTTTGGCTCCCATCTCCTGAGCTATGGACTTGGCCAAAGCTATCATACCGGCCTTGGAAGCCGAATAGTTACACTGTCCGGCATTGCCGTGTACACCCACCACGGAAGCCATGTTGATGATGGAACCGCCCTTTTGGCGCATCATAATAGGCGTACAAGCGTGGATGAAGTTGAAAGCCGACTTCAGATTGACGGCAATCACTGCGTCCCACTGCGCCTCCGTCATACGCAACATCAAGCCGTCTTTAGTGATACCGGCATTGTTTACCAGAATATCTATCGATCCGAAATCCTCTTTCACCTGCTTCACCACTTCTTCCGTCTGTGCAAAATCAGCCGCATTGGAAGCGTAGCCTTTGGCCTTCACGCCGAAAGCGGCGATTTCCGCCTCGGTAGCCTGCCCGTTTTCATCAATTACCAAATCCGTAAAAGCCACGTTCGCGCCTTCGGCGGCAAACTTCAGGGCAATGGCCTTACCGATACCGCGGGCGGCACCCGTCACCAAAGCCGTCTTTCCTGTCAATAATCCCATAATCAATTTATTATTTAATGGTTAAATATATTATCTGTCAACGTTCTCCCCGCAATGCGCGGTGTATCAATGTCTTCACCATACGGCGCGTTTCCGCCTTGTTCAGTCCCTCTCCCAAGCGGCCGTAGATGTAAGGCACCTCCAACCCCTTCACACAATAGTGCATCACGTCGGCCACCAATGCCACGTTCTCTATGGAGAACTCACCCGAAGCGACTCCTTCCTTCAACACCCCGATGAAAAACTCTGTTTCTTTTTGGTCGAAATGTTTCCTCACCTTCTCCACCATCCAGATGTTGCGGAAGAATTCGGCACGCAAATTACCGTTGCGCAACACGACCTCTTTAATGGAATGCAAATGGACATAAATGATTTCCACCAGTTTTTCCTCCAAGTCCATCCTTTTATTGGCCACTTCCGACAACTGGGCCGAAAGATGTTCCAACTCCGTTTCTATCACGGCAAAATAAATGTCTTCCTTATTCTTGAAATAGGTGTAAAGCGTACGACGTCCTTTGCCCGAGGCTACGGCAATATCGTTCATCGTCGTATTCTCCAGCCCTTGCTTGGCAAACAGCCCGCGCGCCACATCCACCAATCGTGTCCTTGTCTTCGAAACAGTCATAACTGTTACAAATGTAAGCGAAATCCGGCAAGCAGGCAATATTTCCCCCTTAATTTTCGTTTCTGTCCTGCAAAAAAGCCTGCCCTTTTTACCCGAAACGGGTAAGCCCCGCTCAAATTAACATGGAAATTATTGCCGCCATACCGGCTTTTTCCGTAATTTTGCATAAGGCAGATTGGGCTTTCCCACCGACTGCAGAAACAATAAAAACAGGACAGGATGAAGAAAGTGAAAATTACGGTCCTCCGCAAAATGTTCAACGAGGACTTGGTCAAGGAATACGGCGCGGTAGGACTACGGCCCTGCCCGATGCTCCGCGAAGGACAGGTGTTTTATGCAGACTATGCCAAACCCGACGGATTTTGCGACGAGGCTTGGAAAGCGATTTACCAATATGTATTTGCGTTGGCCCACGGCGCAACGAAAGAACCGTTCTACTACAGCGATTGGATAAGCAAACCGGGCATGGCCATCTGTAGTTGTAACGACGGTCTCCGGCCGGTCATTTTCAAACTGGAGGCCACCGACAAAGAAAGCCAAATAGACTATATCCCTGTACAGGACCAATGACGGCCTGCCACCGCTGCAAGACAAAGGACACGGAACGCTCCACCGGCAACGAGACAGTCACATTCGCATTTTCACGAAAATAATCCGCAATTTGTTTGGCTGTTCGGGGGAAATGCACTATCTTTGCACTCGAAATCAAGAAACACATCGCGGAGTGGAGCAGTTGGTAGCTCGCCAGGCTCATAACCTGGAGGTCGTTCGTTCGAGTCGGGCCTCCGCAACTCAATATAAACGCAATTAACTTCAGGAAAGTTAGTTGCGTTTTGTGTTTTAAAACCATTAACCTGATTAAAGTCATGAAAAAAGTATTCTATTCCCTATTGAAAAGCCTGGTGCTCACAGTTACGCTATCCCATTCCTGGCCTTCGCACGGACAAGAGGAAACTCTCCGGATTCCTATGACTACGGAGGATGCGAAAAGCAAATATTCCACAATAAGCATGCAACGCACCAGTGTGCACGACCCTTCTATCGTTTATGATGAGGGGAGCAGGCTGTATTACGTCTTCGGTTCACACATGGCCACTGCCAAAACCCGTGATTTGCAAAACTGGACCGGGGTGTCCTTTCCTTGGGGCTCGGTGAATACGGACGGGACAATCACGTCCAACGTAGATCCGGCGGACGCTTTCCACACTCACCAAACGCGGAAAATCACCATTCACGGCGAAACGGTGGATTTCGGTAATTTCGATGCCGCAGCTTGGAACTGCGCCCTTCCCGGTACCGGTACCAATGGAGAAGAAACAGCATGGACCGTAAACGGCAACATGTGGGCTCCGGACATTATTTACAATCCCGTGTTGGGAAAATGGTGCCAATACCTCAGCCTGAACGGCCCGCAATGGAATTCTTGTATCATTCTGCTCACGGCCGACCGCATAGAAGGGCCTTACGTCTATCAGGGTCCTGTAATATTCAGCGGATTCCGCAGCGACACGGACGAGCGCATCTCTTTCCACAAAACCGACTTGGAATTAGTCGTCGGGAAGCAATCGAGCCTCCCCGCACGGTATAAACAGGAAAAATGGGGAGATTATTGGCCGCACGCCATAGACCCTTGCGTGTTCTACGATGAAGACGGGACGTTATGGATGTCGTACGGCTCTTGGTCGGGTGGAATCTATATCCTGCAATTAGATCCGAATACCGGTCTGCGGGACTACAACGTCACTTATACGGGGGACTTCGATACGAAAGGGGCCAACGTGACATCCGACCCGTACTTCGGAAAGAAAATCGCAGGCGGTCGTTATGTATCGGGCGAAGGTTCCTATATCGAACATATCGGCAACCACTATTACTTGTTCATGAGCTATGGCGGGCTTGAACCCAACGGCGGATACGAGATGCGCGTATTCCGTTCGTCTCGCCCGGACGGCCCGTACAAGGACATGAACGGGACCGATGCCATCTTCACAAGTTGGAAACTTAATTACGGTCCCAATGCAGACAATCGCGGTGAAAAGCTATTGGGAGCCTACAACCATTGGGGATTTATGAATGTCGGCGAACGTGCACAAGGACATAATTCCGTGATTGCCGCAGAGGACGGACGCACTTACTTGGTTTACCATACCAAATTCAATGACGGGACGGTGGGACATCAGGTTCGTGTGCACCAACTGTTCCTGAACCGTTCCGGTTGGCCCGTAGCCGCGCCTTTCGAGTTCCACGGGGAAACGACAGGCGACCGTCAGATAGCCTCTTCCCAACTGTTCGATTCTAAAGAGGTAGCAGGCCGTTATCACGTCCTCGTCCATCCCTACGGGCAAGACCATGCCGCCTACGAAGAGGCCGCCCCCACAGAAATCCTGCTCCGCGAAGACGGGAAGGTAGAAGGGGCATACAGCGGAACTTGGAAGATATATGACGGCAATTCATACATCACCTTGAACCTGAACGGTACGGTTTACGAAGGAGTCGTGACGGAGCAACAAATGGAACCGACCACCATCAAAGCCATCTGTTTCACTGCATGTGGCGACAATGGCACAAATGTATGGGGATACCGGATGAAGGACGAATATGCCTTGGCTTATACACTCAATACGACTGCCATTCCGGTCAAGGACAATCAATACATCTCGCGCAACATAGACTTGTATGGACTGGAGAAGGAAATCAATGTCAACGCCAAATGGGAGTCCGACACTCCGGACGTGGTTTCCCATACCGGACGATACAATCCGGCCGGCCTGACGGAAGATGTTCCCGTGCAATTATCCTGCGAACTGTCCTGCGCTGCCTACTTCTGGACCGACACGTTCCACGTCACGGCCCGCAAGGAATCTCTGCCCGACGGCAACTGGCTTGGCGGCATAAAAGCATATTATGATTTCGACCAGGAGCCTTTTGTCAATGCCTACGACTACACACAAACGGCCAGGCGCTTGTCGCAAGGCGGCAATGACATACCATCATTAGAAAAAGATAGTTTACGCAACGGCAACATCCTGCACCAGTATTTCGGTGCAAGCGGCTATTGCAGCTACACACAAATGCCCAATCCGCTAAGGAATGAGCGTTTGGAAGGCATGACCGTATCTTTATGGGTGAAACGTACCGACGACATTCCGTGGGATGCAATATGGTCTTTCTACAATCCTGCGGCCAACACCCGGTTGTACCTTACAGGCAATTCGTACGTAGGCTTTAACAATGGCAAAGACTGGTTCGACATCAACCATCCTGGCAGTATTATCTCCGAGCGAATTCCTATCGGTAAATGGAGCCTGGTCACGCTCACTGTTTCACGTACAGAAGGCTGTTGCATATATGTCAACGGAAGCAGGATACGTGACGTTGAATATGTCGGGTACTGTAATGGCTCCGATATTACGGACGCAAAGGACTTCGATTATAATAAGGTCATGGATTTCATCCAGTCCTGCCCTAATTTCTATTTGGGCTACGGTTCTTTCTGGGGTTCCGTAGACGTGAGGATGGACGACCTTATCCTATACAATCGGGCATTAGAAACAACGGATGTCAGGGCGTTGAACACGATGAGCAACAGGGTGACCGATTTCTCTATCGGAGAAGGCGGTTCGTCTGTTGAACCGATCCGTCATCACGGGAATAGGACCATGAAATCAGTATATGATTTGTCCGGACGCCCTGTAAAGGAAGTAAAAAAAGGAATCTACATCATTGAGGGACGGAAGGTCATATACCCATAGAAGCTCAGGACATCATACAAATTATCTCATATACCAAGATAGCAAATCAAAATATTCAGAGCACAATGTAGAGGCGTAAAAAATAAAGTTTTCTTTTCTTCTGGTCGCTTCAGCCCGCATACAAACGAAAATTCCCCCGTGCTGACGGAAAGC
>ENA-OOXE01001379-OOXE01001379.1-human-gut-metagenome-genome-assembly--contig:-NODE-1379-length-13239-cov-1.908829_pt1 | contig 13239 bp, 11 predicted proteins | sample MGYA00241585_ERZ501339 | MGnify/ENA primary metagenome ERZ501339 (study PRJEB25962, sample SAMEA1972463) | human gut metagenome | biome: human gut; feature: human-associated habitat; material: faeces...
TAAATCAAGTAGAAAAAGATGATGATATATATGTTTATTATAATGGTATTACATATCACTATAAAGTTGTAAAAAAATATGATATAGAAAAAACTGGTAAGGCAAAAGTAATTGGTTCTGATGAAAGCAAGTATATAACGCTAATTACTTGCAATCAAAATAGAAGAGGTTATAAAATTGTTATAGAAGGAAAAATAGTTGATGAAATAAATTATTAAACAAAAAGAATAAATAGGGGGTAATAAATTGGAAAAAGGAGTAAAAAAATATAACATAAGAAACTGGAAATGGAAACTTACCGAATCCATAAATCCAATGCTATCTAAAAATGAGATAAGTAATTTAATTAATAAAAAATTAGCATATATAATTGTCGAATTAGAACATAGTTCAGCAAGCTATGTTAAATTAATAATTTTGATTTAACATGCTGTAATAATGGAGATAATGCGGTATAATTTATGTATGTATTATTAAGGCGTTTAATACAAAGAATAACAAATTCTATTTTATAGAATGGAGTAAATGAAATGATATTAGACGTAATCAAGGAAGGTGAATATACAAGTAATAATACAAAAAGAAAATTTGATAATGTAGAAAAAAATGTTGATAAAGTACAACTAAAAAGAATTAGAGAACTTTTAGACGAAAAAGAATTAAGATATGTTTCTCCTAATGTCAGAGAACTTCTTGGAATTACTAAATTAGATGATCCTGAATGTTTTACAAAGAAAACAGATGTTGTAAGAAGGGTTGTTCAAGTTGGTGAAAAGTTTAGGGTAATTTTATATATAAGATTATCACAAGAAGATGGTGATTTGGAAGAAAGAGATGTATCTGGTAGTATTAAAAACCAACTATTATATTTATTGAATGAGATGTAAAGTAATAGTGTTTAATAATTAATATAGTCTCGAAAATAAAATGAAAACAGATGTTAATTGAAAACTTAGGTTAATAGTATTATATTCAAAAACCTTTGCTTTCAATTATTACTGTTTTTTTATTATAACAATATTTAATGAAAAATGAGATAGAGTAGACTAACTAAATATATAAAAAAGACTATTATCAAGACTTCTCCTTGTTAATAGTCTTAATAATAAATTTTGTAACTTTTATTCTGATCTTAAAGCTACAACTGGATCTTTCTTAGAAGCAATTTTTGCAGGTATAAGTCCTCCAATTAAAGTAAGAAGTATACTAATAAGTATCAGTATTAATGCATGAAGTGGATTTAATCTAGCAACATTATCTAGTGATGATAGGTTTTTAATAATTATATTAACAGGGAAAATTAATATTCTCGCTATAAGAATTCCTATGAATCCACTACATAAACCAATAATTAACGTTTCTGCATTAAAGACACGAGTAATGTCTTTTTTTCTTGCTCCCAAGGCTCTTAAAATTCCAATTTCTTTAGTTCTTTCTAATACAGAAGTATAAGTAATTATTCCAACCATAATACTTGAAACTATTAATGATATTGAGCTAAAAGCAATAAGAACTATCGTAATCGCATCCATTATATTTCCTGATAAAGACGTAATAAGTTCAGCTTGATCAGTATATAATATTTTATTACTTTCATCCTTATTTTTATTATATTTATCTAAATACTCAACAATCTTCTTTTTAGCAGAGAAATCTTTAGGATAAACCTGTATTACTTGTGGAACAGTATCATCACCTAAATATGCTAAAACAGCATCACGACTCTTTGTGCCTTCTTCTCCATCCTCAAATTTCTCTAAAGTCAAAACATTATAATCTTTGTTTAATTGTTCACGAACAATCTCTGAATTTTTATTTTCTTTTATCACAAAGTTAATAAGAGAGGTATTATAAACCAAACCGGTACTAGACATTTTGGCGTACATATTATCTTTTTTGCCCCTAATAACTCCAGCAATATGTAAAGTAATATTGTTACTATTATTATATAAATCATCATAACTACTACTAACAACATATCTAGAATCTATTTTCTTATAATATTGATTATTTAAAACAACCTTAAATTCTTTGCCTATAATATCATTAAAATCAATTTTTTCTTTGTCTCCAAGACCAAGTTCCTTTAAAATATTTTCATTTATTCTATTTTTTGAATCTACTAATAAATATATATCTTCCTTTTTATCACTTAACTTCCCATAAATAATCTCAAAATTATCAGTCATTATTTGTGATGTTTTACCATCAATAGAACTAGGAATGGAAAAGAATGTACTAGTATCAACATTTTTAACCTTATCATCAACCTTTGTTAACATATTAAAGCTAGTTGTCCTAAAGTAGGAAATACCTCCAACTAATTTACTATCAATACTTTCTATATAATTGACATAATCCTTAGTTATCTTGTTTTTATGTAATGTTGACTCCATTGTTTTTAAGGGATAAATTTTTCTTTTTTTACTATATTCCTCTAGATTATCTTTACTGCTAACCATATCATCTAACGTGATAGCCTGTTCACTAATAACTATAGGCGCTTGAGAAAGCGTACTTTTTTCAAATTCATCTATTTTTATTTGAAAACCATTAGAAAGTGCTAAAATTAAAGCTATTCCAATAATTCCAATAGATGAGGCAAAAGAGGTTATAAGGGTTCTTCCTTTTTTAGTCTTTAAATTATTAAATGATAAACTAATAGCACTTTTATAACTCATGGCTGTCTTCTTAATTTTAAATTTATCATCTTGCTTTTCTTTATCGGAAATAGGATTGCTATCCTTTAATATTTCTCCATCTCTAAATTCAATAATACGAGTAGCGTATTCTTTAGCAAGCTCTGGATTATGTGTAACCATAATAACTAATTTATCTTTCGCGATTTCCTTAATTAAGTCCATTATTTGTTTACTAGTTTTGGTATCAAGAGCACCAGTTGGTTCATCTGCAAGAATTATATCAGGATTATTAACAAGAGCTCTAGCTATTGCAACCCTCTGCATTTGACCACCGGATAACTGATTAGGCTTTTTATGAATATGATTTATAAGCCCAACTTTTTCTAAAGCTTGAGTAGCCATTTTACGTCTTTTCTTTTTACTATATCCACTAAGTATTGTACTCATCTCAACATTTTCCAAAATACTTATATGACTAATTAAATTATAAGATTGAAAAATAAATCCAACACAGTTATTTCTATAACTATCCCAGTTACCATCCTTAAATTTTTTTGTACTTCTTCCATTTATAATAAGATCTCCACTATCATATCGATCTAATCCACCAATTATATTTAAAAGGGTAGTTTTCCCTGAACCAGAAGGACCAAGAATGGCTACAAACTCATTAGTTCTAAACTTTACATCAATACCCTTTAATGCATGCTGTACAAATTCCCCAGTTTTATAACTTTTTTTAATATTTCTTAACCCTAACATATTTTCTCCTTCTATAATATTATTCTAAAAAATACATCTAAATTCTAATAATAATTATTATAACATACTAAAAAATATAATTACTAATAATTAATTATTTTACTATTAATTCTAATTTAGACACATATAAATAATTGAGGTGTTATAATGTTTTTCAAAAAAATAAATAGTAGAATGAAAGTATTATTATTGATTTTTGTTGCTCTATTAGTATTAATAATTGTTAAGGTGTTTTACGTTCAAGTATTTGAATACAAAAAACTTTATTCTCTATCAAAAGATTTATGGAGTAGGGATTTACCAGTAGAAGCTAATAGGGGATTAATTCTTGATAGAAATGGAGTGGTTTTAGCCGATAATTTAACAACCACATCTCTTGTTTTAGTTCCAAATCAAATTAAAGATAAAAAAGATACCACCACCAAGTTAGCACAAATATTAAATGTGAGCTATGATGAAATGTATAAACATGTTAATAAGAAAACATCCATTGAAAGAGTTCATCCTGAGGGAAGAAGACTAAGTTATGAAATTGCTGATAAAATATCTAATTTAAAATTACCAGGAGTATATTTAGTAAAAGAGTCAAAACGTTATTATCCCTACGGAAATTTATTATCTCATACTCTAGGCTATGTTGGTATTGATAATCAAGGCCTATCAGGATTAGAACTACAATATGATAAATACTTAACAGGGGAAAGTGGCGCTATTAAATATTTTTCTGACGCTAAGGGAAACAAGTTAAATTTATCAGATGTATATCTAGAACCCCAGGATGGCATGAACTTACAATTAACAATAGATATAAATATTCAAAAATCTATTGAAAGAGAACTCAACAATATTGTGGATATGTTTGAACCAGATATGGCCCTAGCTATTGTTATGAATCCGAATACAGGTGAAATATATGGTATGGGTAGTAGACCTGATTATGACCCTAATAATTATCAAAACTATAATCAACAAGTCTTAAGTCGTAACCTGCCAATTTGGGCAACGTATGAGCCAGGGTCTACTCAAAAAATTATTACTACATCCGCTGCAGTAGAAGAAAAAGTAGTAGATTTAGATAATGATCTTTTCTATGATAGTGGTTCTGTTAAGGTTGATACGGCAAAAATAAAATGTTGGAAGGCTGGAGGACACGGTCAGCAAACTTTTATGGAAGTATTACAAAATTCTTGTAATCCAGGATTTGTAAAAATGGGTCAACTACTTGGTAAAGACAGGTTGTTTTCTTATTTGGATAAATTTGGTTTTGGTGCCAAAACAGGTGTAGATTTAAGCGGAGAAGGTAAGGGAATCATTTTCCCTCTATCAAAGGTAGGTAATGTAGAGCTAGCAACTACTGCTTTTGGTCAGGGAATAAGTGTAACTCCAATTCAACAAGTAACAGCGGTATCCGCTGTTGTCAATGGGGGAAAACTATATCAACCATACATATTAAAAAGTATCTCAGAAAAAGAAACGGGTAACATTATTAAGAAGAATAGCAAGAAATTCATTCGTCAAACTATTAGTAAAGAAACTTCTAATACAATGCGCAGAGCATTAGAAAATGTTGTTGCCAAAGGTGGAGGAAAGGCTGCATATATTGACGGATACCGTATTGGTGGAAAAACAGGAACTGCACAAAAAGTAGAAAATGGCGTTTACCTAGTAAATAATTACATTATGTCATTTATGGCTGTTGTTCCATCAAACAATCCAGAAGCAGTACTATATCTTGCAATTGATAATCCTAAACATACTGCAATGTTATCAAGTTATACAACCACACCTATCGCAAGACGAATTCTTTTAGACATTATCGAAGCTCTGGATATTAAAAAACAAGACAGTCAAATAGAAAAGGAAAAGGAGTGGAGTGATAAAACCATATATGAAGTGCCAAATGTTGTTGGAATGACAAAGAAAGAAGCCAAAAAGGCTTTAGAAAACTTTACCGTTGAATATGCTGGAACAGGCGATAAAGTAGTTAGTCAGTCTCCTGAAGCTGGCACAAGGGTTGAGGAAAAAACTGTCGTTAGACTACTATTAAAGTAATATAGCAAGTCGAATAAATAGAACTTTTGTAAAATTAGTTCTATTTATTTTTTTATGTAATAAATATAAATATGAAACAAACACCTGTAAAATTGTGTATAATAATTAGTAAACTAACACAAATAATTACTAATGTGTGCTATAATACTGGAGACGAATGGAGAAATAAAATATGCTATTGTTAACAAAATCAGTTTTTGCCGTCATGATAGGTTTTTTAGCCTCAACATTTATCGGCCTAATTTTAATACCAAAACTAAAAAAAATGCATGCTGGGCAACATGTTAGTGTATTTTTAGCAAGTGCTCACAAGCAAAAAGAGGGAACCCCAACAATGGGTGGTTTAATTTTTATATTATCTACCACAATTACTATTTTGCTTTTAATAATTACAAATAAGATTGACTATACATCCAACCTTTTGATTGTTTTACTTTCCTTTTTAGGGTTTGGACTTATAGGATTTATAGATGACTTTCTTTCCCTTCGCAAAAAAGGAAATGAAGGTTTAACAACATATCAAAAATTATTTATGCAAGTAATAATATCTGTGATTTTCTTCTATATATATATGAAGAATGGTGGTCAAACATCATTAACAATTGGAACCCTTCATATTGACCTAGAATTAGGATGGCTATATGGATTATTTATTCTTTTTGTTCTAGTCGCATCCTCAAATGCTGTAAATTTAACAGATGGTCTAGATGGCCTTGCAGGTGGCCTATCAGCTATAGCATATATTGCTTTTGCACTAATATCACTTATTGTAGGTTATGAAGAAATTGGTATTTTCTCATTAATTTTATCAGGAAGTATTTTAGGCTTTTTAGTATTCAACTCTTATCCAGCTAAGGTCATTATGGGAGACACCGGAAGCTTAGCTTTAGGTGGTGCGATGGGAGCAATCGCTATTATTACCCATCGAGAATTAACTCTTGTAGTAGTAGCGGGAGTATTTGTTATTGAAACATTCTCTGTAATTATTCAAACTATCTCAGTAGTTTTCTTTCATAAAAAAGTATTCCTAATGTCGCCACTTCACCATCACTTTGAAAAACTAGGTTGGAAAGAGCCAGACATTGTCAAAACCTTTTGGATAGCAGGACTTGTATTAGCGATGAGTGGAATTATCTTTGGAGTATGGTTATAAGATTTAAACTTAAAGATGTTTAAGTCTTTTTTATTGCAAAAAAAACTTTAATATGAGTATAACTAACTTAATAATAGGGTGAGTGTTATGAGAGAAAAATTACAAAAGATTGATTATAAAATTTTAGTCTTAATCATACTAGTATTACCAATGGAACAAATGGTTTAGATCAAACAAATAAATATGAATATTACTTATCAGCATCAAGCACTACTCTTACAGGGGGAGAATTTAAGGAATATGTAAATAAGAAGGAATTTAACATCGGAACATCTTTAACAGGTATAAGATATCTATATGTAAGACAAATAAGCGATGAGGCTGGTATTAATTCACAAAGTAGTGGTAATGTAGTAACACTAGATGGAAAAGCCTATCACCAATTTGGACCATATATTTTTGATAATACCAATCCAGAATGTAAAATAGAAAAAAATATTACCAAGATTACTAATAAAAATATAACTCTAAAAATAAATGGTACTGATGAAACTTCAACTAATAACTTACAATATTCTTTAAATGGAAAAGACTTTGATGAAAATAAGAAAAAGATTATAACAACAAATAACACTTATAAAGCCTATGTTAAATATGAAGCTTTTGTAAAAGACAACGTTGGAAATATAGGAAGTTGTAAAATTACTATTTCAACTTTAGTAAGTGTTCCAAATACTAAATTAATAATTAATAGAAATCTCTATATAGTTGGAATGCTTCTTATAATCAGGGGTTTAGGTATTACAACATATATGATAATAAAAAAGAAAAAGAATGTGTAATTTAGATATTACCATTCTTTTTTATCATAATCTTACCATGACCTCCATTACTAAAGTCATACTGAGCTATATTTCTAGAAGTTACTTTATCAAGACCAAAATAAGATTTTAAAACTTGTACCATTTCAACATATTTATTAATCGCACCATCATAATTATTTTCTTTTACTAATTGTTCAGTACTTACTAAATATGTATCATAATATTTTTTCCATAATGTATCATCTTTTGACTCTTCATAATCCTTTTTAATTAACAAAGCAATCTCTGGTCCTATAGAATCATACTCCATAAGAAGAGGAGTAAACTTAGCATCCTTTTGTAAAATATTATCTCTAAATGATCTTAAATTATTTAATAAAGAACAATCATCATCTAGTCCCAGTACATCACAAACAATAGTAGTTATATAACAACCGCTAGTAGCATTTACAGGCTTTTGATGAGAACAATTATCGCCAGGATAATAGTATGATCTATACCAACTACAATATCCTTTTTTATAGTCTCCTTGAAAATCATAATAAACACATCCACCACATTGGTATTGATATTCCAAATTACTCATAATAAATCTCCCTTAAGTGACTGCTATTATAATACAATAAGCACTTTTTTTCAACTGTTTCATAAAAAATACCTTTATTTTATAAAGATGTATTATTAATTATTATTTTTAGAAATATTTAGTAAAATTCCAATACTTATCATCGTGATTAACAAACTACTTCCGCCATATGAGAGGAAGGGAAGGGTAACACCAGTAACAGGAATCATCCCCGATACAACCATCAAATTTAACATTGCCTGAAAAATAATCTGAAAAGTCATACCAAAAGCTAAATATTTTGAAAACTGATCTCTAGCTTCTAAAGAAATTTTTATTCCTCTCTGGAGTATTACTATAAAAAGGCCAATAACAATAAATGCTCCTACAATTCCAAACTCTTCTGTGATAATAGAAAAAATAAAATCTGTTTGCGGCTCTGGAAGATAAAAATGTTTTTGAATACTATTTCCAAATCCTCTTCCTAAAAGTCCACCCGGTCCAATAGCGTAAAGACTTTGAATAATCTGAAATCCTGTGCCAAGAGGATCTTTCCATGGATTAACGAATGAAGTAATTCTATCCATTCTATAGGGAGCAATTAAAATCAAAACAATGCCCCCAAAAATAAGTGCCTTATTTTGAAACTTATTGTTTAAATAACGTCCAATTTGTAAAGCAAACAAACATAATAGAAAAGTAATAATTCCTATAATCAATAAAGCTTGATAAATAGCTACTTCTAAAAAAGCAAAAGTCATACCAATAGCAAAAGCATCAATACTTGTTGCAAAAGCAAGAATTGTTAAATCTAATAATTTAAAATTATAATTTGTTTCTTCTTCACTAAAAGCATCTTTTAACATATTGATGCCAACAATCATTAAAAAGATAAAAGCGATATAATGATCATAGGCTTGTATCTTTTTTGAAAATACACATCCTAAATGATATCCTAAAAAGGGCATCAATGCCTGAAAAAAGCCAAAATAAAAAGCAATGAAGCTTTGTTTCTTAATATTTCCTTTTGGCATAGAAATACCATACATCATCGAAACAGTAAAAGCATCCATCGCTAATGAAATTGAAATAACAACAAGTTCAAATAATGACACATTATCTCTCTCCTTTGAGTAATACCTCACTACATTTCAAACCATCAATTGCACTTGACATAATACCTCCAGCATATCCAGCACCTTCGCCAATTGGATAAATCCCTTTAATATTACTTTCCATATTTTCATCTCGATAAAAACGGATTGGTGCAGAACTTCTTGATTCAACACCAAGTAATGTGGCATTACTTGTAAATCCATTAATCTTATTATTCATTAAAAGAAGTCCTTCTTTTAAATTTATATTCAAAATTTCAGGAAGTAATGCATTGAGATTAGCATTTTTAACTCTTTTTAAACTTGTTTCAATATTTTCAATACCTTCTTTATTTTCCAAATAATCTTCTACTTTTTGAACAGGTATTGAATAATCACTTCCACCGAGTTCAAAAGCTTTTTCTTCCAATTTTCTTTGAAAATACATCCCAGCAAGAGGATGTGAACTACCAAAATCATCAGGTGTCACATTGACTAAGATAGCACTATTAGCGTATTTATTATCACGTTTGTAATTAGACATACCGTTAACAACCAGTCTTTTTTCTTCACTGGCTGCATTCATGACATAACCACCAGGACACATACAGAAAGTATAGACTCCTCTTTTTTGACTTGTATGCACCGCCAATTTATAATCAGCCGCTTTTAATGCAGGATGATCATAGAATTTTCCATATTGGCTTTTATTAATAAATTCTTGACTGTGTTCAATACGCATTCCTACTGCAAAAGCTTTTTGAGAAATTTCTAATTGTTTTTGATAAAGCATTTCATATGTTTTTCTCGCACTATGACCAATAGCCAATACCAGTTGATCTACTTTTTCTTTATATGTTCCTTCATTATTTTCTAAAACAACTTCTTTTAATTGATTATCTTCAATAATGATATCTACTAATTTTGTTTCAAAACGAACATCTCCACATTTTTCAATATCTTTTCTGATATTTTTAACCACATTAATTAAAACATCTGTTCCTAAATGTGGTTTATTTAAATAAAGAATATCTTCACTTGCACCATGTTCATAAAAAGTATTCAATACAAATTGTTTACGATAATCCTTAATACCTGTCGTCAACTTTCCATCAGAGAACGTTCCTGCTCCTCCTTCTCCAAATTGAACATTACTTTGAGTATTTAACTTACCTGTTTCTAAATAAGTATCAATGTCTTTTTTTCTTTCATCAACACATTTACCTTGTTCAATCAAGATTACCTTTTGCCCACTACGCGCTAAATTATAGGCACAGAATAATCCTGCTGGCCCACTTCCAACAACCATAATTGTTTGATTATTTGGTGTTAACTTGTCATAATGATATTCTTTAACTTTACTTACTTGTTTACTATGTGTTTTTAATAATTGATCTTCATCGACATATTCAAAAGTAAAGCCCATATTAAAATGTACTTTATTCTTTCTTCTTGCATCGACTGCCTTTTTAGCAATCTTTACATTCTTTACTTGTGATTTTCTTATATTTAATGTATTCGCAATAACTTTAGCATAATCTTTTTCATCTAAAGAAACTGCAATATTACTTACTTTTAACATACCTTCTCCTATCTCTTTATTTTCCAATATCCTTTTTTGTTATTTCCAACTCTTTCAATAATTCCTAAATCCTTTAACTTTTTAATATTATTTGAAATACTCTTTCTACTCATTTTCATAATATTTGCAAGTTCGGTAATTGTATATCCAGGATCATCATATAGGGATTCTAGTATCTTATTCATTGTATCGTTCACCCTATCGTTCACCCTATCGTTCACCCTATTAGTCACCTTTGAAAAGTTATCAATCACCAATCTTTGAGGTGCATCAAATTCAATCATAATATCCGTAGGATTAATATAATATTTTGGCATTGGTAAATCATTTTCTATACATGAATCAAATATTTTTTCTATTCCTCTTCCCCATGACTCAATATGTCCTGCTAAATAGAAAACATGCGCAATATTAGGATTATAGGGCTTAGAGCCATGTTTTTGATAAAGAGTTTCTTCTGTCCAATGATCTGGAAGCTTTCCAACATTTGTAATATAGAGTTTATCTTTATAAACACTTATTTGTATTGGTACACCAGATTCATATTGTTTATGAACAATAGCATTTAATATAGCTTCTCTCATACTTGCTTCACTTACAAAGTATTCTTCAACTCTTTGAAGTCCATCATATGAAATCTTAGCTTTCATATATTTAAAAAAAATAAGTTCTATAACTTTGTCAATTTGTTCAAAAAGTGATCCTCTTACTTCATCTTGATAAATTAAATCAGCATCTGTTTCAAAAAATCCTACTTTTATAAAAGCACCTGTAAAATATCTCTCTGGATCTTTTGAAAACAAAAGTAAGGCAGCATTTGTAAGATAACCATTATTTATCAAATGAAGTTTATCTAATAATGTTTCCGTATCTTCTTCTAAAATCGTATCATCTATTCTTTTTTTACGAATTGCAAGTTCTTTAAACTTTTGAATAGCGTTTTGATCTAAATCTTCTATTTTTACTAATGGGTGTGGAACGTTATCCCAAGTTGCTCCTCTTTTACGTAAAATAAAACTTTCTAATTCAATACCTGTCAACTTTTGTGATGTACTCCCACTTCTAAAATAATAGTTTCCTTTACAAGATATAGCTATTGGATAAGACGGAACATCTATTTCTATATATTCCAAATTATTTTCTTTACATAAATTAATATCTACTACGATTCCCATAGCATCTCTTATTTTACTTGGTAAGGATTCTAATATTTTTTTTGAATTTTCCACACCAATAATTTTACCATTATCATCTATACCAATAAAAAATTTACCACCTTGTGCATTGGCAAACGCACATATACCAACTAAATATTCATCTTTCCAAACTGATTTCCATTCTATATTGTGCTTTTCTTGACTTTCCATAGTTAGCTCCTTATTATTTGGTAAATATAGTTTTTCCACTTATATATTCATTATAACATTTCTATTTAAAACACATTTACTACTCTTTTATTTCTTTATCGATTTTGCCACATGTACACCACTTGCAAAAGCAAAATGTAAATTGTAACCTCCACAATCACCATCAACATCCAAAGCTTCTCCACAAACATAAATGCCTGGATATTTCTTAAGTTGTAAATTTTCATCTACTTCTTTTAAAGAAACACCACCATGACAAACTTGTGCTTTTTCAATTGACATTGTATCGATGATTTTGAATTCTAAACAACGAGGATCAATATTTTTTTCTTTAAAAATATCTCTTCTAGCACTACTATGAATTTTAGCAACTTGTAACATTAATTCACTAACCCTATTTACATCATCTATTTGTGCATTTCTAATATTCATTTTATTTTCCTCCTTACAAATTACTAGTTATCTTTCACTTTTTATATTTAAAACGATAGTTAACTACTGTACTATTTCAATTTTTTAATGTCTTCGCCCATTATTTCTAAATAATCTTTTTCTGCCTGTGTTAAATGACTTTTCATATATTTATCATATTCTTTATGAGCTTTTTCTAATGCTTTTTCATGAGATATTGTTCCTGCTCCTTCTAATATATCTTTATGGGTCATAGTTAAAAATCCATCTAGTTCTTTTACCCATTCTTTCATCGTCATTGCATGCATATTTAAAGCATTAATCTCTGCAACATCTAAATATGCGGACACCATTCTATTTAATAAATCTAATTCTTTTTCACTTAAATAATTTTTAGCAATTTCTGTCTCTGCTCTAGTAGGCATATTTCCCTTAAAATTTGTTAATCCAATATTTTCCTTTTCACTATCTACTCTATTAAATATTACTTCTGCTGCTGTATTGCCATGAACAGCATAATGCATTTTGTTTTGAACCGTTTTAAAAAATTCTCTTGTTTGTTCACTTTTGGCATCATAGTCTACACTGGTTGCATAAATATCTAGTATTTTTCTCCAAAATACTTTTTCAGATGAACGGATATCTCTAATTTTTTCTAATACTTCTTCAAAATATGTTCCTCCACCATTATTTTTGAATCTTTTAACATTAATGTTATATCCTTTTATTAGATATTCTTTTATCAATTTATTTGCCCATATTCTAAATTGCGTACCTCGAACTGATCGTACTCTATATCCAACTGATATAATTAAATCCAAATTATAAAATTTTGTTTTATAATTTT
>ENA-OOXE01001403-OOXE01001403.1-human-gut-metagenome-genome-assembly--contig:-NODE-1403-length-12944-cov-2.348204_pt1 | contig 12944 bp, 11 predicted proteins | sample MGYA00241585_ERZ501339 | MGnify/ENA primary metagenome ERZ501339 (study PRJEB25962, sample SAMEA1972463) | human gut metagenome | biome: human gut; feature: human-associated habitat; material: faeces...
AGGTCCTTCTGCTTATCTGCAAAATCTGCCAGCTCGCGGATGACATTTAACAGCTTTTTGCGAACCAGCTCGAGGGCCTTTGCCATAATAATAATATCGGTATTATCCCCTACATAGCAAGAGGTTGCTCCCAGATGGATAATGCCCTTCGCCTTCGGGCACTGTACACCGTAGGCATACACATGACTCATAACGTCATGGCGCACTTCCTTCTCGCGCGCTTTTGCCACGTCGTAGTTGATATCAGTCGCATGGCTTTTCAGCTCATCGATCTGCTCCTGTGTGATCGGAAGTCCGAGTTCCTTTTCTGTCTCTGCCAACGCAATCCAGAGTCTTCTCCAGGTCTGGAACTTCATATCCTGAGAAAAAATGAACTGCATTTCGCGGCTTGCATACCGTTCCGATAACGGGCTTGTATATCTGTCTGTGCTCATCAAAAACAACCATCCTCTCCTGTGTATTGGGTTATTGAAAACAATTTCGACACCGAAAGTATACCGTAAAACAACAGGCGGTGCAACTGTTTTATGCATACTGCAGCTTTTCGCACCGACACGCGTGGTGACGCTTTTTTGATCCACACATATGCGGCACTGCAGGGGGCAGTTCTGTCACCTTGTTCCTGCGCGTATACTTTCAGTAAGGATTCCCGGGACGTTTTTTGCCATGTATAAAAATCATCTGTTGAAGGGCGCTCTTTTGCTGACTGCCGCCGGAGTTTTCAGCCGCATTATCGGCTTTTTTTACCGGATTTTCCTCTCCCGCACCTTCGGTGCGGAGCAAATGGGCATCTATGAGCTGATCAGTCCGGTGCTCGCTCTTTCCTTTGCGCTGTGTACCTCTGCCATCCAGAGTTCGATCTCCAAATTTACCGCTGCAGAACCGGAAGCAGCAATCTACGCCAAGCGCAGGATATTGCTTACCGGTCTGTCCGTCTCGTTCGTCCTTTCGTGCCTCTGCACGCTCTTTGTCTGGCGGGAGGCTGATTTTATTTCCGACTTTTTATTAAAAGAAACGCGCTGCGCGCCGCTTTTAAAAATCGCCGCGCTCTCCTTTCCCGCCGCCTGTATCCATTCGTGTATCAACGGCTATTATTACGGCATCCGAAAATCCTTCCTTCCGGCGTTCTGTCAGGTTTTTGAGCAGTGCTTCCGCGTCGGCAGTGTCCTGCTTTTTGGGCAGTATGCGGCGGCCCGCGGACTCTCCTGCACGATTCAGCTCGCTGCAGTCGGACTTGTCATCGGGGAATGCGCTTCCATGGTGGTTTCCGTTTTTGCCGCAAGAATCCATTTTTCCAAAAAACTCCCCGAAAGCCTTCCGCTAAAGCTTTCTCGGCCGGAGCTATTTTCCAGACTGTTTTCCTTTGCTGCACCCCTGTGCGCCACGCGGGTCTGCCTGCATCTGCTCGGAACAATCGAATCCTCCCGCATCCCGGTCAGCCTGCAGCTGTTTGGCTATTCCTCCCATCAGGCGCTTTCTGCTTATGGCGTATACACCGGCATGGCGATGACCTGCATCCTGTTTCCCGGCGCGCTGACCAATTCGATTGCTGTCCTGCTCATGCCGACCATCTCCTGCGCGGACGCTTCGAATAACCAAAGCGCCATCTACAGTGCCATTTTCCAGTGCACCTGCTTCTGTCTTTTCATCGGCGTCGGCTGTACTGCTGTCTTTTCTCTGTGCGGAAACTTCATCGGCTCTGCGCTGTTTGGAAACGTACTTGCCGGGCAGCTGATTCGGATGTTTTGTTTTCTCTGCCCGTTTCTGTACCTGAATACGACGCTGCTTTCGATTTTAAACGGGCTTGGAAAAACAGGCTGTACTTTTCTGTTCCAAATCCTGTCCCTCGCCGTGCGTCTGTTCTTCGTTTTTTTCATCCTGCCGCTTTCCGGCATTCCCGGACTGTTCCAGGGCATGCTCTTCGGGCAGATGCTCCTGACGATACTCTGTGCAGCGGCGCTGTTTTTTGTTTTGTCGCGGCGGCATGCGTGAATTGACTGTTTTTGCGCGTCAGTAACCAGTTTTCCTCGCCATTTGCAATACAATAGAATGCACACTCCCTCTGTAGCTTTCTGTGGGCAGATTTTCATGCAAGCATGAAATCTGCCCATAAAAAGCTACATGGAAACTGGTACGAAATCATAAAATTGGCTTGCGCCTGCGTTTTTCCTATACTATAATGAAAAACGCTTCCGTTCTGCATAAATATGCAGCCGGAAAGAGAATGGTGCTTCATCAGCACCGTCTGCGAAGGAGAAAAGTCATGAGTTTCGATTATATCAGAAAACTTCCTACTCCCGATGAAATCCGGGAGCAGTATCCGGTTCCGGATTCTCTGGTTCCGATCAAGCAGAAACGCGATGCCGAGATCCGCGATGTCCTCACCGGCAAAAGCGACAAGCTGCTGGTTATCATCGGTCCCTGCTCTGCAGATAACGAAGATGCGGTCTGCGATTATATCAACCGTCTTGCAAAGGTCAACGACAAGGTATCCGACCGCCTGATCCTGATTCCGAGAATCTACACCAATAAGCCCCGCACCACCGGCGACGGCTACAAGGGTATTGTCCATCAGCCCGACCCCGAAAAAAAAGAGGATTTCCTGCACGGTCTGATCGCAATGCGCCATATGCACATCCGCGCGCTGTCCGAAACCGGCCTCAGCGCTGCCGATGAAATGCTCTATCCCGAAAACTGGGGCTATGTATCCGATATCCTGTCCTATGTGGCAATCGGTGCCCGCAGCGTAGAGGATCAGCAGCACCGTCTGACGGTTAGCGGCTTTGATCTTCCGTCTGGCATGAAGAACCCCACCAGCGGTGACTTCTCCGTTATGCTGAACTCCGTTTATGCCGCACAGCATCCGCACAGATTCATCTACCGCGGCTATGAAGTGCAGACAAACGGCAACGACCTCGCCCACACCGTCCTGCGCGGCGCGACGAGCAAGCACGGACGCAACATTCCCAACTATCATTACGAGGATCTGCAGATCCTGCTCGGTCTTTACAACGAGCGTGATTTAAAGAACCCCGCCTGCATTATCGATTCCAACCACTCCAACTCCAACAAGCAGTTTGACCAGCAGGTTCGAATCGTCAAAGAGGTGATGCACAGCCGTCATTTAAGCCCCGACATCCACAACTTCGTCAAGGGCGTTATGATCGAGAGCTATATTGAAGAAGGCAACCAGAAGGTTGGCGGCGGCGTTTATGGAAAGTCCATCACGGATGCCTGCCTCGGCTGGGAAGCTTCCGAGCGCCTCATCTACGATCTGGCGGAGCTGAATTACTAAATATCACCTGTCTTCAAAACGGCAGCTTGCAGGCTCAACAGGTATTCTGTCCGCAGAAATAAAATTACGTATTCGTCTAAAAAGGCTCACCCTAACGGATGAGCCTTTTTTCTTCCCGGATTTGTTCCTGATTCACATTGATATAAATCTGCGTTGTGGAGATGTCGGCATGTCCGAGCATTTCCTGCACGCTCTGCAGGTTTGTGCCGTTTGCAACCAGATGTGCCGCAAAGCAGTGGCGCAGAGTATGCGGCGTGATCTCTTCCGTGATTCCCGCGCGCTGCACATAGCCTTTTAGCAGCTTCCAGAAGCCCTGACGGCTCATCGGCTTTCCTGCGCAGTTGACAAACAGTGCCTGCTGCGTTTCCTCCGCTACCAGAGCCTGTCTGCCATGCTGCAGATACGCTTCCAGCGCTGCTTTCGCTTTATTTCCAAACGAAACCGTACGCTGGCGGTTTTGTTCCGTACAGAACAAAAAGGACAGTTTTAAATTTACATCCGAAAGCTTCAGACCGATCAGCTCCGATACCCGGATACCGGTTGCATACAAAAGCTCCAGCATCGCTTTGTCCCGAAGCTCCTTCGGACTCGTTCCCTGCACCGCATCCATCAGTCGTTCCACCTCTTCCGGACTCAGCACGCCGGGCAGCTTCTTTTCCACCCGAGGGGCTTTGAGCGTCTCCGACACATCCATCATCAGCACGCCCTCCCGCACCAGATAATGGCAAAACGCCCGAATCGATGCGATATTGCGGGAAATCGTCGCAGCTTTTCTCTGCTTTTCTTCCAGAAAACGGATATAACCATATAATGCCGTCGCAGTCAGATCCTCTACCCTGGTCATCTGATACCGGGCACGCAGAAAACCCGCCAGCTGATACAGATCTCGCCGATAGGAAAGCTCCGTATTCCGGGAGGTTCCTTTTACCTTATGACAATATTCAATAAATGACTCAATCTGTGCTTCCATCCCTCTGCGTTCCCTTCTTTTGACCGTATCGGTCGTGTGGAATCATTATATACAATGAAATTCAGAAAAGCAATGTTGAAACTTCCGCATTTTCAGGCGATTTTTCGGCATGTTTTCAGGTAATACCAGATAGTGGTACGGGAAATACCAGTTCCACCATATCTTGATTTGGCATTCCGCATCTTCCTATCCCCAAAACAGACGCATCACGGCTTTTAAAATAAATGGATTGACATACCCTTCTACCGCACAGCCGATTCCAATCACCGCCAGGGAAATCCACACGCCCGACGCAGCTTTTTTGTGCAGGCACCATTCCAGCAGCATACAGTAGCCCGGAACCAGCACCGCCTGTTGTGGAACCAGCGCCGCCAGGAAAAAGAAGCTCCCCCGGATTCCATAGCGCAGCGACAGTCAGGATCATCCCTGCCGCCAGTCCGCTCCCCGCTGCAAGCACAATCAGACAGATCATCCCTGCCCCTGAAAGTGCAAGCAGCACGAGCAGCAGCGCCGTTCCAAGCCTTTTTTGCAGGCAGTATAAAAACAATCCCGTCCGGTTCATGTTCCATTCTGAAATTCCCGACAGCGTATCCGTATCCAGAAAGCCCGGATTTTGCACAAACAGCCCCGGAAAAAAGCACACGCAGGCGATTCCCGCCAGAAATCCCGCCAGAAGAAGCACCGCCCCCAATCTCTTTTCCTGCTGCCCGAACCGTTTCCAAAAAGACATCGCATTCCCCGTTTTTATATTTTTAACAGCGCCGGCATAAGCCGACAGATAACAACAGCGTCACGGCATGAACTGCTGCACCTACCGTGACGCTGTCTGCGCATCCGCTCGTTGTAATCTATGCGGCTGCTGGGGGAATTTTGCATTTTTTTCAATTGGTACTGTGAAAGGTATCACGCACCCCTTGGCGCTTCTATGCAGTACCGTGCTGCGCTATTTTTCGTATTTCGCCTTATAGCTCATGATCGCCGCGATTGTCTTGCCGTCCTCGATTTTTCCGGAATAGATCATTTCACACAGCTCATCGACCGAATACGCATAGACATCGATAAATTCATCCTCGTCCAAATGCTGATGGGTCGGCTTTAAATCCTGCGCAACATAGATTTCGATCTTTTCATTGCAGAACGCAACGGTCGTCCGCAGACTTAAAAGATGCGTCAGATTTTCAGAATGATATCCCGTCTCCTCTTCCAGCTCACGCGCGGCAGCCAGCATCGGCGGCTCGTCTGCGCCGTTTAATCCGCCCGCCGGGATTTCCAGCGTATAACGGTCGAGAGCATTGCGCCACTGACGCACCATCAGAAGCTTTCCATCCTCCCGCACCGGAACGACCGCAGCCGCGCCCTTATGCCCGATAAAATCCCATTCTGCGATGTTCCCGTTCGGAACCTGAATGGTGTCCCTGTAATAATCGATGATCGTTCCGTGATAGACCAGCTTTCGATCCAGCCGTTTAAATTCCTCTGCCATGTTGACTTCTCCTCTGCATAGAAATAAGCATCCCACCCGTCCAAGGTACAAGATGCTCATTTCTTAAAATACTTTCTACCGGGGCAAATCAGCCTTTACATCTGATTTCCTGATGCTTTGATTATACGCCGTGATATTTTAGAAATCAACCTTCATAGCTTCCCGATCGTATTGTCCCAGATCGCGTCGAATACCTTATCATAGGTGGTATTTCCAGCGCCGCCCTTGGGTGCCAGCTTGCGTTTTTCCGTGCTCTCTCCGTAACAGATAAAGTTTTCCAGCAGCCGTTTTCCCAGCATCGCCGTGACATCCCCATTCTTTGGAGCAAATGCGTAATAATAGTTGGATTTCTTTTTTCGTCCCCACAGGATTTTTCCTTCGTGCTGCCCGTTTTTCAACAGCTCCTCCACCCTGTCATACTGACCAGCCGACGTCTCGCAGTCTCTGTCGCACGGGGCAAGCTCCGGGGTAGAAAACTGTACATAGTACGAATACTCGCTCTTATCTTCGTCATCGTCGGAACGGTCAAATTCTTCCTCATATACCGCGTCAAAATGAATATCTGCGATAAAAAGATCCCCGTTTATGATCATTTCCTTTACGGTGTACAAAGGATTCCCGAACAGCTGCTTTTTTTGCTCCCCGAGAGCATCTGCCACTTCCATCGGCACCTTCTGCCAGTTCAGGGAAGAAAGCTCAACCACCTCTTTTGCTTCCCGTCCACAGGCTGTGCATTTCCCATCCGCCAGCTCCTTTCCACAGAACACGCAATATCTTTTTTTATTGTCCCTGTTTGTAAAAATTCCCATGATAGCTCCTCCTTTTTATTTTTTAGCTTTTTATTCTTTTAGCATGCAAGCTGCTTTCTCATGCAATCTGACCTGCCGTTTCCAGATCCTGCCCAGGACTGATCGCTTCCCCATTCGTCCCAGCTGTCATCCTCCCAATAGTCGTCATCCTCAAAGAACAGCCAGTCGATCCAATCCCAGTCGTCTTCATAGTCGTCCCAGCCTTCCCAGTCGTCCTCATACCACGATTCATAATCATAGTAATCGTTATAACCCTCGGCATAGACGAATTTTTCCAGCCAGCCGACATAGTCGGCGTCCATCCCCACACCGGTAAAAACCGGATAGAGATATCCATAAAACTCAGAATCCCCATAAGGCAGCGTGACAGACAGTCCAGTCATTCCAACCTCGTCGTCCGTACAATTAAAATAGCAGATGGAAAGGTTTACCGCAGCCGCCAGTGCCTCTGTCTCTTTGGATTCGATATTCTGCGCTACTGCCATGATATCCGTTATATAATAGTCTGACATGGAATAATCTCCATCCTCGTCAAACAGAAAATCAAACAGCCCTTTTTCCCGCAAAACAGGATGAGCGCGCCTGCCGCCCCGGACGTGCATACTGTAATTTTCCCCCAACAGCGCAGGCTCATTTGCATAGGCAAAATCAGCCCACGCGGTATAGAGCACCTTCATGTAGGATTCGTCGATCAGCGCCAGCGTGGAAGACCCCTCGCCGTTTTCTTCATTATCTGCGATCATGTCATCCACGATAATTTTCCCAAGCTTCTCAGAGGAAATGCTGGTGTTGTCCGACAGGGCGTTCAGCCATCCCGTGTACGACCAGCCGTAGCCGGATTCAAAATCCTCCGACAGAATCATGTAATCGCAATAATTGTACATGGCACAGCAAAGCTCTAACGAAGACATAATGCAGCTGTCCATGCCGATGATATCAAAGTAAATCCCGCTCTGGCGGATTGCCGTCTGGATCTCATCGATCGTAAGCACCGAATCCTCCGACTGGTGTTCGTCATATCCAAAGCCGTATACCGGTCCTGCGCCGTGATCCCAGAAAATCAAGATATAACGGTTTGCCGGATAATTTTCTGCGCCCCAGGAAATAAAATCAGCAAGCGTGTCAGGCGATGTACAATCCAGCTGTCCGAGGCTGTCATCCACAAGCACCAGGTTCCCGGCTTCCGCTTTATAACGCTGCGTGTGATCGGAGGCAATTCCAAGCCTTTTTGACCAGCTTTTTGTGCCGATCGTCTCCACGAGGACATTGACCTGGCTGCTGATGTTCGCCGCAAGCATCTCACAAAGATCCTCCGTTGCCTCTCCGTCCTCCGATTCCAGATCCGAACCATTCATATAGACAAATACGGTCGCTTGGTCCTTTCCATCGCCTTTTATCTCTGTCTGTTTCTCCTTTACCATATCTTCCGGAAAGGAATTCTCCGCTGCACCCGCCGCATGCTCTGCACCTGCCGCCGTCTCAGTGCCCGTCTGTGTCCCTATACCTGCCGCCGTCTCTACGCCCGTCTGTTCCTGATTTGCAGACATTTCTTCGTCATCCGGCAAAAGCAGAACGATGATAAACAGCACGCCGCAGACAAGCAGCATATTGCGGAGAAGCTTCCCCAGTTTTTTTCATAACACATCACCCTTTTTGATCCTATGAGGTCGGGGCAAAAGCTCCGACTTTGATGCCTGGCATTATCCTATATCAATATAATAAAAAAAACGCGAAGCCTTGTAAATAATATATTTACATAGGTTTCGCGCCTTTTAGCGTTACTTATTTCGCGTAGTCCGTTACGCGGCTCTCTCTGATCACATTGACCTTGATCTGTCCCGGATATTCCAGCTCTGCTTCGATCTGCTTGGAAATATCCCGTGCCAGGAGTACCATATCCGCATCGGAAATCTGCTCAGGAACTACCATAACCCGAACCTCTCTGCCCGCCTGAATGGCAAAGGATTTATCTACACCTTTGAAATTGTTGGAAATGTCTTCTAATTGTTTCAGTCTGCTGGTATAGGTTTCCAGCGTCTCTCTTCTTGCACCCGGACGAGCTGCAGAAATTGTATCAGCAGCCTGTACGATACAGGCAATCAGAGAGGTCGGCTCTACATCGCCGTGGTGGGATTCCACCGCATTGATGACTGTCGCGGACTCTTTGTATTTCCGACAGAGCTCAGCGCCCAGCTGAATATGAGAGCCTTCCATTTCGTGATCCACTGCCTTACCGATATCATGCAGCAAACCTGCACGTTTTGCAAGACGGACATCCAGTCCCAGCTCTGCAGCAAGCAGACCGGACAGATGTGCTACCTCGATCGAATGCTTCAATGCGTTCTGACCGTAGCTCGTCCTGAATTTCATCTTACCTAACAGTCTGACAAGTTCCGGATGAATACCGTGTACGCCGACTTCCAGTACAGCGGCTTCGCCCTCTTCCTTAATCATTGTCTCTACTTCACGCTGTGCTTTTTCTACCATTTCTTCGATTCTGGCAGGATGGATACGTCCATCTACAATCAGCTTCTCCAGTGCAATCCGCGCAACCTCTCTGCGGATCGGATCGAAGCCGGAAAGCACAACTGCTTCCGGTGTGTCGTCGATAATCAGATCAACGCCGGTCAGGGTTTCAAGGGTACGGATATTACGTCCTTCCCGTCCGATGATACGCCCCTTCATTTCATCGCTGGGAAGCTGTACGACAGAAATCGTCGCTTCGGATACATGATCTGCAGCACATTTCTGAATCGCATTGACCACATATTCTTTCGCTTTCTTGTCAGCTTCCTCTTTGGCCCGATGTTCCATTTCCTTGATCATCTTGGCCGATTCATGCTTCACATCATCTTCAACAATTTTCAGCAAATATTCCTTTGCCTGGTCGGAGGTCAAACCAGAGATTCTTTCCAGTTCCTGGACACGCTGCTCGTTCAATCGGGAAATCTCTTCCTTCTGCTTCCGCATCTCCTCTTCCCGCTTCGCCAGATAAGCTTCTTTCTTCTCGATCGCATCGGTCTTCTTGTCGATGTTCTCTTCCTTCTGCTGCACGCGGCGTTCGTACCGGGTAACCTCGGCTCTGCGTTCCTTGATCTCGCGATCCAGTTCGTTCTTGGTACGAATGGATTCCTCCTTCACCTCCAGCAGTCCTTCCCGTTTCTTCGCTTCTGCAGTCTTTAACGCTTCATCAATGATTTCTCTGGCTTTGTCATCCGCATTGCCGATCTTCTGCTCAATTCCCTTTTTACATTGCGCAGAGGCGATCAGTGCGGTAACCGGAACAGCAATCAGCAGGGTAACAATTGCTGTTATAACGATTGGCACCATCATTCCAGGAGCACCTCCTTATTTAATTTTCATTGTGCAATATCAGTTATAGAATGTTCATTCCCATTCTTATAAACAATTTTACAACATCTCAATTTTATACAATTCCACTACAGATGTCAAGTAATTCCGTGCCATTCTGCACAAATCGGTGCCCCGGTAGTTACAGTTCATCCGCCAGCTCCATGGCTTTTCTGACGGTTTCCGCGCTGATGCCCTTGCGATACAGAAAAGCCGCCGCCTTTCGTTTCTCTGCAAAGTCTGCCTGCGCAGGATCGTAACGCTTTTTGGCAAGCCACATCCGCGCGAGCGCAAGTTCGTCCGGTCCATCCCCCTTTTCTGCCGCTTCTGCAAATGCTGCTTCTATTTCATCCCTCGAAACGCCTCTTGCGATCAGATCCTGTTCCAACACGCGTTTGCTCTTTTTTCCCGCCTGATTAACGATGTAATCCTTTGCAAACTGCAGATCATCCACATAATGATAGGATTTTACATAAGCGAGCGCGCTGTCGATGCTTTCCTGCGGATAACCGCCCTCTTTTAATTTGCTGCGCAGTTTGCTCTCCGTATACGCTCTGCTCTGCAAAAGGTTCATACAGCGTAGCGTCGCCCGTTTGGGCAGCACCTCCTGCATGATCTCCCGATAGGATTCTTCTGAAAGCTCTTCCTGTTCCCGCACCCCGAATAAACGAAGTTCGCCTTTGTATAATACAAAGGCGAAACTGTCCTCTAAATATATTTTGCAGCGGGACCGGGACAATTCTTCTATCCGGGTCACTGTCATGTACATCTTACTCCTTTTCTGTCAGGCTCTGTTCTTTTGCGTCTGCACCAGACTTCTCTACTTTGCCTGTCGCAGCTTTCTCAGACTTTGCTGCTGCGTCTGCAGGTGTTTTTCTCTTCAGGCCGTAATGCTCGCGTACCTTCTCCTCGATCTCCTCGCAGATGTCCGGATGGTCCTTTAAGTAGCTTTTGGCATTCTCACGTCCCTGACCGATCTTATTGCCCTCGTAAGCATACCATGCGCCGCTCTTGTTCACGACGTTGATGTTCGCTGCCAGATCCAGGATATCCCCGACAACGGAAATACCTTCTCCGAACATGATATCGAATTCCGCTTCCTTGAACGGAGGCGCAATCTTGTTTTTAACGACTTTGACACGGGTACGGTTGCCGACCACTTCACCGCCCTGCTTTAAGGATTCGATTCTGCGCACATCCATACGGATCGAAGCGTAGAATTTCAACGCACGTCCACCAGTCGTTGTCTCAGGGTTACCGAACATAACGCCGACCTTCTCACGCAGCTGGTTGATAAATACCACGGTACAGTTGGACTTGCTGATGACACCGGTCAGCTTTCTCAGTGCCTGGGACATCAGACGCGCCTGCAAGCCTACATGGCTGTCGCCCATATCGCCCTCGATCTCCGCCTTAGGTACCAGAGCCGCAACAGAGTCCACAACAACGATATCGATCGCGCCGGAGCGAACCATCGTCTCCGCAATTTCCAGCGCCTGTTCACCATTGTCCGGCTGGGAAATATAAAGGTTATCGATATCTACACCGATATTTTTCGCATAAACAGGGTCAAGCGCATGCTCTGCATCGATAAATCCGGCGATTCCGCCGTTTTTCTGTACTTCTGCGATCATATGCAGGGTAACCGTCGTCTTACCACTGGATTCCGGTCCGTAGATCTCGATAACACGTCCCTTAGGGATTCCGCCCAGTCCCAGTGCAATATCCAGACTCAGAGATCCGGTCGGTACGGTCTGTACATTCATGTTCTTACCGGAATCTCCCAGTTTCATCACGGATCCTTTTCCAAACTGTTTTTCAATCTGTCCCAAAGCCGCATCCAGGGCTTTCAATTTATCTTCTTTTGCCATAATGGTCTCCTTTTTTCATGTGCGAACTTATGTTCGTTTTGCTGTTTCCATACTATTACAAATTACTTTTGTTGTCAACTGGTATTTTCGGTTTTTGAGGGGAATCTAACAATTTCGGCGATCTACCGGGTAAGAATCAAAATTGGTTCACTGAGCCAATTATTGATATACAATGCAATAAAATTAAGAAAAGAACAGGAATTTTCGCCGACGGCAGATCCGCCGGCGTTCCCTGCTATCATACATATTTTTATATTATTTTTCTAATATCCTGCCAGCCAGGTGTACATCTCTTCGTACTGCTTTGCAGAATTCTTCCAGGAATAATCCTGTGCCATGCCGCGGTCGACGATCTTGTTCCACTCACGTTTGCGGTCATAATATACACGCTCTGCGTAGCGGATCGTATTTAACATCTCATGGGCATTGTAGTTTGTGAAGCTGAATCCAGTTCCTGTTCCCTCGTACTCATTGTACGGCTCTACGGTGTCTTTGAGGCCGCCGGTCTCGCGGACGATCGGAAGGGTTCCGTAGCGGAGGCTCATGAGCTGGGAGAGTCCGCATGGCTCAAACAGGGACGGCATCAAGAAGGCATCGCAGGATGCATAGATCTTGTGTGACATTGCATCAGAATAGTAGATGTTTGCCGAAACCTTCTTGTCGTATTTCCATGCGAAGTGGCGGAACATGTTCTCGTAGCGCTCCTCGCCGGTTCCAAGGATCACAAACTGGACATCCTGCTGGCACATCTCATCCATCATATAGCTGATGAGGTCGAAGCCCTTCTGATCGGTCAGACGGGATACGATACCGATCATCATCGTCTTCGGATTGACCTCGAGTCCTAACTCCTCCTGCAGTGCCAGTTTATTTTTCACTTTCTCTTTACGGAAGTTCTTTGCATTGAAATTCTTTGCAATCTGAGCGTCTGTCTCCGGGTTCCACTCATTGTAGTCGAGTCCGTTTACAATACCGCGCAGATCGTTTGCTCTTGCACACATCAGACCGTCGAGTCCTTCGCCATAGAACGGGGTCTGAATCTCCTGCGCGTATGTATTGCTGACGGTGGTGATCGCATCTGCGTAAACCAGTCCGCCTTTCAGGTAATTGGCATCGCCGTAAGCTTCCAGTTTGTCCGGTGTAAAATAGTAGGATGGAAGTCCGG
>ENA-OOXE01001411-OOXE01001411.1-human-gut-metagenome-genome-assembly--contig:-NODE-1411-length-12881-cov-3.025417_pt1 | contig 12881 bp, 8 predicted proteins | sample MGYA00241585_ERZ501339 | MGnify/ENA primary metagenome ERZ501339 (study PRJEB25962, sample SAMEA1972463) | human gut metagenome | biome: human gut; feature: human-associated habitat; material: faeces...
CGTGATCGCCCGCGCCACCACGTGCGCGTAGACGCGTAAGCATGTAAGCGTGCAAACGTTGCTATATATGGGCGATTGAGGTGCGTTCCGCCTGCGCTCCATGTTTCGTTAGCGTACCCTGTTACGTCGGCGAACAGACCGTACTTGCGATCGTCCCTTACTTTTCCGGCACGGCCTGCGCCGGGCAGGCACGCAGTACGGACAGCATCGCCCGCTTCTCCTTCGTCGTGACGGTCAGCCCGTACTTGGCTTTCACGCCGATCTGCCGGGCCACGTAATCGCAACGGTATGCGCCGTTCGTCGGCAGCCAGTACGCGGCCGACGCGGAACCCTTCTCCTGATTGGCAGGCCCGTCCACCGCCAGCAGGTTGTACATGTCGTTGCCGAACCGGTACCGCTTCGTACGGTCCCACTGGTTCGCACCCGACTGCCACGCGTTCTCCAACGCCACCACATGGTCGATCTGCACCGCTGACGACGTTTTCACTCCGCGCGTGAACCGGATCGTCGTACCGGTGTACGGGTCGGACAGCACACCCGACTTCACCTTGCAGCCGGCGCCGGACCCGGAACCAGAATCAGAGCTAGAAACAGAACCCGCTATATACCGCACATCCGTCAAATCGCGCGCCAACACGTCCTCGCGCACATCGCAACCGTTGCCATCGTCATCGGTCTGCCGGAAACCGAATGAATCGCGGTCGTACCCGGCCCGGCTGGGCTGGTCGTCGATTGTCAACGATTGCAACGTTTCCGCCGCGCTGCCAGTCGCCACATACTCGCCCGTCATCTCGCCGACGGTCGGGTTGACCTTCGGCATGAGCAGACCGATCGAAATGCCGGCGACCACCGCCACGACCAGCAGAATCGCAATACGTTCCGCTAGCCCGTTGGCATTGAAACGCTGCCTGCGGAAACGCGAGTCACGCATACGTAAACGTCATCGGATCATGTCCCGCACGTGTCGGCCCATCCAACGCGTCGATGGCCGCATGCTCGTCCGGGTCAAGCACGAAACCGAACAGGTCGAGATTCTGCCGCTGCCGGTCCGCATGCACCGACTTGGGAATGATGATCGTGCCGTTTTCGATATGCCATCGCAGGATCACCTGCGCTTCGGTGACGCCATGCGCCCGCGCGATGCGTTCGATCACACCATCGCCGGCATTGAGATCCGCGCCACGCGCCATCGGCGAATACGCCTCGACCGCGATATTATGCGCCTTGCAATACGCCACCACCTCGCGCTGCTGCCACGTGGGATGCAGTTCGATCTGGTTGACGGCCGGATATTCGCCCGTTTCCTTATGCAGCCGCTCAAGATGCTCCGGCAGGAAATTGCACACGCCAAGCGTACGCACGCGCCCCTCCGCGCGGAACTCGTCGAACGCCTTCCACGTTTCGCCGGAACGCCAGTCAAACGGGGTCGGCCAATGCAGCATATACATGTCCACATAATCGAGCTGCAGCAGGTCAAGCTGACGGTCGAACGCCTTGCGTGCGGAATCGTACCCCTGTTCCGAATCGCGCAGCTTCGTCGTCACCCACAGATTTTTGCGATTTTCGCCTTGCGTGAACCCCGCGTTTTTCAGCGCGCGCCCCACGCCAGCCTCGTTGTTGTACCCCGCGGCACCGTCGATATGACGATAGCCGGCTTCCAGCGCGCTCTCCACCACGGGGGTAACGCCCTCATCGTCGATACGCAGCACGCCCAAGCCGATCTGCGGAATCAGATTGCCGTCGGAAAGCGTGATCATCGGAGTGTGGAAAACAGCCATGGAACAACCCCTTGAGTCGAAATGCAATGTTCTTCGCACCAGTGTAGCGGCTGTTGCGCTCGTAGGTTGTCCGGCCTGTGTCCGCGACCCGCCTGAACCTGTGCGTGGCAGCCCGCCTGAACCTGTGTCCGCAACATCGGCAACCTGCATCGGCAGTCTGCGTCAACAACCTGCACCAACAACCCGCACTGGAGCCCTGCGCTTACCCCGCACCAGACGCATATCCAACGATTATTCAACCTCCCGTAACAGACGTAACAATTCCGTGCGGGCGGACGCGCTATAACGTTGCCCGGATATGAAGAACGATTTGGATATGAAGTCGGATACAGAGAACGAAGAAGACGGCACTATGAGTACGGAGAGCGCGGACGTGCGGCCCGCGGAGAGCACGGACGCACGGCCTGCAGGAGCCCAGCAACCCACGCACCACCACTCCCAACCGTCCCACCACCACGGCCACGCGCTCGCCGGCATCCTCGGCCCCGCGTTCGTGGCGGCGGTCGCATACGTGGATCCGGGCAACGTGGCGGCGAACATCACGTCGGGCGCGCGCTACGGCTACCTGCTGGTGTGGGTGCTGGTGCTGGCCAACTGTATGAGCGTGCTTATCCAATACCAGTCCGCGAAACTCGGCATCGTCACCGGCAAAAGCCTGCCGGAAATCCTGGGCGAACGGCTTGGCGACGCGGGCCGTTTCATGTTCTTCATGCAGGCCGAGGTAATCGCCATCGCCACCGATCTGGCGGAAGTGATCGGCGGTGCGATCTCACTGAAACTGCTGTTCGGTCTGCCGCTGTTCGTCGGCGGTTGCATCATCGGCGCGGTGTCGACGGTGCTGCTGATTTTCGAAAAAGGCGCCACGCATCGCATTTTCGAAAAACTGATCATCGGCCTGCTGCTGGTGATCACGTTCGGTTTCATCGCCGGTCTGTTCATCGCCCCGCCAAATCCGAAAGAAGTCGTCGCCGGCTTGATTCCACGCTTCAAAGGCACCGACACCGTGCTCATGGCCACGTCCATGCTGGGCGCCACGGTCATGCCGCACGCCATCTACCTGCATTCCACGCTCGTCAACGACCATTACGCCCCCGGCGAAGCGAAGCCGAGCGTGAAGAAGCTGCTTCACGGCAGCAAAATCGACGTTGCCTGGGCGCTGATACTGGCCGGTTCGGTCAACCTCGCGCTGCTCATCCTCGCCGCGAACTCGCTGTACGGCATGACCGGCACCGACACCATCGAAGGCGCGCAACGGGCCATCCAGCATGTGCTCGGCCCGGTGATCGGCACGATTTTCTCGATTGGTCTGCTTACGTCGAGCCTGAGCTCCACGTCGGTCGGCACTTACGCCGGCAGCGAAATCATGCACGGCCTGCTACGCATCAAAGCGCCGATGTGGGCGTGCCGTGTGGTGACGCTGGTACCCGCGCTGGTGGTGCTGTGGTTCGCCAACAATCCGACGGAAGCGTTGATCGTCGGCCAGGTCGTGTTGTCGGTCGGCATTCCATTTGCGATTATTCCGCTGATGCGTTACACGCACGACCGCACGCTGATGGGGGAGTACGTGGACGGTCCGGTCAAGCACGTCGTCAATATCGCGGTCGCCGTGCTGATCGTCGCTCTGAACGTGGTGCTGATTGTGCTGACAATGCTCGGCAAAGCCTGATTTTCCGTGATTTTTACGTCGATCTCCAGCGGATTTGCGGTGCTTTTTTCGTAGTTTCTCAGCTGATTTTCTAGGGTTTTTCCCGCAGATTTCCCGCGGATTTTTCCACGAAACCTACGCTGCCTGCACTTTCCCGCTGTCATAATCGACCACGGTGTACATGCCCTTCCCCTCACGCTTGGACTGGTACAACGCATGGTCGGCGAATCCCAAGCAGAGGCTCAGATCGACGTTCTTGCCGGACAGCACGCGGCACGCGCCGATACTGCAATGCACGTCCTGCCCGTATTGCGCGGACGCCTGCGCCAACTGACGGCGGAACAGGTCCAGCGTGCTTTCGATCACGCGCTCGTTCGCGGTGTTCTTTATCAGCGCCACATACTCATCGCCACCGAAACGGACGATGATGTCATCATGCCGGTACAGCCGCTTCAACGTCTGCGCCACTTCACGAATCCAGAAATCGCCCACTTTATGGCCGTACGTATCGTTGATCTGCTTGAAATCGTCGATGTCAACGAAAATCAGAACAGCTTGGTCGTCTTCCTGCATGTGCGCGAAATAATTCTCAATCTGTTCGCGGCCGGCGCTTTTGCTCCACAAATCGGTCAGACCGTCATGCTGCGCTTCGTAGCTGACCTTCTGATAGGCATCGTCCTGCGAGCGGATCTTCTTGTTCATTTCGATGGTGTCGACCACGAACGTGAGCTGGATGGAAATCGTGATAGCGATGGCCTGCAACGCCAGTCCGTAATGGAGAATCTGAACGATGGTTGCCACAATCGGCAGCACGAAGAACGACAGCGACGTGACGAACAGCGGTCGGCTGAGGTTTTTGCGGTTTTCGATGATCAGCATCACAATCAGCGCGAGCTCTACCAGACCCAGTATCTGCGGGATAGCGAACAGTGGTCCGCGCCGGTAGTAGTTCTGGCTGTCGATGTAGTAGACCATATGGTTGAACTGCGTGGCAATCGTCAGTACGATGCCGAGCGCGGACGCTGCGTAGATGACGTCAAGCTTCTTCGAACGTGGCTTTTTCGGCTTGGATCGGGCATTGGCCGAACGTTGGTTCTTACGGTTACGCTTGGCTCCGCCGCTCATTCTGGCCCTCCACTCGTGCGGGCTGACGTCTTCAAGCATGTCGTCGCCGCTGACGGTTTGCCAGATATAGTTGGCGAACAGCGCGATGAAGGTGAAATCGATCAGGTATTCACCAAGATTGCCGATGCGCGTCATATAGAAGTCAAGCTTGTCGCGGCCGCCGTTGTGATACCAGGCGGACACGTCGGCCAGCAGCATCAGCGCGCACAGAAGCTGCATGGAAACTTTCGTATAGGTACGCCGCGTCCTACGTATCGCGCCCACGTAGACGCCACCTGCGCAAACGATGCAGATGAGAACGCCCCATAGCTCCATCGCTATGCTGAATAACGTGACTACGGTCATACTTCCTAACCCCCTGCGCGGCGTATTCCTTTCCTGTATCGTGCCGTTACTGCCAACGCATATGTATACCACCCCAAGATGAACAAATACGAAGTTTTGCCAATTTTTCTCGGTTGAATTGGAATTGAACGTGTTCGAATAGTTTCATCTCACGTTCGACCACCCGCAGTGCTAGACTTTTTGAGTCAGTTTTTGCAGGAGTTGCGCAATACGCTGCGAATATACGCGGATGAATGATGGAGAGCAGTCGGTTGCCGTCGAAACCGGAGAAGAGGTCGGAAGTGAAGCCGGAAAAGAAAATAAACGCGAAACAGGGCCGCACCCACGGCCTGTCCCAGCCACTTACCGGCGAGGAATCGTATAAAAACGACCATCTGACGCATGCCGCGTTCGTATCGATCGCCATTCTCACCTTTATCACGTTCGTCGGCAACTTCACGCAGCTGCAGTTGAGCGCCGCACTGCCCACCATCGTGTCCGATTTCGGCATTTCCGTGACGACCGGCCAATGGCTGACGTCGATTTTCCAGCTCGGCATGGGCGTTATGGTGCCGCTCACCGCCTACCTGACCCGCCGATTCTCCACCCGCCAGATTGTGATTGCATCGATGGCGGTGTTCACGCTCGGCTCGGTGTTCGCCTGGCTCGGCTCATCGTTCGTACTGGTTTTGATCGGCCGTCTGCTGGAAGCCGTCGGCACCGGCGTGATGTGGCCGGTCCTGCAGATCACGGTATTTTCGATTTACCCCCTTTCGCGCCGTGGCATGGCGATGGGCACCGTCGGCATGGCCATGAGCGTCGCGCCCGCGATCGGCCCCACGTTGGGTGGTGTGCAAACCGATTTGAACGGTTGGCGATCAATCTTCCTCACGCTGACGGTCATCGGCGTGATTTCACTGTTTTTGGCGATTTTCGGCTTGCGTAATTTCGGCACGCGCGACGCGTCCGCAAAAGCCGACTTCTTCTCCGTCGGCCTGTCGATTTTCGGCTTCGGCGGACTCATGTTCGGCTTCACGAACATCGAATCGTATCCATTCACGCATCCGATGGTGTGGCTCGCCATGCTCATCGGCCTGGTCGGCATCGTCTGGTTCGTGCTGCGGCAGATCCACGGCGCTCGCAGGCAGGCGGCCGACCCGTCCAAGCAACCTCCGCTGCTCAACCTGAGCGTGCTGAAAAACAAGAGCTTCACCGTCGGCACCGTCACCGCCGCGCTGTCGTTCTTCGCCTTCAGCTCGATCATGGTGATCATGCCGCTGTACATTCAGGATTGCCGCGGCTATTCCGCCACGATCAGCGGTCTGGTGATGCTGCCCGGCGCGTTCGGCCAGTGCATCGCGCAGTTCTTCGGAGGCAAGGCACTCGACCGTCTCGGTGCGCGTCCGGTGGCGCTGATCGGCTCGATCACCCTGCTGTTCGGCACCATCATGATGAGCCTGATTTCCATGACCTCATGGATCTGGTGGGTGTCGATTTGGCAGTTCGTGCGCCAGATCGGCATGGGATTCGTGCTTATGCCGATCACCACATGGTCGCTGAACTGCCTGGAACCTGAGGAAGTGAGCGCCGGCTCGGCCGTTACGAACACGGTCCGCCAGATTGCCGGTGCCATCGGCGCACCCGTGCTGGTGATTCTGATGGAAACGTTTACGTCTGTGCGTTGGGCCGCGCTCGGCGGCTCGAAAGGCATGTATGCCGTGGCGAACGTGTTCGGCATCCAGTGGGCGCTGCGCGTGAGCGCCACCATCTGCTTCATTATGGTGGTCATGGTCTTCTTCGGCGTCCGCGGCAACGGCGCCGGCTCCACCCGCGACACCGTCCAGCGTGCACTCAATCGCGTCCACCCCCACGCCGCCTAGCCTGACCTACTCGCCCATACCCGTATTTTCGCCGTCCCGTAGGCATGTCCTGAGCGTGGTTCGCTCAAGTGCCGCCATTCCCCGCAGCAGGAAATGAGAGAGAAATGTCCGCATAGTGGCATGCGGTACGGGTGCACGTAAAAGCACTGTGAACCTCGCGGGAAGGAGGTGGCGCACCCGTGCCGTGTTGCGTATGGTGAACGGGAGCGTAATGAAAGGCAACCATGCGGCAAACCGGCGAAAGCGAGCGTGAGAGCGGCGGCAATAACGATGCCGAACGCGAACGCACAAGCGAAAGCGAAATCGAGGATCTGGGCGCGCGGCTCGACAAAGCATGCGCCAGTCGTCCCCTCGACCGCGCGCAACATGGCATGACCCGCCGTACCGCAGCGACACACCTTCTGACCGCGGTGCTCTGGCTGGCCACCGCCGTCATCCTGCTGGCCATGCTGCTGCGCATGCTGCCCAACAACCTCGACGGCAAACGGTACGTGCCGCTTATCGTCGCGCTGATGCCGTGGCTGGGCATGCTGTCTTTGATTATTGCGATCACCGCGATAGCCGTCCGTGCAATAGGCGGACGCGTCCTGCTCGCCACCGTCAGCGTGGTGTGCGTGGTTGTGCAAATCGGCTGGCATTGGGGTTATATCAGGCCGCAGCAAACGATTTCCGACGCGGCCAGCACCGCAGTCACGCAGGTCTCGTCCGACGGCTTGCCCAACACGTCCGACCGGTACGCCCGCATCATGACCTTCAACACCAAGGAAGGGCATGCCGACGCCAATCGGATCGTCGAAATCGTCAAAAACGAGCATGTGGAAGTGCTCGCGCTGCAGGAAGTGTCATGGGACCTGCTCAACCGGCTCAACGGCGCCGGAATCGCCAATTATCTGCCGTATTCCGTGGCCGCGCAGCAAACGTGGCATGACAACGGCGGTGTGAACGTGCTGTACAGCGCCGCGCCGATGGAAAACGCCAAACAGAGCCTCATTCCCGTGGAATCAAGCAGCGTTTCCGCCGCGACGATCGATTTCGGCGGCAGCAAGGTGCGCTTCGGCTCCGTCCACCCGTTCTCGCCGCGCCCCCGCAACCAAGGTCTGTGGAACCGTAGTCTCGACTCGCTCGCCCAACTGCAGCATTACGACAATCTGTACGTGCTGATGGGCGATTTCAACTCCACATGGGACCACGCCAGCTTCCGATACCTGCTCGGCAGCCGCTTCCTGGATTCCGGCCAGCAGGCGGGCGAAGGCCTGCACATGACGTACCCGGCCATGATGCCAATCGCCGAAATCGACCACATCGTGCATGACAAAGGCGTGACCGTAGGCAACCTCAAAACCGCATACATCCCCGGCTCCGACCACCGCGCCCTCCTCGCCACGCTCGAAGTATGCTGAAACGTCTTGCCGATGGCGGGTGTTGTGAAGCTCTGGACGCGATTTTTCGCAAATGGCATGCTTCACGATAAAATAGCAGGTTGTGAGAGCGCGCTGCAGAGCACCGCAAGGCTTTGCGTCGCGGAAAACCGTTGGTTGAAGAAGTTTTCAAGGGGTTTGGTATGCACATCATGTTCGTCTGCACGGGCAACATTTGCCGTTCCCCTATGGGCGAGCTTCTGATGACCCACTATCTGAACGGCACCACCGTGCAGGTGTCAAGCGCCGGCACGCGTGGTTTGCCGATGCATCCGATCGATCCGTCGAGCGGCCGCCTTATGCAAAGCGTCGGCATTGAGTCGAGCGGCTTCCGTTCCCGACGACTGACCCGACAGATGGCCGACGAAGCCGACCTGATCCTCTGCTTCGAAAAGCAGCAGCGCAAGGAAATCGTCACGTTGGCGCCAGCCGCCGTACGATACACGTTCCTGCTTGACGATTTCGCGAATATGTGCGATTACTGCGCTCGCAACAATATGATTGCCGGACTGACCATCCAGGAGCGTCTTCAGTCGGTGATCAAGAAGTCCTCGATGATTCGTCCGATGATTCCCCAGCCGAAGGACATCGCCGACCCGCATGGCCGCGAATTCAGCATGTTCTGCGTCGCCGCCGAACAGACGAACGGTGCGATCCGCAAAATCCTGAAAAGCATGCGCAAGCACCGTGCGGTAACCCCCGCCCCCATCCGCTCCCAAATCGTTGCCTGATAATTCTTTTAGGTTCATGGATTGATTCACCATAGCTTGGCCCTACTCTTTTTTTGAGTCCGAGCGTGTTTGTGATATTCACCCATTTTTTATTATTGATATTTTGATTTGATTGGCATGTTGCATGCCATAAGAGGTAAAGAAGCCCTTTTTGAGCATCTCTTGAAAGATTAATTTCAGGATTGTTGGGGTTGGGCTGTCGGTGGCTTGGGGTGAGGCGAGGATGCTTTGTGTTGCAAGGTGGTATTGGTTGGAAAATTTTCTGAAACGTTTGCATATGTGAATTTGCGACGATAGTGGGTGTTACGGGGTGCTGGTATGGGTGTATCTGTTGCTGACAGCGTTTGCAACAGAGCAGAAAACAATTGCGTTTTAACCGCTGTTTTTCAGTAAAAATCACTCATTTTTCAAAGGAAAAATGTGGTATTTTTAACGCAACGTATGCTAATGGCAAACGTTATCATATCGAAGATGCAAGGAAGCAGGGAGGGTAAAGTGCGACTTAGCACTCATACGTTCGCGGGTATGGCGAACGCACTCACCAGAAAAGAGCCTCCTCATGAGGATCAGCCTGAGCTGATGACTCGTGCGGAGCGCAGACGCGCGGCCCGTAAAGCACGCGCCGTCAAGACCTGGAAGAAGGTCGCAGCGGGAACGGTGGCGGTCGCCACATTGTTCGGCGGTATGGGTGTGGCATCCACCGCACTTGCCGCCGATCGTGACAGCTACCAGGACACCGTTGGGAATTCTTCTTTCGAATCGGCCCGTAACCAGTACGGTCTGACCAAGCACATGAAGAACGGCGCCATCCTGCACGCATGGATGTGGTCGTTCAAGACCATCACGCAGCACATGCCTGAGATCGCCGCGGCGGGCTACACCTCCGTGCAGACCGAGCCTATGAGCAAGATCAAGGAAGTCGCCGCCAACGGCAAGAAGTTCACCGAGAACTGGTACTACGTGTACCAGCCGGCAAACACCTCCATCGGCAACTTCGTGGTCGGCACCGAAGCCGACCTGAAGGAAATGACCGCCACCGCCCATAAGTATGGTGTGCGTGTGATCGTGGATGTGGTCGCCAACCACTTCACCTCCGATTGGAACGCCATCGACCCCGATTGGCAAAACAAGGACTACTTCCACAAGCGTACCGGTTGCGACGGCCCCAACGGCGAGATCAACGATTATTCCAACCGTTACAAGGTGACGCAGTGCCACCTGCTTGGCCTGTGGGATCTGAATACGCAGAACCAAGCTGTTGCCGATCGTATGCAGAAGTTCCTGAAGACCGCTGTGGCGGACGGCGTTGACGGCTTCCGTTACGATGCGGCAAAGCACGTCGAGCTGCCGACCGAAGTCTTCGACAATAAGCAGTCGAACTACTGGAACACCATTCTGAAGAACGGCTCCCAGTTCCAGTACGGCGAGGTGCTGCAGGGCGATTCCGGCCTTGACTACAAGGCATACGCCAACATGTTCCGCGACAATTCCTCCGATGGCGGCGGCAACACCGCTTCCAACTACGGCAAGACCATTCGCGCCGCTGTCGGCTCGAACAACCTTGACGTCAAGATGGTGAAGAACATCGATACCGGCGGCGCAAGCGAAGACCAGCTGGTCACCTGGGTTGAGTCCCACGATAACTACGCCAACGGCGACAAGGAATCCACCGGCCTCACCGACTATCAGATCATGATGGGCTGGGCGGTCGTTGGTTCCCGTAGGGCCGGCGCTCCGCTGTACTTCAACCGTCCGAAGGGCTCTGGCGGCACCAACCCGCAGTTCGCCGAGCAGTCCCAGCTGGGTGACGCCGGTGACGACATGTGGAAGAACAAGTCCGTCGCGGCAGTCAACCACTTCCGTAACGCCATGGATGGCAAGGGCGAGAACCTGCAGAACTGCGGCGACAAGTCCTGCCTGATGATTGAGCGCTCCACGTCTGATGGCATTCAGAACGATGGTGTGGTCATTGCCAACATGGGTGGCGACAAGAGCCTTTCCGGCATGGACACCACACTTGACGATGGCGCCTACCCGGATGAGGTCAATGGCGGCCAGCTTGTGGTCTCCAACCATAAGATCGTTTCCGGTACCGCCAAGGGCGGCGCGGTCAGCGTCTTCTACGTGAAGGGCGAATCCGATCCGAACGTGTCCGTGGAAGCGGCTTCCAAGGAATTCTCCTCCGACAATGTCAAGGTCACGCTGCGCGCGCAGGATGCCGACAATCTGAAGTACACCACCACCGAGGGCGAGAGCGGCTCCTTCACTGACGGAAAGGTCATTTCCGTTGGTAAAACTCTTTCCATCGGCGAGACCGCTACCGTCAAGGTGACCGGCACCGCCGCCAAGGATGGCAAGAAGGTCAAGAAGGGTCAGGCGCTGAGCGCTTCCGTGACCGTGAAGAAGGTGGAGGTCCCGAAGCAGAACCTTGCCGCGCAGTACAGTACCAACAAGGTGGGCATGGGCGTCAAGAAGACCATCAACTTCAACGCCGGAAAGGACGCGAGCATCGCTGACTGGGACAGCTCCATGCTGATCGCGCAGGGCGCCGCCAACGACGATCCGCGCGTGTACCGCCCGAATTCCATGTATGAGGTTCCGATCGATCTGTATGCGTTGTATGGCGCCTACGATGACGACAACCTCTACCTCATGTGGGAAATGACTAACGTGCAGGATGTCGTCGACACTGGCGACGACTACCCCCTGAGCCAAGGCCACCTGTGGCAGACCCAGAACCTGCCGTTCCACATCGCCATCGACACCAAAGATGACAGCACCCGCATCGGCAACAACGGCGGTCTGCAGACCGGCGGTTCCCTGTGGGCATCCAACATCACTTGGGGCGGCGAGCAGAAGCTCAACAATGTGGTGACCATCTCCACCAACGGCTCCAACGGTCCGTGGATCTACAAGGGCGACGAGACTGGTCTGAACTCCAAGGCTGCGTATGGTCCGGCTGCTAACGCCGCCACCAACACCAAGAAGTCGAACATCAAGTTCGGCTATGGCAATGGCATTCTAAGCAAGGATGTCATCGGCATCGACGGTGGCTGGGGTGAAAACAACGGTCGTTTCATCGGCGATATGAAGGCCGAGAACCAGAACAAGGCCAAGTGGGTCAACTTCAACGAGAAGGGCCACAATTCCGCTCAGATGGATGATCACTACGAGATCGCCATCCCGCTGGAAGAGATCGGCACCACCGCTGACCGCATTGCCTCGAGCGGCATCGGCATCGAACTGGCAGCCACCTTCGGTCTGTCCGCCATGGATTCCCTGCCGTACGATCTGGCAATGAACGACAATGCTGACCTGCCGGACACCGGTTCTCAGGTGAATAACTCCTTCGAGAAGTCCGATGACGACATGTTCAGCGTGAAGATGGCCAACATCGGCGGCGAAGAGCCTCCGGTCGAAACCAAGTCTGTTAAGATTGATCAGTCGGATTACAGCGTGGACCTGTCCGAGGGCGTGGCCACGAAGCAGTTGACAGCCACGACCGATCCGAAGGGCGCGTCCGTGAGCTGGAGCTCGTCCGACAAGGACGTGGCGACCGTCAGCCCGAAGGGCGTGGTCACCCCGAAGAAGGCCGGCAAGGCCACGATCACCGCGAAGTCCGGGACCAAGACCTCGTCGATCACCGTGACCGTGACCGGTGAGCTTCCGCCGGACCCGGTCGCGAAGAACACCGTCTACGCTTCGAAGCCCTCGGGCTGGGGCAAGATCTACGCGTACGTGTACACCGGCGACGGCGCGACCGCGGCGAACAACGCGGCCTGGCCGGGCGTGGAGATGACCGCCCCGAGCGCGACCGACGGCTGCCAGCAGACCGACCTGTACAAGTACGAGGTCCCGGACAACCTCGCGTCCGACGCGAAGGTGATCTTCAACGACGGCGGCAGCCAGCAGTATCCGGGATCCCGCCAGCCGGGCCTGGACTACAACGGCGGCATCGTGAAGTGGGACGGCTCCTCCGC
>ENA-OOXE01001416-OOXE01001416.1-human-gut-metagenome-genome-assembly--contig:-NODE-1416-length-12846-cov-1.842780_pt1 | contig 12846 bp, 10 predicted proteins | sample MGYA00241585_ERZ501339 | MGnify/ENA primary metagenome ERZ501339 (study PRJEB25962, sample SAMEA1972463) | human gut metagenome | biome: human gut; feature: human-associated habitat; material: faeces...
GGCCTGCGGCTCCGGCTCCCTGCTGCTGAAAGCGGCGAAGATTCTGGGCAAAGAGAATGTCCGGCAGGGCTTCTTCGGTCAGGAAATCAACCTGACGACCTATAACCTGTGCCGTATCAATATGTTCCTGCACGATATTGATTTTGATAAATTCAATATCGCCCACGAGGATACGTTGATTTCGCCCCAGCATTGGGACGAGGAACCCTTTGAGGTCATCGTCAGCAACCCGCCATATTCTATCAAATGGGAAGGCGATGATAACCCGGTCTTGATTAACGACCCGCGTTTTTCCCCCGCGGGTGTGCTGGCGCCGAAATCCAAAGCGGATTTGGCCTTTATCATGCACTCGCTGGCATGGCTGGCGACCAACGGCACGGCGGCTATCGTCTGCTTCCCCGGTATTATGTATCGCGGCGGCGCGGAGAAGAAGATTCGCCAGTATCTGATTGATAACAACTTTATCGACTGCATTATTCAGCTGCCCGGCAACCTGTTCTTTGGCACCAGCATTGCAACCTGTATTATGGTGCTGAAAAAGAGCAAGGCTGAAAACAGAACGCTATTTATTGATGCCTCGAAAGAATTTGTTAAGGTTACAAACAACAACAAGCTGACTGAGGACAACATTGCAAAAATCGTGGCCTCGTTCATTGACCGCAAGGATAAGGACTATTTCTGCCGTCTTGTGTACAAGGACAAGATTGCGGAACAGGATTATAACCTGTCTGTATCCACCTATGTGGAGCAGGAGGACACCCGCGAGGTCATCAACATTACCGAGCTGAACGCAGAAATCAAGCGCATTGTGGCGCGGGAACAGGTTCTGCGTGATGAGATTGATAAGATTATTGCGGAGATTGAGGCCGGGTGATGGAACAGCCATTTGAAAGATAAGGGGAAAAGTGGTTGGTGTAAAAAATGCAACAACCACTCGGCATAGAGTAATTGAAAAAGCCTACTGGTGATAAACTGATAATGCGTTGTAAGTTATCCGGAACTTTAATGTAGTTACGAACAAGAAGGAGATAAACCATGTCAAGCGTAGCATTTTCTGTGATATCTGCAATTATAGCGGTTGTCGCGTTGATACAAACGCAAAGTCAGATAAAGCTGAGCAACAAGCACCAACTTTTTGAAAGAAGACTAAATAACTTTTTTGCGTTTTATGGTTTGTATGAACTTTATAAAGAAAATAAAGTTATACTCGAAAGAACGAGAAAAGATGAACCACTATTTGCCATTGATAATGAATGCGGATGGCTGACAAATAATTCTAATTTAGAAGTGTGTATGGAAGCAATGCAGAGACCAAATTCAAGTCTGGCCCGCAATGAGTTTTTGACGAAGATGGAAGAACTGAAGAAACTTGCAATGGAAAGCCGGTTGATATTTCCAAAAGACTTAGGCGAAAAGATGGCGTTATTTATTTGCGAATATGAAAAATTATTACAAAAAATGTATAGATATAAATTATTGTTGGATGAAATGGAAGAGCAAAGGGATAAGATGGATTTAACGCAGTCCATAAAGTACTTTGGAGAAGAGAAAAGAAGAAGTGAATTGTTAATGACGTATGCAACGCTGAAAGACGCATTTGAAGGACTGGAAAAAGACAGAATTGTAGAAAGAGTAGAGAACTTGATAAAATTGGAGCCGTAAAAGTTATAGAAAGTGAATATAAGTAATGAACGAAATAAACAATTTGATACAAGAACTTTGCCCGGATGGCGTTGAGTATAAGGAACTAGCGAAAGTCTTAGTCATAAAAAATGGAAAAGATTATAAAGGCTTTGGAAGCGGAGATGTACCAGTTTATGGGTCTGGCGGAATAATGACATATATTGACCACGCTGCGTATGATAAACCATCGGTTTTAATTCCGCGAAAAGGCTCGTTGGATAAACTGTATTATGTTGATACACCGTTTTGGACAGTTGATACAATTTTCTATACAGTGATTGATACTAAAGTTGTAGAACCAAAGTACATTTATTATGTATTGCAGAAAGAACATTTGGAAAAGCTGAATAAGGCTGGCGGAGTTCCTAGTTTGACGCAAGCAGTTGTATCAAAGGTTAAGATACCTGTTCCGCCATTGCAGGTCCAACGTGAAATTGTCCGGGTACTGGACAATTTCACGGAGCTTACAGCGGAGCTTACAGCGGAGCTTACAGCACGCAAAAAGCAGTATGAATACTACCGCAACACGCTTTTGACTTTCAGCACTCACAAAGAGGAAACATTTGGAACGAAATGGAGGATGTTAGGAGAAGTTTGCGATGTTATTACAGGGGGAGAACCGCCAGTAGACTGCATTAAAGGCGAAAATGGTGATGACAACCATTGCTATCCAGTGTGGGGAAACGGAAAAGATGTCTACGGATATTCTGCATCATATAAAGTAAATAAGGACGCAGTTGCAATTTCTTCTATTGGTGCAAATACAGGGACGGTATACTTTAGAAAGGCGTTCTTTACCCCTATAATTAGATTGAAAGTTGTTATTCCGAAAGATGATACTGTAAATACCCGCTACTTATTTCATGCTCTGTCTGCAATGGAAATAAAAAGTAAAAGCAGTAGCGTCCCCAACATGAATGCAAGCGAAATAAAATCACTAAAAATAGCTGTTCCGCCCATCGAGAGACAAGTAAAAATTGCAGAAACATTGGATAACTTCGATGCCATCTGTTCTGACCTTAACATTGGTCTGCCTGCGGAAATTGAAGCTCGTAAAAAACAGTATGAATATTATCGGGATATGCTCTTGACGTTTGCTGCGGCTGACGACATAATCTTGACAGACAGACAGACAGACAGACAGACAGACAGAGCATAATTAAGCTCTTGCAGTATGTGTTTGGTTATGTGAAAGTGTCTCTTGAAGATATATCAGAAAATTGTGATAACAAACGTAAACCTGTAACAAGTGGAAACCGAGAATCGGGCGAATATCCGTATTATGGCGCGTCTGGTATTGTTGATTATGTGAATGACTATATATTTGATGGAGATTATTTGCTTGTGTCAGAGGATGGCGCAAACCTGTTGGCAAGAAATACACCTATTGCATTTTCGATTTCGGGAAAGAATTGGGTTAATAATCACGCACACATACTGAAATTTAAAACCTATGAAACCAGAAAGTTCGTTGAGTATTACCTGAATTCTATTGATTTGACAACGTTTATTTCTGGCGGAGCACAGCCCAAATTGAACCAAAAGAATTTGAACAAAATTCCTATTCCTATCCCATCACAGGAAAAGCAAAAGGATATTGTAGCCATCCTTGACCGTTTTGACACCCTCTGCAACGACCTCACCACCGGCCTCCCTGCTGAAATCGAGACAAGGCAAAAGCAATACGAATACTATCGGGATAAGCTCTTGACATTTAAGGAGTTGGGTGCATGAGCACTTACAATGTAGTTGCTGCCAGCAACGAAAGTACCGTTGTAACAGAATACGAACCGCAAAGTAAACGTTCTGACGCTTACCAGAGCGAGGCCGCGCTGGAGCAGGCGTTTATCAGGATGCTGGAGGAGCAAGGCTATGCCTATCTTCCTATCCACGATAACGCTGACCTTGTGGCAAACCTGCGCCGTCAGCTGGAGATTCTGAACAATTATACCTTTACGGATAAGGAATGGGATAACTTCTTTAAGGATAAAATCGCCAACGCAAACGATGGCATCAAAGAAAAGACCCGCCGCATCCAAGAGGACAACATTCAGAACCTGACCCGCGAGGACGGCTCTACGGTCAATATCACGCTGCTGGACAAAAAGAACATCCACAACAACCGCTTGCAGGTCATTAACCAGTATGTGGAGAACGGCGGCAACTATGATAACCGCTATGATGTCACGATTCTGATAAACGGTCTGCCGCTGGTTCATGTGGAATTGAAGCGGCGCGGTGTGCCTATCAAGGAGGCATTCAACCAAATCAACCGTTACCAGCGGGACAGCTTTTGGGCGGGCAGCGGGCTGTATGAGTATGTGCAGATTTTCGTTATCTCCAACGGCACGAACACGAAATACTACTCCAATACGACCCGCGACAGCCACATTAAAGAAAGCGCCGGAACGACCCGAAAGAGCAGCAAAAAGACAAGCAACAGCTTTGAATTTACGTCCTTTTGGGCGGATGGGAAAAACCGCGTCATTCCTGACTTGGTGGACTTTACCCGCACATTTTTTGCCCGCCATACGCTGCTGAACATCCTGACGAAGTATTGCGTCTTTACGTCCGAAGACCTGCTGCTGGTGATGCGTCCGTACCAGATTGCGGCCACCGAGCGTATTTTGTCCCGCATTGAGGTTTCGACCAACTACAAGCAGACGGGAACACTGGCGGCAGGCGGGTACATCTGGCACACAACAGGCAGCGGCAAAACGCTGACCTCCTTCAAAACGGCGCAGCTGGCCTCTAACCTCCCCTACATTGATAAAGTTCTGTTCGTGGTAGACCGCAAGGATTTGGACTACCAGACCATGAAAGAATATGACCGCTTTGAAAAAGGGGCGGCCAACGGCAACACTTCCACGCAGGTGCTGCAACGCCAACTGGAAGACCGGGACGCCAAAGGCAACCCGCATACTTATAAAATCATCATCACAACGATTCAAAAGCTGGCGTTGTTTGTTGCCCGCAATAAGGGACATGAGATTTTCCAAAAGCATGTTGTCTTGATTTTTGACGAGTGCCATCGCAGCCAGTTTGGCGATATGCACGAGGATATTGTCAAGTATTTTAAGAATTATCACCTGTTTGGCTTTACGGGTACGCCGATTTTTGCGGCCAATGCCAGTACGCGCGGCAAACCTACGCTGAAAACCACCCCGCAGGCGTTTGGCGGTGAACCGGATGCCGACGGCAAAAAAGTCTTGCCGCTGCATACCTATACGATTGTTGACGCTATCAACGATAACAACGTTCTGCCGTTCCGTATTGATTATGTGGATACGGTCAACCGCAAGGCGGGCATCGGCGATAAGCAGGTCAAGGCCATCGACACTGAAAAGGCACTTGCCGACCCGCGCCGTGTAAAGGAAATCGTCAAATATATCTTAGAGCATTTTGACCAGAAAACAAAACGCAACGGTAAGACGTATTCTTTCCGTGCGCTGCGCAACATTGAAGCAGTAGCCACCGATAAAACACGCGGGCAGGTCGCAGAAGTCAAGGACAGTGTGCGTCTGTCGGGCTTTAACTCCATCTTTGCGGTCAGCTCGATTGCGATGGCAAAGGCGTACTATCTGGAATTTAAGCGCCAGATGCAGGACTTGCCCGAAGCAAAGCGCCTGCGCGTGGCAACGATTTTCAGCTACGCCCCCAACGAGGACGTGGAAGATGCAAACGGCATGCTGGGCGAGGAAAACTCTGACGATACCAGCCAGCTTGACGCAGGCTCGCGGGAATTTTTGGAGTCTGCAATCAAGGATTATAATGCACTTTTTAAAACGCATTATGACACCTCGGCCGACAGATTCCAGAACTATTATAAAGACCTTTCCCTGCGCATGAAAAACCGCGAGGTTGACATCCTGATTGTCGTAAATATGTTCCTGACGGGCTTTGACGCTACCACGCTAAATACGCTCTGGGTGGATAAAAACCTTGTTATGCACGGCTTGATACAGGCGTTCTCGCGCACGAACCGTATCTTAAACTCCGTAAAGACATACGGCAACATTGTCTGCTTCCGCAATCTGGAGGAAGAAACCAACAAAGCCATTGCCTTGTTTGGTGACCGCAATGCGGGTAGTATCGTTCTGCTGAAAAACTATAAAGCTTATTACGATGGCTATGACGAGGACGGCAAACACCACGACGGCTACGAAGAACTGATTGCCAAGCTGCAAGATAAATTCCCGCTGGGGCAGCCCATTGTTGGCGAGCAAAACCAAAAGGACTTTATCGCGCTGTTTGGCGCAATCCTGCGAATGAGGAATATCCTTACCTCGTTTGAGGCAATGAGCTGCTTGCCCCGCGCGATATGCAAGATTACCAGAGCAACTATATTGACCTATACCAACAGCTGCGGCCTAAGAACCCTGATAAGGAAGTCATCAATGACGATATAGTTTTTGAGATGGAGCTTATCCGTCAGGTGGAAATCAATATTGACTATATCCTTATGCTGGTTGCCAAGTATCACGATAGCAACTGCGAGGATAAAGAAATTCTTGTTGACATCCGCAAGGCCGTGGATTCCAGTATGCAGCTGCGCAGCAAGAAAGACCTGATTGAAAACTTTATTGCAACGGTCAATACGGCTACTAAGGTGGATGACGACTGGATAAAGTTCGTCACCGAGCAAAAGAAAACCGACCTTGATACACTTATTGCGGAGGAAAAACTCAAGCCGGACGAAACGCGCAAGTTTGTGGATAACTCTTTCCGCGATGGTGTATTAAAGACTACCGGCACAGACGTTGACCGCATCCTGCCGCCGGTCTCGCGTTTTGGCGGCGGCAACCGAACGGCTAAAAAGGATGGAATTATTGCAAAATTGCAAGCGTTCTTTGATAAATATTTTGGACTAATATAATGCAAAAAAAATATAGTGACATTCTGTGCGAATCGAGGCATAATATATATGTAACCTCGAAGAGTATATAAAAACTTACGCGATTACATTAAAAATTGAATATGGGCCAATAAAGAGCCTGTACAAAATTTATTGCATCCCTATTGCGGAATTGCAGTTTATGTTTGTGCAGGCTCTTTTTTTGTACATTGAAAAAAGAATAATACGCATCATCGGCAGCTCTGTGATGGATGATAACTGCAAAATGGTTGCAAAGGTCAAAGCAATAACTTTATGAGCAGTGCCAACTTTTTGGGAAGGTGTCGACCTGCCTGTAGCTTATTTCCAGAACGTAAAAATGCAGCTTACCGTTACGTTGCTGACGTTCTGAACGAAACGTCCCGCCCAAGATTTAGCACACAGCCAATAGGGAACATGACAGCCTGCTTTTTGGGCTGCAAGCAAAATGGCGCTAAAAATGCAGAGGGTAAAGGCAACGCACAACTTTCAAAATAAGAGGGAAGTGCCTGCCCTACATGAAAGCTGTGTTCAGAACGTAAAAAAGCAACCTACCATTGCACTACAGACATTCTGGGTGAAGTGTTTCAGCCTAAATCATAGTGCTCAAAGCGCCCAAAAGTGCATGGCAGTCAACGCTTTTGGCTATAACGAAAGGTGGCGTTAGAAATGTAGGAAAAAACACCAAACATAATGAAGTTGCTTCCTTTCAAGATAAGATGAAACCATTTGCCAGCCAGAAAGTTGTGTTCAGAACGTAAAATGCTATCAATGACTACATGGTTAATAAAATGGACAGATAACCTATTACTAGTAGAGCAAAAAGCTGCACGCTGCAATGGAAGCGAGTAAGAATTTAGGCATAGCAATAAGGCAAAGGGTTCCATCAAAGATACAGCTTATTTTTCCCCTATGCAGACCGCGAAGCGCGAACTTATAGGAAAAGATAAGAAGAAACTTTTAATTTTAATGTGAAAGAAATAAATAATGAAAGATATAGCAGTTAGCTCTTATTTTCTACCTATCATCTCCGCGGAGCGTGAACTTATAGGGAACAATAAGTTGTTTCTTATTTTTTCCTATTTATCCCGCGAAGCGCGAACTTATATAGGAGGAAATAAGGAAAAGCGGATAAACAAATGGAAAATTTATGGGTTAGGATGCAACTTTCCGCAATACTCCTTATTTAATTCAATGATATTTCATGAAATGAATAACATTGAACAATATAAGATGAGAGACTTGGCATTTTTGAAATGGAAAGTGTAGAAATATAACGACATATAATTAAATATTTAGAAAGGAAATATTTTCCAAAAATACACAAAGTATCATGGAATCACCCCTAAAGTATCAAGGAGCAATACAATGAAGAAAATGAGCAAACAGGACGTTGAAACTGTCATTTTTGAGAATGCAAAAACTGGCGAGGCATTAGAGTTTCAGCACGAGCAGCACAAAGCCGAGTACGGGGCAAAGCATTTTTGGAAAGCAGACAAAAAATTCTTTGAACTGCTTTCAACGTTTTCCGCGGCAGAAAGCAAGGTGGTGGCATATATCCTGCAAAAAACGCAGCCCACAAAGAATGAGTTTATCGGAGCCTATAAAACCATTGCTAGAAAACTGGAATGCGATGTTACAACAGTTCGTAACACATTCAAAAAGATGATGGAAAATGATATGCTGGCTAAGACTGATGACGAACGGATTTGGATGCTCAATCCAAGATTGCTGGTAAAGGGCGATATTATTGTTAAGGCACGGTTGATGTCAAAGTATGATTCACTGCTTGGCCGTCCATTGAGTGACTGGATTATAACCGATAGCAATGGCAATGACCCGTTATTCCTGCCGATAGAATATCCAACACCAGAAAGCCTGGATACTGCAAAAAGCGATTTTATTAAAGTGTATCATTTATTTTTTGAAACTCTTTCCGGGCTGGGAGGCAAAGAATCCGAGGTGTTAAATTTTTTGGTGTGTGCAATGCGAAACAGTGATAATACATATACTGGGCCGATGAAAAAAATTGCAGAAAATGTAAATTGTTCGAAAGCCACTGTACAGAGAGCGATGGACACGCTTACAGATAAAGGATTTGTTGCGATGGAATTTGATTGTGTATGGCGGATTAACCCCTCTATGGTTATCAAGGGAAACCGCAACAAGGAAAAGGTACTTATGGACGAGTTTCTGGCGACTCAAAAGGAGTATGACAAGAAGCGGAAAGCGCGTAAGAATGGCAAAAAGCAGAAGACGGTTAAGGGCTAAGAGAAAACAGTATAGCTATGCTGCTGCTTTGATGAATTTATAGGCAGCATGATTATGATTTAATCCATCTTGCTACGGTCTTGGCATCTATGCCGTATAACTGCGCTATGTGGTACATGCTGGCTCCTGATTGATACATTGCTTTCATCTCGGCCTTATAGTCTGGCACGGCATCAGGCGCGTGTAGCAGGTCATGGAGAGATAGCCCCAGCAGAACGGCAAGTTGCAGAACGTATCGCAGTGCAACGGATTTGCTGCATAGTGTGGCGTGCAGCTGCTTGGTAGATAAGTCGGCTGTGGGAATATAACTGCCATATAGATTTAAAAGTGCAGTTTCAATTTTAGTGGCGTATGTACGTCCACCGGTTAATGAACGCCAGCCGCGGGAACGCAATGCACTGTCAAGGACGGCGTGGTAAACAGAGCCGTCCCTATAATCAAAATTGGAATCTAAAGTATCTTGTAGCAATAAATCTAATGCCAGCAGACAATCCGGCACGGGTTCTGCTGGCAGCTTTTTTAGCTGCATAGTAAATGTTGCAGGAAATAGTTCCTGCTGCCGTGCGCTGTTGTATGTGACATCGGTATCGACAAGCCAGCAGCGATGTTTGGTGCAAATCTGCATATCCGGCAGTTGGTGGCTGCGATGCCAATAAGGCTCACCATATAGTTGCAAATCCTCTTGATAACAGACGGGACAATAGCGCATGACGGAGCAATGATTACCGTTGGCTTGGGAAATGCCCATTCGATGTACAGCTAATGGATTGCCATTGACAACATAGGCATAAGAGGAGCGCTTACGCTGAGTAGGGAAAAATCGCGCGTAATAGGGATAAAATGTGTGCTGCATTACAACATCCTTTGCAGACAAGAACCCTTGCGGAAGCTGTGCCAACAGCGCCTTTATAGGCCCGCAGAGCATCAGACTGGGAGCACAGAAATTGTCCCCATATAGCTGCCGTAGGGTGTGCTTAGCACAGTAGTTGCCACTGTGAACATGGTAGCGGCAAATGACGCTGTACCATAGTTCATCAGGGTACGGCGAGGGAAAGAAGCTAATCATATTGCCACCTCGCCTTTGATATACTCAGCATAAGCAGATACAGGTGATTCGCCGTTCTTTTTTGCTTTTTTGAGTAACGCCCGTATATCATTTCCAACAATCTTGGTGGGGGCTGCGGAACCTACGGATACCTCCGGCGCGGTCTTTGTCTGCCGCTTGGCTACGGATTTGGTGGAAAGCTCACTGATGTATTCGGATACCATCCCCAAGTTTCTTAAAAATGCACTTTCAAAGACTTCTAAATCCAGCTTTTCGCGCCCATCAAGAATAGCTTGCTTTTGGGCATTATATAAGAGCTTGGCGAGTATATCCGGGATGCCCTGTGTCTTGCGATACAGCCAGTTTGCAAGCTCTGGTGTCAGGTCTGTGGCATATTGCGTGTACTGGTAATGCCACAGCCCATGCAGGAGCAACGCAAATTCCTTATCATTGGGCAGACGGTCATAGACAAGCCCTGTGGTTCGCCGCGCAGAGCGGAACTCCTGTTGTAATACCTGCAAGACGCGAGGCGTTCCGACCATGCAGATACTTACTCCTGCCCCGTTGATAAGGTGAACGAGAAAATTTAAGAAACGTATACCGCCATCGCTTTTACGATAGGCAATGTTCTGCAATTCGTCTATCACCAGCAGGCCAATATGATTGACCCGTACAATTTGGTTGAGCTGGCTGACAAGGACATCAATGCTCAATCTGCGCGATAGGGCATCTTTTTGATAGCTGGTTCCAACCAAACTGTCGATTTGCAGGTAAATATCCAAAATCAGTGCTTTAATGGACGCATCGTGCGGGGTTTGCACGACTAGATACGGAATCTGATGGCAATAAAAATTTTGCCCGTGATACGAAGTGTGTTCGATAACCTGCGGGAACAATGATAATACGCGTTGCAATGCGGTGGACTTGCCAAGTCCTGATACGCCAATGACAGAAAAAGAATTGCCGCCGCCGATGGATGCTGCAAGAGCATTGCCGTGCATCAGTGAGTAACCGTTCTGGAAAGCGGCAGCTTCGCTCTGGGGTGAATATTGCCCATAGCAATGCTGCATGGCAGTGTAGATTTCACAGTACAGGTCAATCGTCATGGATAGCGGCTGGTAAAACTCGTATAGAGAGGACAACAGCTGCAAGCGTTCCCCGGTGCTGCGGTCACGGTCACTATCGTTATAGGGTGGGATGACTGCCAAAGCATGAATCAAGTCTTTGCCGGACAGCATCGGAGGCAAGGCTTCAATAAAAGGATTATTGTCGTAGAGCGGATTTGCAATATAATCAGCGTGCATCGAAATCGTCCTCCTGTTGCTCGGCCAGTAAATCCATCAGCGATACGCTTTCTTGTTTGCGGGCTGTGCTGCGGTTGCGTTGTATCTGCCTGCTGATATTGCTGCGGTCTGGCATTGTACGTTCGGAGCCGTCTGCAATGGCTTGTATATCGCTCATGAGGTCGAGTTGTGCCTGCAATTCCTGCTTTTTCCAGTCAGTACGTTCTATCTTTTCCTGCTGCTGTGCATCAGCAATTTCTGCCAGCGATTTGCCAAGATAGGCTTTTTGAGCCAAATCAAAAGCCGAGTAAGTGCCATTTTCGTATAGCCAAACAGTATCCATACATTCCGGCGCATAGGCAATCTGTACAGTTTCCCGTCCACCGAGACCGGCAGAAACGAAACGCTTTTTAAAAGTGCAGTTTGAAAAGCGGAGGCCGAAAATTTCCAGACCGCGCTGCGTGATTTTTCCCTCAGCACGGGGCAGTAGCGTATAGAGCAGTTTCTTGTCAGTGGCTTCCTTTACTGGACAATCATCCTGCGCCTCACAAAACGACCAGATACTTGCGGCCAGCGGCGGTGTGTTGGATTCTATCATGGCAGGTGTGCGGGTAAAGCCTGTCTGCACAGATTTTGAATTATAGAACAGGACGCAACGCAGAACAACGGCGGTAAATTGCTCCAAATCCAATGTACCTTGTCTGCGGTAGTCTGGCGCACCGCGTTCCTGCGTGTTGGATTCGATGACACCCTTGCCTTTAAGCAACGGTTTGTAGGCACTCTGAATCAAATCAAACAGCTTTTCAACTACACCTTTCAAATCCGGGCGATACGCGGGAAGATTTTCAATCTCGATGTGGTAACTCTCGCACAGATTTTCCAATGTCCCGGCCACAAACTCGCTGCCTCGGTCTGTCACAATTTTGGTGGGCAGATGATGGCTCGGCCAGTCTTGCGGGTCAATGTCTATCCCGTGCTGATGGCAAAAACTGACCTTGTCTGTAAAAGTGTTCTGAAGCAGCAGACGCAGCGCGTATTGCCCGCCCTCTAAACCAACATAAACGCCGGTAATCAGGCGGCTGTAGGCATCGACCATCGTGTAAATGACAGGTCGGCCAATAGGTTTGCGGGAAAGGCGGCTGACGATGTAGATGTCGGCAACGGTGGCATCGGTCATATACACGCCGATGGTGTGTGCATAATCGCAGACCGAGCCAGTAAACGGACGATGATTGCGCTGATAGGCTTTAAGTCCCTGCCTGCTGATGGTCTCGCTGATGGGGTCGCGGTTCTTACGAAAGAAATAGCGGAACTGCCAGAACGTGGGATATTCCGGCTTCAATGTGCCGTGTGCATCGCAGTATTTCGCCCGTAGCATCATCTTGTAGGCAGTCTGCAAGCTCTGCCGCTGTGGGGTGTAGTAATACTTGTTCAGCGCCCAGCGGATGGCCTTTTCATCGGCAGTAAGCTCATGTTGTTCTGGCGCGGGACGCTCTGCGGGTAAAAGTGCATTTTTACTTTGGTATACCCAATAGCGCCAAAGGTATTGGAGTACCGTGCGACGGGCAATGCCATGCTCGGCAGCAATCTGGCGGACAACCTCGTTGCGATGGGATTTATCATAGATACAGGCATCCTCCAACAGCGGCGCAATCAGGTCGAGCTTGCGATTGCGCCCCTCGCGCTGGCGG
>ENA-OOXE01001435-OOXE01001435.1-human-gut-metagenome-genome-assembly--contig:-NODE-1435-length-12646-cov-1.875308_pt1 | contig 12646 bp, 9 predicted proteins | sample MGYA00241585_ERZ501339 | MGnify/ENA primary metagenome ERZ501339 (study PRJEB25962, sample SAMEA1972463) | human gut metagenome | biome: human gut; feature: human-associated habitat; material: faeces...
CCGTCAATTCCAAAATATAATCCGTCGAAGTCTGATAAAATCTCGCCAGACGAATCAGCACATCTGTCGGTATATCGCGCAAACCGCGCTCATATCGACAATACTGCGGCTGTTTCATGTCCAGAAAATCCGCCACCTGTTTTTGCGTCAAATCATGATCTTCACGAAGTTCTCGCAATCTCTTGTAATAGTTATTCATATCATATCGCTAAAAAAGCACGCTCCAAATCCTCGAAAACGTGCTTATTCCGTAAATCGCAAAACATCATTCGGCGTGCATTGTAACACTTTGCAAAGTTTTTCCAGTGTATAAACCGTAATGCCTTTGTTATGCTTCAAATTAAAAATTGTTCGGGTATTGATGCCGTATTTTGTAATCAACGTATATGTTGTGATTTGTTTTTGTTCCATCGTCCGCCACAACGGGCTATAATCAACCAAACCGGCACCTCCTCCCACGATATATGTCTTATTATCGTAGGAAAAGAGATACTTGAATATACTGAAAAATGTAAGTATAATATTGGTATCAAATGACAAAGCCGGAGGGATCTTCATGCGAGTAGAAAAATACTATTATTCCGATGCGGACAAGCCTGAGTCAGACATCCAAAACACGGAAAAGTTCCAGTCGTTCACGCAGTTATCTGCGTCCTGTCAATCTCTCGCACGGGAAATCGGCGCGAACCTGTTCATGGATACCGACGACCACGCGGGCTGGATTACCTTCATCTGCGATGTTTTGAGCTTCAAGGGCGCAGCGAAACAAGCTATGCAGCAGCTGGCAGACGTCGCAGATGAGGTGACGATACGAGCATCTGTAGACACCGGCGCGAACAGCCCCGCAGATGTTGACAACGCGGTGCAGCTGACCTTCTGGTTTGACTTTATTTAATCTCAACACAGCCCTCTCTGTCGCTGCGCGACATCTCTCCCAGAGGGAGAGACAAGTTTGGATTGCGCGTAAGATAAAAAATCCCTCCGGAGCATTTTCCGGAGGGATTCCTTTGTCTATGCGAAATTACTTCACGATTTCCTTTGCAGCAGCCGCGTACTTTTCAATCTTTGCGTCTACTTCTGCCTTTTCCTTGCCGTTTGCCATGATGTAAACCTTGACCTTCGGCTCGGTGCCGGACGGACGCAGCAGCACGCGGCCAGTGTCGCCCAGCAGCTTCTCTTCGCGTTCCACCGCGGCCTGCACCTTGGCGTTGGTCTTGGCGGCCATCTTGTCCACGTTCGGCACGTTGATGAGCGTCTGCGGCAGCTGCGGGAAGTCGGCGGCCAGTTCCTTCAGGCTCTTACCGGATTTGACGACCTCGTTGCACAGGGTGAGCGCGGTCAGGGTGCCGTCGCCGGTGGTGGCGAATTCACGGTTGATCACGTGGCCGGACTGCTCGCCGCCGAGCGAATAATCGCCTCGCAGCATCTCTTCAAGCACGTAACGGTCGCCCACGTTGGTCTGCACGGTCTTGATGCCCATGGAACGCAGGGCCAACTTCAGACCGAGATTGCTCATCACCGTCACGACGAGGGTGTCATGGTTGAGCTTGCCCGCGTTCTTCTTGGCGCGTGCCAGAATGCCCATGATCTGATCGCCGTTGACCATGTTGCCATCCTCATCCACGGCAAGGCAACGGTCGGCATCGCCATCGAAGGCAACGCCCATGACGGCGCCGGAGGCCTTGACCATGGCCTGCAGCTGCTCAGGATGGGTGGAGCCGGCGTTCTTGTTGATGTTGTAGCCGTCCGGCGACGCGTTGATGACGGTCACGTCGGCGCCGGCGCGGCGCAAGGCTTCCGGAGCGACCACGGACGTGGCGCCGTTCGCGCAGTCGGCCACGATCTTCAGGCCCTTCAGCGGCGTCGGCTGCGACTTGTCCGGACCGACCGGCGCGATGGCGGAAACCAGATGGTCGATGTACAGGTTGGTTGCGGTGGCGGTGTCATGGCTGACACGACCCACGCCGGCGCCGGTAGGACGATCCCAATCCTGGCCGAGCACCGCTTCGATCTCGTCTTCCTTGGTGTCGGGCAGCTTGAAGCCGCCGCGGGCGAAGAACTTGATGCCGTTGTCGGGCATCGGATTGTGGGATGCGGAGATCACCGCGCCCATTTCCACGTTGAGCACGGACGTCAGGTATGCGACGCCCGGCGTCGGGATGATGCCGGCGTCGATCACGTCGAAGCCGCCGGCGGACATGCCAGCGGACAATGCGGCGGCAAGGAAATCGCCGGAAACTCGTGTATCACGACCGACCAGCGCACGGCGACGGCTTTCGAATTCGCTCCGCTCGTCATCGCCCAGCACACGCACCGCGGCGTCACCCAAATCGAGCGCCAGCTGTGCCGTCAAATCCCTATTCGCCAATCCTCGAACGCCGTCGGTTCCGAACATACGTGGCATGAGTCTCAAATCCTCGCTATCTGCAAACGATATTTCCGTGACCTATCGTACTCAACCGTGCCGCCGAAACCAGCAGGTGACGACGCAATCGCATAACACTTCACAATTCAAAGCATTTCACGGCGCGCAATGCCCTTTTCGTGTCGCACGACTTTGCTTTCAAGGCGGAAAATCAAGTCGTGCGGCAACACTTGATAAAGAAATACCCCCTAACTATCATTTTCCGTTGAAAACCAGCAAAAAATAAGAGTTAGAGGGTATGAAAGCCAGCACGCTTGTCGCACAACTTTGAAAAATGCCTCCAAAATCAAAGTCGTGCGACGACATGACGGCTCTTAAGCGGGAACGTTCCTGTCGCCCCTGCTATCAGAGCGCGGCGTTGAAGTCGCGCACTTTCAGCGTGCGGTGAGAAGCCTCGACGTTGCCACGCACAATGCGCTGCAAGGCGTTGTCCGCGTCCTTATGGGAGGCGAGCCAGGCGTCGCCCAGCTCCACGAGCTTCGCCGGATCGGCATAGCCCGGATACAGGCCTTCGAGCAGCGCTTCCGCCATGTGGAAGGTCTTGTGCTCCCAAATCCAGTCGGCGACCTCGAAATACTTCTCGGCGTACGGTTCGGCCAAGTCGGCGCGCGGGGTGGCTGCGAAGCCACCGGCCACAGCCTCAAGCTGCATGTTGGTCAGCTCGTCGTTGTGCAGGGCCTCGTTCCAAGCCCATGCCTTCGCTTCGGCGGTACCGGCCACGGCGCGTGCGCCATAGGCGAACTCACGGTTCTCGGTGGTTTCGCGCTTGGCCAGTTCGGCGTCGATTCCCGCCTGGTCGATCGCGTTGACGGTGCTCAGCGCGTTGATGATGGTCCAGCGGAAGTTGTTGTCGATTTCCAGACCGTCGAATGCCACGGAACCGTCGAGCAGGCCCTTCGCGTTGGCGACGAACGCCTCGTCGCCCGGCTCGCCGTAGCCCAGGTAGGCGGTGACGAGCTGGAACTGTTCGTCGGAGCCGGCCTTGGCCTGACCCGCCAGCTTGAACAGTTCGGCGGCCACATGCTTCACGATCTCGGCACGCTCTGCCGGAGCGGTGTAATGCCATGCGGTGGTGCTGACCTGTGCCAGCGCGTAACGGAAGGTGGTGGACTCGTGTTCGGTGGCGAGCGCGGCCAGCGAGGTGTCGATGAACTGGCGTGCCGGCAGTTCGCCGTCGCGGGTCATGTCCCACAGGGCGAGCCAGATCACGGAACGGGCGAGCGCGTCGTCGAAGCGGTACAGGTTGCTTGTCGCGAATGCGAGGCTCTTGTCGTCGAAACGCAGCTTCGTGTAGGTCAGGTCGTCGTCGTTCACCAGAATCAGCGACGGACGTGCCTTGCCCGCGGCCGCGTCGACGACCGTCAGTTCGCCGTCGACGTCCAGTTCGAAACGGTCGGTGCGCACGATCTTGCCGGTTTCCGGATCCTCGTTGTAGAAGCCGACGGCGAGACGGTGGGCGCGCAGCACGGGATGCTCGGCCGGAGCGGTCTGGCGCAGGGCGAGACGCTTGATGGTGCCGTCCTCGTTCTCTTCGACTTCGGTGGCGATGGTGTTGATGCCGGATTCCTCAAGCCACTGGGCGCTCCACGCCTTCAGGTCGCGGCCGGAAGTGAGTTCCAGTTCGGCGAGCAGGTCGGCGAGGGTGGCGTTGGAGTAGGCGTGCTTGTTGAGGTAGTTGTTGATGCCCTTGAAGAACTTCTCACGGCCCACGTAGTACACGAGCTGCTTCAGCACGGAGGCGCCCTTGGCGTAGGTGATGCCGTCGAAGTTGACGTAGGTGTCGTTGAGGTCGTTGATCGGGGCGACGATCGGGTGGGTGGTGCTCAGCTGGTCCTGATTCAACGCCCAGCTCTTTTCGCCGGAGCTGAAGGTTGCCCAGGCGTCCTTCCATTCGGTGGCTTCGGCGGTGGCGAGGGTGGACGTGAACTCGGCGAAGGATTCGTTGAGCCACAGGTCGTTCCACCACTTCATGGTCACGTAGTCGCCGAACCACATGTGGGCGAGCTCGTGCAGCACGGTGACCACACGGCGTTCCGCATAGGCGTCGGTGACCTTGGATTCGAACACGTACTGGTCGCGGATGGTGACCATGCCGATGTTCTCCATGGCGCCGGCGTTGTATTCCGGCACGTAGATCTGGTCGAACTTGGCGTACGGGTACGGCACGCCCCAGGTCTTGGCGTAGAAGGCGAAGCCTTTCTTGGTGATGTCGAACAGGTAGTCGACGTCCTTGCTGAAGGCCTTGGCGAGCGCCTGGCGGCAGTACATGGCCATCGGCACGGTGCGGCCGTCCTCATTGGCGTATTCGGTGTGCCATTCGGCGTACGGTCCGGCGCAGATGGCGGTGAGGTAGGAGCTCATGGTCGGGGTCAGCTCGAACACCCACAGCTTGGTGGTTTCGGCGGCGTGATCGCCGAGCGTGCCTTCCTCGGTGACGGTTTCGTTGTCGGTCACGGAGGAGGTGGGCATGTTGGACGTGACGATCCAGGATTTGGCGGCGAGCACGGAGAAGTCGAACACGGCCTTCAGATCAGGCTGGTCGAACACGGCGTAGACGCGACGGGCGTCCGGCACCTCGAACTGGGTGTACAGGTAGACGTTGCCGTCGGACGGGTCGACGCTGCGGTGCAGGCCTTCGCCGGTGTTGGAGTACTGGCACATCGCCTTGACGGTGACCTCGTTGTGCTCCTTGAGGCCCTTCAGCTCGATGCGGCTGTCCACGTATGCTTCGGCCGGGTCGAGGGTTTCGCCGTTGAGGGTGATCTCGCTGACTTCGTTGGCGATGAGGTCAAGGAAGCTTGACTCCCCCGGCTTCGCGTCGAAGGTGATGGTGGTTTCGGAGCCGAAATCCTTGGCTCCGCGGGTCAGGTCAAGCTTGACCGTGTAATGGATTGGCGCGGCGATGATGCTTTTGCGTTCTTCCGCTTCGATTCGGGTGAGGTTTGCTCCTGGCATGTCACTCCTTCTTTCTGGTAACAGAAGGCGGCGCGATCAGTTGTGCCGATCACGTCGCCTTGATTCAATTTATGGTAAATTTACGGCTTATTTCGCGGCGTTCAGTCCCATCGCGTCATCCACGTCCTGCGCGATGTCGGCGACGACGGGGACGATCATCGGCTTGCGGTGCAGCTGTCGTGCCACCCAGCCGCCGAGCGTGCGTCGCATGATCTGCTGCAGCTTGTAGGTGTCGCGCGTGCCCTGCATCATCGCGTCCTGCAGCTGCTCGACAATCTGGTGACGGACCTTGTCGAACTCGCTTTCGTCTTCCGCGACCGCGTTGAGGTAGATCTTCGGACCGGTGATGACATCCGCGGTTTCGGTGTCGACGACTACGAAGCTGGACACGAAGCCTTCGGTACCGAGGATGCGGCGCTTCTCGAGTTCTTCGTCGGTCAGTTCGCCGACGGAATCGCCATCGACGTACACGTAGCCGCACGGCACGGAGCCGACGACCGCGGCCTGTCCGTGGTACAGGTCGACCACATCGCCGTCTTCGGCCAGCACGACGTTCTGCGGATCGACGCCGGTCTTGACGGCGATCATGCCGTTGGCCACCAAGTGGCGGTTTTCGCCGTGGATAGGCATGGCGCACTTCGGCTTGACGATGTTGTACATGTACAGCAGTTCGCCTTCGTTGCAGTGGCCGGAGACGTGCACGGCGGCGTTGTCTCGGTTGACCACGCGGGCTCCGAGCTGCACGAGCTTGTTGATGACCTTGTAGACGCCATGCTCGTTGCCTGGGATCAGGGAGCTGGCGAGGATCACCGTGTCGAACTCGTTGATGGTGATGTCACGATGGTTGCCGTCGGCGATGCGGCCGAGCGCGGCCATCGGCTCGCCCTGGGAGCCGGTGCACATGTAGACGAGCTTGTCGTCCTGCACGTCATGGGCCTGCTTCAGGTCGATGACGGTGTCCTCGGGCAGACGCAGGTAGCCCAGATCTGCTGCGATGGACATGTTGCGGACCATGGAACGTCCGACGAACACGACCTTGCGGCCGTACTTGTGGGCCGCGTCGACGACCTGCTGCACGCGGTGCACGTGGCTGGAGAAGCTGGCCACGATGATCTTGCGAGTGGCCTGTGCGAACGCCTGGTCGAGCGCCGGACCGATGGAGGTCTCCGGCTTGACGAAGCCCGGGACCTCGGCGTTGGTGGAGTCCATCATCAGGAGGTCCACGCCCTTTTCGCCGAGCTTGCCGAATTCCACCAGATCGGTGATGCGGTGGTCGAGCGGCAGCTGGTCGAGCTTGATATCGCCCGTGTCGATCAGGGAGCCGGCCGGGGTCTTGACATAGACGGCCAGGGCGTCCGGGATGGAGTGGGTGACGTTGACGAATTCGAGGTCGAAGGGACCCACCTTGAGCTTCTCACGGCCGGCAACCTCAACCTTGGTGGGGTTCTGGTGGTGTTCCTTGCACTTGGCGTCCACGAAGGCGAGGGTCAGCTTGGAGCCGATCAGCGGGATGTCCGGGCGCAGCTTGAGCAGGTAGGGCACGCCGCCGATGTGGTCCTCGTGGCCGTGGGTGAGCACCAGGGCGTCGACCTTGTCGAGACGGTTCTTGATGTAGCTGAAATCGGGCAGGATGAGATCCACGCCCGGCTGCTCCTCCTCGGGGAAGAGCACGCCGCAGTCGATGAGCAGCAGGTGACCGTTGTATTCGATCACGTTCATGTTGCGGCCGATTTCACCCAAGCCGCCGAGCGGCGTGATGCGCATGGAGCCCTTGCGGTACTTCGGCGGGGCGATCAGCACCTCGTCCTGCTGCGGCGCGGTGGATTGCGGCGCGGAATGCGACGGACGACGGTTCGAACCGTTGCCGCCACGGGATCCACGGGAGCCGCCGTTGCGCGAGCCACCGTTGCCACGGCTGCGGGTGGAGGACTTGGCCTTCTTGATGGCGGTCTTCTCGGACTTCGCGGCCTTGGTGGTCTTGGATGCCTTGACTGCGGTTTCAGTGCGCTTGGCAGCTTTGCTGCCGCGCTTGTGTGTTGTTGTCTTTGTGGTTTCTTCTGTAGCCATTTCCTAGTTGGATTTCTATTACTAATTGTCTCCGCCTATGCGGAAACGAGGAATTTGGGTGCCTGCCGGCGTTCATGCGCGACAGGCCAGTCGCATCATGCGATTCGGTTCACAGCAGTCCCGCGGCGCGCATGCCCTTTTCCGCGCGCACGAGTTCCGCTTCGCCCGGACCGACGTTCGGCAGGCGCATTTCGGTGGAGTCGAGGATTCCACGCACCTTCAGCGAGGCCTTGGCCATCACGGCCTGGAAGCCATTGCCGTTCATCGCTTCGACGAGCGGCGCCAGCTGCACGGAGATGCGCTGCGCTTCGTGGATATCGCCACGATCGAACGCGTTGGCGAGGTCACGCATCGGGCCGGCGGCGGCGTGCGCGATCACGGAGATGATGCCGACTGCGCCGACGGACAGGAACGGCAGGAACAGGCCGTCATCGCCCGAATACCAGGTCAGGCCGGTTTCCATACGCTTGCGTACCGCGCCGGCGATGTCTCCGGTGGCGTCCTTGACGGCCTTGACGTGGTCGAGCTCGGCCAGACGGCGGTAGGTCTCCAGCTGGATGTGCAGTCCGGTACGGCCCGGCACATCGTAGATGATGATCGGCTTGTCCGCGGAATCGTTGACCGCCTTGTAGTGGCGGAACACGCCTTCCTGCGACGGACGGGAGTAATACGGGGCGACCACGAGCACCGCGTCGGCGCCCGCCTCCTGGGTCTGCTCCACCATGCGCACGGGGTGCGCGGGGTCGTTGGAACCGGCGCCGGAAATGACCGGCACGTCCACGACTTCCTTGACGGCCTGAACCAGCTCGACCTTCTCCTCCATGTGGGTGGTCGGAGATTCGCCGGTGGTGCCGTTGACCACAAGACCGTCGGCACCATCCGCCACGAGCTGCCTCGCCAGCTGTTGCGCGGCTTCGAAATCTACGGCTCCGTCGGCCTTCATGGGGGTGACCATGGCCGGAAGGATACGTCCGAAGGGAGCAGGATCGAGCAGATGCATTGTACCGTCGTCAGTCTTAGGGCTTGTCATACGGCTAACGGTACTTCCCTCTGCGGACGCTTTCGATTTCGCGAGATGCGAAAAGTCACATTTTGGAAGGCCTGCCGACGATGACCGCGACGACGCACTGCAGGAAAGCGACGAACGTGAACACCATCAGCGGCACATGGTGGCCGCCGGTGGCCTGGACCAGCACGCCGAACATAAGCGGGCCGAGCGACGCGATCAGATAGCCGAACGACTGCGCAACGCCCGACAGCACCACGGTTTCGGCGCTGTCACGGCCGCGCAACGCGATCAATGCGAGCGCCACCACCAGGGACGCGCCTTGCGCGCAGCCGCCGACGAACGCCCATACCGGCATGAGATGCGGCAGCAGCAGCATGCCGAGGCCGGCGATGAACATGGGGGCGCTTGCGGTAAGCGCCGCGCAGCAAAAGCGCCGCGAGCCGGTATGGGATGGCTTTGAAAAAGCCGTGGTCTTCAATATGGTCGCGAAGCTGCCACCAGGCGAGCACCAGACTGTGGTCTGCCGCCGTTTCGAGCGCGACGGTGTGCGCCATGACGCACTGTGCCTTGCACGGATGCGCCGCGCAGCGGCAGCTCTCGCATTCCGGCTCCTGCGCGTCGGAGAGCAGGATAGCAAGGAACGTGAAGTCGAAATTCAGCACAAAGCGGGCGGCAAAGCCGTACTTTCGCCCGAGCTCGTGGCACAGCCCGCAGTAAACGGACTGGAAGCGCGCTTCGTCCTGCTCGCTGAGGTGCGGCTTGGACGGCCTGATGTAACCAAACATGCCTTAGAAAAGACGCACGATGGTGAACGTCAGCTTGCCGTTTTTCTTCGTGCGGCGGTCGCAGATGATCGCGGGGATGATGCCAATCAAAAATGCCGCGATGGCGATGGTATAGCGCAGTCCCTCGCTTTCGAGCGCGCCGGTCGCAAAGTAGCCGACAAGAAACAGCACGATCGGCAGAAGATAGACGAGGAGCATCACGCCGAGCAGATTCTTCGTGCTGCTCTCGACCACGACCTTTTGTCCAACTTCCGCGCGGGCGTCGTTGCGCGCGACGGCGCGCACGCTTGCACCCGATACGCCGCAGCCTGCGCACTCCTCGCAGTCGTGGCCGCAGGCGGACTTGCGCGGGACGGAGATCTCCGCCATGCCGCCGGGAAGGATTTTTTCTACTGTTGCGATCTGAGTCATGCTGTCTCCTTTTGCAAATTGGCTTAGCTGATGTGAACGGTGACCTCATAAGTGCCGACCGCGCCCACGTCGTAGCCGCTCACCTCGATGCGGGCGGGAACGGTGTAGCTGCCGCTGTCGGCGGCGATGTCGGATAGGTCTGCAATGACGTGGACCTCGCGCCCGTAGATGGCCTCAAGGTCGCTTGCGGAGCCTCGCAGCGTGACGGGCAGTGACGAGGTCACGACGGTGACGGTGTGATCGCCTGAGAAATTCTCGTAGCTGAAGTGCGTCGCCTCGACCTCTTTCGTGCTGATGTCGCCGCTGCTGATCGTGAGCGTAGCGCTTGTGATCCCGCTTAAGTTGTTCACCCCGTCGGGAATGAGAATGTCATAGGTCAGCGTCTCCGAGCCCTGCACGTCCTCAAGCGCGAGCGTGCCGAGCGAGATCTCGCTGATGCCTGCCATCTGCGTCGCATCACCGGAAAGGGTGATGCTGCTGTGGCTGAGCGTATAGGTGTAATTCTCGAGCCGCGAGCCCGCGGATTCGATAAAGTTGACGGTCAGCGGAACGTCCTTCACCTTGAGCACCGGCATCGTCACCTGCACGTTTTCACTCATGGGATGGATGTTCTTGCTCTCAATGAGCTGGTCGTTGAAGTCATAGAGCTCATAGTCGAGCAGCTCCACGACCGTGGAGGATGCATTTTCGATGTCGAGCGTGACCTGCGCGTAGCTGATCTGCATGATGTCAGCCTGCTGGCCGCGCACCTCGAGCGTTTCGGGCAGCATCTCGACCGTGCCGGCGATGTAGCCCTCGGCCACATTGCCGACGACCTTGCAGCGGATCTCGATGTCCTTCTTGTTGAGCTCACCGATCTCGACCTGAACGGTGCGGATGGTCGGCGATTCGACCTTCACGCTGCTCGACGAGACCTTCGAAGGGTACAGGATCGTGTAGCTGACGGACTGCTTGCCCGCGTAGGTGATGGTCGAAAGGTCGCTCACGAGCCGCAGCTCGCTCGTGTCAAAGTCGTAGACGACGTTGCGCGGCATCTGGAGCTTTAAATCGACGGTGATATCCTCGTCCCCACTGATGCGCATGAGGCCCTTGTCGGCAAGCGACGTGTCCTCGTTGAGAAATTCGATCGGCACGTCATGGACGTACACGGTCACAGATTCCTTGTTGTTCACGTAGAACCAGATCGTTGCCGCGATGAGGATGGACAATGCAACGTAGAAGATCTTGCGGCGCTTACTTTTCATCGTCCTTGTCCCCCTTTCCGGCACTGAGGAGCTTCAAGAGCTTCATGTGGAGTTTGTCGTCCTGTTCGGTGGGCTCCTGCGGGACAAGCTCATTGATGAGCAGCTTTTCGAGCGTCTCGGGCATCAGGTGGCGCTTTAAAAGGCCGCCGATGGCGACGGAGATCGTCCCCGTCTCCTCCGAGACGATGACGACGACCGCGTCGGAATTCTCGCTCATGCCGATGCCCGCACGGTGACGCATGCCAAGGTCGCGGCTCAGGTTTACGTTTTTCGAGAGCGGCAGCATGCAACCGCCCGCGAGCAGCCGCCCGTCACGCATGATGACCGCGCCGTCGTGCATGGCCGCCTTAACGAAGAAAATATTTTTGAGAAGCTCGCTGCTCACGCGCGCGTCGACGATCGTGCCCGTGCGGGCGATGTCGTCCAGCGCCATTTCACGCTCGAAGACGATGAGAACGCCCGTGCGCGTTTTGGACATTTCCGTGCAGGCGAGCACCGTCTGCGCGATGGCGTTTTCAATGGCCGAGACCTGCTGCGTGCGCGCGAAGGGGTTGAACGAGCGCCAGCGGCTCGAGCCGAGCTGATCGATGAGGCGGCGGATCTCGGGCTGGAAGAGCACGATGAGCGCCAGCGCACCGAGTGAGAGAATATGGCTCAAAAGGAAGTAAATTCCGTTGAGCGAGAACGCGTCCGAGAGCATCAGCGCCAGCAGGAACAGCAGGATCACCTTGCCGACGCTCTCGACCTTCGACGTGCCGACGAGCTTTAAAAGCCAATAGATCGCATACGCCATCAGCGCGATATCAAGATAGTCCGAGATCCTGAGCGTGAGCACATAGCGCCACGCGCCTTCCAGGATGGGCATGACAAATTCCATAGGCACGCTCCCCTTAAGCAATAGTTATTACTTATTCTAATATGAAACACTCCAAATTGCAACGGTAGAGCGATGAATTTTCTATGAAATCTCAGTTTTTTGCCTGACCTGCCGCGATCGCGCGCAGAGAGGAAAGAAACGTGTCGATCTCGCTTTCGCGATTAAAGGCGGAAACGCTCAGCCGCACCGTTCCGTCGGGCAAAGTCCCCACCGTTTTGTGCGCGAACGGCGCACAGTGCAGCCCCGCGCGCAGCGCGATACCGCGCTTTGCCATCTTCTCGGCGACACTTTCTGGCGAAAGGCCGTCCACCGTGAACGATAAGACCCCTGCCTGCAAGCTTGCCTCCAGCGAGAGAAATCCGTGTACATTTGGAATTTTGCCGAGGCCCTCTCCTGCTCGACGGATGAGCGCGCGGCTGTGGTGCAGGATGCGCTCCGGGCGCTGCGCGCGCACGAAGGCGATGCCCGCTTCGAGCCCCGCGATGCCAGGAACGTTGTGCGTCCCTGCCTCCAGACGGTCGGGAAGAAAGTCCGGCATGCTCTGGCGCAGCGATTCGCTGCCTGTGCCGCCCTCAATGCGGGAGCGCGTCGCTGCCGCAGAGCAGCAGCCCCGTCCCCTGCGGGCCGTAAAGTCCCTTATGCCCCGGCATGGCAAGGAATGCGGGCGCGAGCGCGGAAAAGTCGATCGGCAGCGAGCCCGCAGATTGAGACGCGTCGATGATGAGCGGCACGCTTGCGCCGCGGCAGAGCTGCGCGATGCGCTCAATTGGCAAAATAGCGCCGAAGACATTGGAGACATGCGTGCAGATAACGGCATCGGGCTCATGCGCAAGCGCGCGCTCGAAGGCTTCGACCGTCTCCTGCGGCGAAAAA
>ENA-OOXE01001448-OOXE01001448.1-human-gut-metagenome-genome-assembly--contig:-NODE-1448-length-12574-cov-2.319514_pt1 | contig 12574 bp, 10 predicted proteins | sample MGYA00241585_ERZ501339 | MGnify/ENA primary metagenome ERZ501339 (study PRJEB25962, sample SAMEA1972463) | human gut metagenome | biome: human gut; feature: human-associated habitat; material: faeces...
CTTTCAGTTTATCCTTAGGGATGAAAATATCGTTTGCCAACGTCTTGTTTTCCGTAATCAAGAAGGCAAAGCCTTTAGCTACTTGAAGTTTACCTACGAAAGTACGCTCCTTGCTCTCAAGGATTTCCACGACCTCACCTTCCGGCTCGGCACCTTTACGTTTGGCGAAAAGCTGTACTTTTACTTTGTCTCCATCCATGGCATGCCCGGAATTACGTTCGGCGATAAATACCGGCGTACCTCCGTCTTCAGGAATGAAAGAATTCTTTCCATTGCTGCGGCGTGCGAAAGTTCCTACGGCTAGGGTTCCCAATCCGTTTAGACGGTAGCGGCCACGGTCGATCTCGGAGATGATATCCTCGGCGGACAAGTCATACAGAATGTCTACCACCTGCAATTTCTGCACTTGGTTCTCGAGTCCGATGATCTTGCTGATTTGTTTATAGTTGAAAGGTTCCTTGGGAGAGGATTGGAATACGGAAATGATAGCTTGGATCATCGCTTCTTTTTTCATACGTTTACCAGATCCTTTGTCCTTTTTGCCTTTTTTCTCTTTGTTATCTTTTTTTGCAGGTTTATTCTTTGCCATTCTGTATAATTATTAGCATTTGTTAGATGTGGAGACAGGAGTATGCCTCTATTTTGCATGCTATGTCTACAAAGTAAACAATTTAAATTGATATTTGGTTTACGATTATGCTACTTTATAACCAAAAATACGGATTATTAATGAAAACAATTCGCCGGCACCCCTTTCGCTCCGGGCTTGCAACAGAATACGCTACCGCTTAGTGGATATTCCTCAAGCTGTTCCTCACTCAATCCGGCACGGGCGGTCGTTATATAAAGCGTGTCGAGCTTATCCCCTCCAAAAGCGCATGACGCTACGTGGGGGGCCGGTACGACAATTTTTGTCAACAGGTCGCCGGTATAGGGATTGTAACAATAAACACCGCCACCTCCCCATTGAGCCACCCAAAGGTTGTCGTTGCAATCTATCGTCATTCCATCCGGGGAACCGGTGCCCTCGGGTATATTTACGGCTACGCCATCGTACAATATGTCACCGGAGCTATCGTCATACCGGAAACGTATGATCTTACGGGTAGGTGTGTCGTTGTAATACATGTATTTCTTATTGGCGGACCATACGATCCCATTGGAGATCGTGACTTTTGTCAACTTTGTTTCGACGGTTCCGTCTGCCCATACACAATAAAGGCTGGCAGCCCCTTTAGGTGCGCCAAATCCCATGGTGCCGATCCATAAGCGTCCGGACGGGTCGCATTTCCCATCGTTGCAACGAATCTTCCCGTTATTGTCCGGGATTGGGGCGATAGATGTCGTGTTCCCATCCGTTAGGTTTACACGTATGATCTCGTTTTGTAAAGCGACGACTACCGTACTGTCCGTTTCCGGTACGACGGTAGAGACCATGCGGTCGAACTGCCATGAACGGCAGTTTTGCAAGTCCGGTATATACTCATATAACGTCTTTCCTTCAATATCTACCCAGAAAAGTGTATTGCGATCGGGATGCCAAATCGATCCCTCCCCTGTAGTAGCTTCCGCCCGAAACGCCAGATCGGGGCTGATTATAATAGGATCGTTTATACAAGAGGTTCCTTCAAACATGATAAATGCCAATATTAATTTAATAACTATTTTTTTCATGGTATGCTATGAATCTGAGTTTACAAAGGTATAAATTTGTTTTATAATGCCATGATAAAAGATTATTTATGTAACTTTGCCGCTTAAATAAAATTACCGATGAGCGTAGAGATAAGAGAAGTTACCAGTAAGAAGGAGCTTAAGAAGTTTGTCAAGTTCAATATCGAATTATACAAGGGTAATCCCTATCACGTACCGGGTTTAATAGAGGAAGAGATGATGACGCTGGATAAGAAGAAAAATCCGGCGTTCGAGGTGTGCGACGCTATTTACTTCCTTGCCTATAAGGACGGGAAGGTGGTAGGCCGTATCGCCGGTATGGTGAATCGCCCGAGTAACGAGGCTTGGGGACAGAAACGTGCCCGCTTTGGTTTCGTAGATTTTATTGATGATGACGAGGTGGTTGATGCCCTTTTTGGCGCTGTCGAGAAATGGGCCCGCGAACAAGGCATGGAGGAGATCCACGGTCCGATGGGCTTTACCGATATGGATCACGAGGGTATGTTGATCGAGGGTTTCGATCAGATCGGTACGATGGCTACAATTTATAATTATCCCTATTACCCCAAGCAAGTGGAGCGTATCGGATACGGAAAGGATCAAGATTGGCATGAATTTAAGATCTATATACCGGATGGCGTTCCCGAGAAGCATTTGCGTATCGGCGAGATCGTGAAGAAGAAATACGGATTGAAGGTGCTGAAGTTCAAGAACGCTAAGGAGATTATGCCTTACGCCCGTCCGGTATTCCATACATTGAATGCGGCTTTCGCTCCCTTGTATGGTTTCGCGCAATTGACCGAGAAGCAGATCGATTATTATATCAATATGTATATCCCTATGCTGCGTTATGATTTGGTAACGCTGATCGTAAGGGAAGAGGATAATGCGGTGGTTGGCTTTGGCATCTCCCTGCCCAACCTTTCGAGAGCCTTGCAAAAGGCTCGTGGGCATATGTTACCCTTCGGGTGGATTCATTTGCTGAAAGCGTTGAAGAGCAAACCGAAAGTAATCGACCTGTATTTGACAGGAGTCTTGCCGGAATATCAAAGTAAAGGCGTGAACGCTTTATTATTTAATGACTTGATTCCGGTCTATAAGCGTATCGGTGCCGTTTACGCCGAGAGTAACCCGGAGCTGGAAACGAATAGCGCCGTACAAGCGCAATGGGATTATTTCAAGCGAGAGCATCATAAATCAAGAAGAGCGTATATTAAAAAGTTATAAGAGATATGGATGAGCTGAATTCAACGATACAACAACCTACGGAATATAACGATGATGACATCAAGACACTGGACTGGATGGAGCATATCCGCCGGCGTCCCGGTATGTATATCGGAAAACTGGGGGACGGTAGCTATGCCGATGATGGTATCTATGTGTTGTTGAAGGAGGTGCTGGATAACTCTATCGACGAGTACATGATGGGGTACGGCAAAAGTATCGAGGTGACTATCGAGGAAGGTACGGTAGCCGTGCGGGATTATGGCCGTGGTGTCCCTCTGGGTAAGGTCGTGGATGTGTCTAGCAAGATGAATACCGGCGCTAAATACGATAGCAAGGCGTTTAAGAAATCCGTGGGTTTGAATGGTGTGGGTATCAAGGCGGTGAATGCCTTGAGTAGTTATTTCTTGATAACCAGCTACCGTGACGGAGAGTGTAAGCGGGTGGAATATAGTAAGGCGATCGTCACGGAGGAATCGGATATCCAACCGACCGGGGAGGCGAACGGTACGCAGGTGTTTTTTGTCCCGGATCGGGAGATCTTTAAGGATTATCATTATAAGGACGAGTTTATCGAGGGGCTATTAAAGAACTATGTCTTCTTGAACTCGGGACTTTCCATTATTTACAACGGCAAGCGTTTCTATTCCCGCAACGGTCTGGTGGATTTGTTGAACGAGAATATGACCACCGAGCCTCTTTACCCGATCATCCACCTGAAAGGGGAGGATATAGAGGTGGTTATCACGCATAGCAACCAATATGGAGAGGAATATTATTCGTTCGTGAACGGCCAGCATACCACCCAAGGCGGTACGCACCTTTCTGCTTTCAAGGAGTCTATAGGCCGTGTCATCAAGGAATATTACAATAAGAATTTCGAGTATTCGGATATTCGTGCGGGTATCGTGGCCGCTATCAGCATAAAAGTGGAGGAGCCTGTATTCGAGAGCCAGACAAAGACCAAGCTCGGCTCGAAAGATATAGGACCGGACGGCCCTACGGTAGCGAAGTTTATCGGTGATTTCATCAAGAATGACCTGGATAACTATTTGCATAAGAATATGGAGACTTCGGAGCTTTTACTGAAGAAGATCTTGGAGTCCGAGAAAGAGCGCAAGGCGATCGCCGGTGTTACGAAGCTGGCCCGCGAGCGTGCGAAGAAAGCGAATTTACATAATAAGAAACTAAGGGATTGCCGGATTCACCTGACCGACTCGAAAGGGGATCTGCTAGAGGAAAGTAGTATCTTTATCACGGAGGGTGACTCGGCTAGCGGTTCTATCACGAAGAGCCGTAACCCGAATTACCAAGCTGTATTTAGTTTGAGGGGTAAGCCCTTGAATAGTTATGGCTTGACAAAGAAGATCGTTTACGAGAACGAGGAGTTTAACTTGCTTCAAGCGGCCTTGAATATTGAGGATGGCTTGGAAGGTTTGCGGTATAATAAGGTGATTATCGCGACAGATGCCGACGTGGACGGGATGCATATCCGTTTATTGTTGATTACCTTCTTCTTGCAATTCTTCCCCGATTTGATTAAGCGTAATCATGTTTATATCTTGCAAACCCCGTTATTCCGGGTACGTAACCGGCAGAAGACGTGGTATTGTTATTCAGAGGAGGAACGCTTGGCTGCCATAGCCGCTGCCGGGAAGAATCCGGAGATCACCCGATTCAAAGGTCTGGGAGAAATCTCTCCCGATGAGTTCAAGCATTTTATCGGCAAGGATATACGCCTTGATCCGGTGACAATGAAGAAAGAGGACCTCGTGAAAGATATGCTCGAGTTCTATATGGGGAAGAATACCATGGAGCGACAGAACTTTATTATCGATAACTTAGTGGTTGAAGAAGATGTCATCAATTGAAAATAAACGTATCGCGCTTTTTCCCGGTACCTTCGATCCTTTTACGATCGGGCATCAATCCTTGGTAAGGCGTGGGTTGGAACTGGTGGACGAGATCGTGATCTCGATCGGTATCAACGATAAGAAGCTTACCTATTTCTCCTTGGAGAAGCGGATGGAAGCGATCTGGAATCTATACAAGGATAATCCAAGGGTGAAAGTCATGTCATATAATCAATTGACGGTGGATTTCGCTAAAGAGGTCGGAGCCGGCTTTATCTTAAGAGGAATCCGTACGGTCAATGATTTCGAATATGAGAAGACGATCGCGGACGTGAATCGTAAGTTGACGGGTATCGAGACTTTTATCTTGTTTACGGAACCGGAGCATACGCATATTAGCTCAAGCATTGTCCGTGAGTTGTTACGCTACGGCAAAGACATTTCCCAATTCGTCCCTAAAGAGACGAGATTGTATTGAAAATTATGAAACGAATATATCTGATGAAAAGAATCGTCTTATCCCTGCTGATCGTCCTAGGTGTGTTTACCGGAGCGACAGCGCAAAAAGCGAATATGGATGCCCGGAAGCTCCAATTGGCTTTATTCGCTATATCTAATCTATATGTCGACTCTACTAGCGAGACGAAGTTGGTGGAAGACGCTATAGTCGGCATGTTGGATAAGCTAGACCCTCATTCCAATTATATGGACCCGGAGGAGACGAAAGAGATGACCGAGCCTTTACAAGGCAATTTCGATGGTATCGGCATACAGTTCAATATGTTGACGGATACGCTTTACGTGATTCAGGTAATCCCCGGAGGTCCCTCTGAGAAGGTGGGGTTGATGGCGGGCGACCGTATTATCCAAGTAGACGATACCTTGATCGCCGGCGTGAAGATGAAGACTACCGATATCATGAAGAAACTACGCGGACCGAAAGGTACCGAGGTGCGTGTGAAAGTAAAGCGAGGCAAGTCGCCGGAATTGATGGATTTCAAGATCGTTCGCGGTAAGATTCCCGTGTATAGTCTGGATGCCGCTTATATGGCGGATAAGAATACCGGTTATATTAAGTTGAACCGTTTCGCCGCTTCTTCCGCCGATGAATTCAGGGAGGCGTTGGAGAAGCTCCGGAAACAGGGCATGAAGAACTTGATTCTGGATTTGCAGGGAAATGGTGGGGGATATTTGAATATCGCCATAGAGTTAGCGGATGAGTTCTTGGATAAAAACCGGTTGATCGTTTATACGAAAGGGAGTAAGCAACCTCGTGAGGAGGCGAACTCTACCGCTCGTGGACAATTCCAAGAGGGACGTTTGGTCGTGCTGGTGGACGAGTCCTCGGCTTCGGCCAGCGAGATCGTCTCCGGCGCTATTCAAGATTGGGACCGTGGAGTGATCGTAGGTCGCCGTACCTTTGGCAAAGGTTTGGTACAGAAACCGATTCCCCTGCCGGATGGTTCCATGATTCGTTTGACGGTTTCCCGTTACTATACACCCACCGGACGTTGTATACAAAAGCCTTACGAGAACGGGAAGATGGAGGAGTACCACCATGATCTGATCGACCGTTATAACCGGGGGGAGTTGATGAGTGCCGATAGCATTCATTTCCCGGATTCAATGAGGTATAACACCTTGGTTACCGAGCGTACCGTATATGGGGGTGGAGGTATTATGCCGGACGTGTTCATCCCGGTAGATACGGCTCGCTATACGGATTATCACCGGAAACTGGTAGCTTCCGGTTTGGTCAATCGGGTGTCCATGAATTATCTGGATCGTAATCGGAACCAGATGATGGCTAAATATCCGAAATTCCAGCAGTATAAGCAAGGTTTCGTGGTCGGAGAGGATATCATGGAGGAGCTTCTGAAGATGGCCGGCGATGAGAAGATTGAGTTTGAGGAAGAGCAATATAATCGTTCGAAGCCGTTGATCATGCTTCAGATCAAGGCGCTTATCGCACGGGATCTCTATGATATGGCGCAGTACTTCCAGATTATCAATGATGATAATCCAAGTTACCAGAAAGCGCTTCAGATTATTAATAATAAAGAAACTTACAATAGGCTTTTAGGACGTTAGCCAACGTAAACTGATAAGGGTATGTATTGGACGCTTTTTCTGACATTCGTGAAAATCGGTATGTTTACCATCGGAGGTGGTTACGCCATGTTGCCGCTTATCCAGCGGGATGTGGTAGACCGGGGGTGGATGACGAAAGAGGACTTTATCGACGTTTTCTCCGTGGCCCAATCGTTGCCGGGTATTTTCGCCGTGAATATAGCGATCTTCGTGGGTTATAAACTGAAGAAGACATGGGGCGGTTTTGTTTGTGCCTTGGGCACGATTCTCCCTTCTTTTGTAATCATGCTCTTGATCGCATTATTCTTTACGCAGGTAAAGGATAATGTATGGGTGGAGAAGGCGTTTATGGATTGCGTCCGGCGGTGGTCGCCTTGATCGCCGTGCCTTGTCTGACAACCGCACGTTCTATCAAGTTGAGTTACGTGCAAATGATCATACCTGTCGGGGCGGCATTGCTGATCTGGATGGGTGGGGTGTCTCCCGCTTGGATTATCTTGGCGGCTATAGCCGGAGGTTTGGTGTATGGTTTAAATAAGAAGGGCTGATATGATTTGGTTACAATTATTATATGTATATCTGAAGATCGGTATATTGGGCTTTGGTGGTGGGTATGCGATGTTATCCTTGATACAAGCCGACGTGGTGGACCGCTATGGTTGGATTTCCTTGCAGGAGTTTACCGATATTGTCGCTATCTCTCAAATGACACCCGGACCGATCGGTATCAATAGCGCCACCTATATAGGGTATACGGCGGTGCATAATGCGGGGTATTCGGAGACGATGAGTATCCTAGGATCTTGCCTGACGACATTTGCGGTATGTCTGCCTTCTTTCTTATTGGTCCTTCTGATCTCTTATTTCTTCGCTAAGTTTCGGAATAATAAATATGTAGAGGCGGCTTTCCTTGGATTACGCCCGGCTACGGTGGGACTGATCGCTGCCGCTGCCTTGCTATTAATGAATAAAGAGAACTTCATCGACTACAAGAGCTTCTTGATCTTTGGTGCCGCTTTCATCCTAACATGGAAATTCAAGGTACATCCTATCTTGATGATCATCTTGGCGGGTATCGCGGGTATTATTTTATATTGGTAATCCCGATGTCGATGGAATTGCCCGTTTAATCGGTGAAAACAGCCCCTTTTTCTAGTCTGGTTGCCCATGTTTTTAAGGTAATATAGTTTTGCTTTCGTAAAAAGATAGAAAACGAAGGCAATATGAAACAATACGCTTTATTATTCGCATGTCTGTTCTTCCTCTGTGTAGGGAGTAAGGCACAAGAGCAACCTACCCGATGGACGTTGCGCGCTTGCTTGGATTACGCTTTGGAGCATAATATCCAAGTAAAGAAAAGCAAGGTGTCGCATCTTTCCGGTATAGAGGATACGAAGCAGGCGAAAGCACAGCTTTTCCCTTCCCTTTCGGCTTCGGTTACCCAAGGATTCGTGAATTATCCTTCGAGCGACGCCGCTACGAATAATAGCTATAGCGGTAATTATGCGCTGAACGCTAAATGGACGCTTTTTGATGGAGGGCAACGTGTACAGGCGATCAAGCAACAGGAAATACAAAATACCGTCGATGAGCTGGGTATCGAGCAAAACGAGGATGATATCCAAATCTCCTTGATACAGACCTATATGCAGGTACTATATGCGATGGAGTCCGTTCGTATCAACCAAAATACGGTCGAGGTATCTACGGCGCAACGGGATCGTGCGGTGGAGTTGCTACGTGCCGGTTCGATCTCGAAAGTGGATTTGGCTCAGTTGGAAAGCCAGTTAAGCACCGATAAATATCAATTGGTCGTAGCCCAGACGAATCTAGACAATTATAAGTTGCAATTGAAGCAATTACTAGAACTGGATATAACCGAAGAGATCGAATTGGTGATGCCGGAGCTTACGGAGAAAGATATCTTAACCCCGCTTCCGAGCAAGCAAACGATTTACAATACCTCTCTGGCCGTGATGCCGCAAATAAAGAGCAGTGAGCTGGCCGTGGACATCGCCGAGCTGGAGAAGAAAAAGGCGAAAGGTGCTTTCCTTCCTTCGCTCTCCATGAACGCCGGGCTGGGTACCGGCCATCTTTCCGGAACGGATTACGCTTTCGGTAGCCAGGTCTGGAATAGTTTCAACGAGAGTGTCGGATTGACGATCAGCATCCCTATCTTCAGTAACCGTCAGTATAAGACGGCCTATAACAAGGCGAAATACGCGATTACCACCAGCCAGTTGGAGTTGCTGAATACCCAAAAACAATTGCTGCAAACCGTGGAGGGGATCTATCTGGACGCTACCTCGTCGCAGACCCAATATACCTCGGCTACCGAACGCTTGAGTTACGTGAAAGAAAGCTATAACTTGATCGATGAGCAATTCAGCCTCGGTATGAAAAATACGCTTGAGCTATTGACGGAGAAGAACAATTATCTGACCGCCCAGCAAGAGCAGCTACAAGCGAAATACATGGCCTTGATGAGCGTTCAATTGCTGAATGTTTATCAGAAGAAGCCGGTTGCGGAGAATTATTAACCCACTAATGGATATATTTACTCCACTCTCTTTTTTCAAGGTTACCCTGCGACGGAGGTCGCGGGGGCCTTTTGAACAAGAATACAACGTAAAACAGAAATAAAACGAATCAGAATATGGACAAGAAGAAACTAATCATGGGCGGTGTTGCCGTTATCCTTATAGCGGGGGGCGTGTTCCTTTTCACGGGCAAATCCTCGAAAGGCGGGATCAAGCTGGAGACCGCTAAAGTAGGGCGCAGCACGATCACGAATACGGTTACGGCCACCGGTACGGTAGAGCCCGTTACCGAGGTTGAGGTAGGTACGCAGGTCTCCGGTATCATCGATAAGTTGTACGCTGATTATAACGACGTGGTGAAAGCCGGCCAACTGATCGCCGAGATGGATAAGATCAACCTCCAAGCCGAGCTTCGTTCCGCCGAGGCGCAATTGGCGAGCAGCAAGACGGAGTTCGAGTATCAACAGAAGAACTACGCACGTAGCAAGGTGCTTCACGAGAAACAATTGATTAGCGATACGGATTATGAGACGGCTACCTATAATTACGAGAAGGCGAGGGCCGCTTACGACCAGAGTCAGGCCTCCATGGTAAAGGTAAACCGTAATCTCGAATATGCCACGATCACGAGCCCTATAGACGGAGTGGTTATCAACCGGGCCGTTGAGGAAGGGCAGACCGTTGCCGCCGGCTTCGAGACCCCGACGCTGTTTACCATTGCCGCCGACTTGACGAAGATGCAGGTAATAGCGGATGTGGATGAGGCGGATATAGGTAATGTGGAGGAAGGCCAACGGGTTAGTTTTACGGTGGATGCCTATCCGAACGATCAATTCGAGGGCGTGGTTCGCCAGATTCGCCTTGGGGATAGCGAAAGCACCTCCAGCGCTTCTTCCAGTACTTCTTCTTCTACGGTCGTTACCTACGAGGTAGTGATTACGGCAGATAATCCGGACTTGAAACTGAAACCTCGCTTGACGGCGAATATCACGATTTATACGTTGGAACGTGCGAATATCCTGACCTTGCCGAACAAGGCACTTCGTTTTATCCCCGAGCCCGCCATCATGGAATCGTTGGGTATGACCGTGACGGATCCGAATGCGGAGGTACAACCCGGAAAACGCTTGGTTTGGTCCCGCCAAGGAAATACCTTGAGCCCGAGGCAGATTACGGTCGGAACCAGCAACAACAGCGTGACCGAAGTAACCGAGGGCTTGAGCGAGGGCGATGAGGTAGCCGTAGATTTAGCGAGCGCCGCCAACATGCCGGAAGTAGGTGCAGGAGCGGAGCGTAGCCCCTTCATGCCGGGCCCTCCGGGAAGCAACAAAAATAAGAGATAGTTTGCGTCATGAAAGAAATTATCAGATTAGACAATATAAAACGAGACTTCCACGTTGGCGACGAGACCGTCCATGCCCTGCGAGGCGTGTCGTTCACGATTCGCGAGGGGGAGTTCGTTACGATCATGGGAACCTCCGGCTCCGGAAAGAGTACGTTGCTGAACACGCTGGGTTGCCTTGATACTCCTACGAGCGGGGAGTATTACTTAGACGGAGTATCCGTGCGCACCATGAACAAGCGGCAGCGAGCGACCCTCCGGAATCGCAAGATCGGATTCGTTTTTCAAAATTACAATCTGTTGCCGAAGACGACAGCGGTAGAGAACGTAGAGCTTCCTCTCATGTACAATCCTACTTATAAAGCGGCCCAACGTAGGGAGAAGGCGGTCAACGCCTTGATCGCCGTGGGCTTGGGAGACCGACTGATGCATAAAAGTAACCAGATGTCCGGTGGCCAGATGCAGCGTGTGGCGATCGCCCGTGCCTTGGTGAACGATCCGGCGGTGATCCTTGCGGATGAGGCTACCGGCAACTTGGATACCCGTACCTCTTTCGAGATCTTGGTGCTCTTCCAGCGCCTGCACGCCGAGGGACGCACGATTATCTTCGTCACCCACAACCCGGAGATCGCCCAATACAGCAGCCGGAATATCACGTTGCGCGACGGTCATGTAACCGCCGATACGGTGAATACGAATATCTTGAGCGCCGCCGAGGCTTTGGCCCGCCTGCCCAAGAATGATGATTAGAATAATGAATTAATGTGGTAATAGCATATTATTTAGAATGAATACGACGAATTTACTAAAGATAGCCTTCCGGGCCTTGGCCAACAACAAGCTGCGGGGATTCCTCACGATGCTGGGCATCATCATCGGCGTGGCTTCCGTGATCACGATGCTGGCCATCGGTCAAGGCTCGAAGCGGAGTATACAGGCGCAGATCAGCGAGATGGGCTCGAACATGATCATGATCCAGCCGGGAGCCGACATGCGTGGTGGTGTCCGCCAAGACGCCTCTGCCATGGAGACGCTGAAGCTACAGGACTACGAGGATATCGTGAACGAGACTCGCTACGTCTCCGCCACCTCGCCCTCCGTGAACAGTAGCGGGCAGGTCATCTATGGCGCCAACAATGCCCCGACCACCGTCTACGGTATCAGCCCGGATTATATGGAGATACGCCGATACGAGGTGGAGGATGGCGATATGTTCAGCGATCAGGACGTGCAGACCGCCGCCAAGGTATGCGTGATCGGGAAGACGGTGGTGGATAACCTTTTCCCCGGCGGAGAGAATCCCGTCGGTAAGGTGATCCGTTTCCAGAAGCTACCGTTCCGGGTCGTGGGCGTACTGAAAAGCAAAGGATACAACAGCATGGGAATGGACCAAGACGACCTGATCTTAGCTCCATACACAACTATTCAAAAAAAGATCTTGGCCATTACCCATTTGCAAGGCATAACTTGTTCGGCGCTCAAGGAGGAGTACACCGATCAAGCCATAGACGAAATATCGGAGATACTGAGGCGTAACCATAGGCTGCGGGAAACCGATGATGATGATTTCACGATCCGGAGTATGCAGGAGTTGAGCACGATGTTGACAAGTACGACGGATATAATGACGACGTTGCTGGCCGCGGTGGCTGGTATCTCTCTTCTCGTTGGTGGTATCGGTATCATGAATATCATGTACGTGAGCGTGACGGAGCGTACGCGGGAGATCGGCCTCCGTATGAGTATCGGTGCGAAAGGCATGGATATCTTGGCTCAGTTCTTGATCGAGTCTATCCTTATCAGCGTGACCGGAGGATTGATCGGCGTGCTTTTCGGCGTGGGAGCCG